>Ga0265293_10012278_pt1 | contig 11400 bp, 18 predicted proteins | sample Munlanlewell138R_FD_192505 | JGI IMG/M metagenome (GOLD analysis project Ga0265293, IMG submission 192505) | Leachate microbial communities from a municipal landfill in Southern Ontario, Canada - Leachate well 138R | ecosystem: Engineered > Solid waste > Landfill > Unclassified | place: Canada... | reverse complement strand
GCACAACCTGAAGATGATAACACAGCATCTACTAAGGTCGATGCAATGTCAAAATTGGAAAGTAAGGTCAGTTCGACATCAGAAGAAACTCCTGATGCTTTGATGGAAATGATCCGTCGAAGAAAAGCTGCATCGCAGTCGTAAAAGACCACCATCAGAGGGATCATCGATCCCTCTGATTTTTTTCTCAAAATGGAGTTAAAGATGAATTTCGATATTTCAAAATTTCGTAAGGGTATAACGAAAGAAATACCTGGTATGAGAATAGTTAATCAAAAACTTAGATGGGTTAGTATCGGAAATTATGCATTAAACTGGTATGTTAGTGGTGATTTCCAAAGAGGATTTCCACTTGGTCAAATTTCTATGTTTGCTGGACAATCTGGATCTGGTAAATCTTTTATGGCTGCGAGTGTTATACAACAAGTCATGAATGAAGGTGGACTCGTATATATCATTGATACTGAAAATGCAATGAATTTCGAGTGGCTAGAAAAAACTGGCGTTGATACAGACTCTGAATTTATTATAAGAGATGAATTAAATCTTGTTGATGATTGCATTCAACATGCAATAAAATTCGTTGACCAGTATATCGAATCAGTAAAAGATACAAAAGAAGAAGATCGAATACCTTTGTTAGTTGTAATTGATTCGTTGGGTATGTTGTCATCGAGAACCGAGCTTGATCAAGCATTAAAAGGAGATTTGAAAGGTGATATGGGACGTAAACCAAAAGCTTTAAAGGCTATGGTCAATGTGTTTATGAGTAAAATACGCGGATATCCTATATCTCTGTTAATGACAAATCACATTTATGACAATCAGGACTTATTTGCACATGATCCGAAAATCAGTGGTGGTCATGGAATAGAATTTGCTAGTGGATTAATTCTCTTGATGCAAAAGTTAAAATTAAAAGAAGATGAAGACGGAAATAAAATTTCCGATGTAGTAGGTATTAGATCGAAAGTTTCTGTTCATAAAGGCCGTTTCAATCCTCTTGGTGTCATGAAGACATTGGAAATGAGAATTAGATTTGATGGTGGCCTTGATCCATATTCTGGACTTTTAGAACTTTTTGAACATCTTGGAGTTGTCGAAAAAGATGGAAATAGGCTAAAATATATAGATGTGGAAGGCGTTGAACATAAGTATTTTCGCAAACAGTTTACTCATGAAATCTTCGATAAGATGATGTTGGAGTATCCGTTGTTGCAAAAGAAAAATAAAACAGAAATTTCTTCTGTTATAGAGAATGATAAAGAGGATGAAGGTGATGAATGACGAGAGTCGTTTAATTTTAGAAATATGGGATGTGTTTAAAGAACACGTTGATAAGAAAAAAAGAGTTGATGTGATATTTTCCTTTTTCAAAGTCCTTGAAGATCATGGAATATATATTGAAGACAACTTAGAAATACGCGGAGAAGATTCGTCCATTGATGCGGCCCTTGCTGATTATTTGGAAGAAGATGATCCACATGATGACGAGGATGATGAGGACTATTAATGGAGTGGTATACTAAAATAGTACAAACGGACAAAGATGATCCAATTTATGAGGCGATTGTTTATTTCAATGCAGAATATGAAGAAGCTAGAAAAGAAATTGCCTCGAATGGTCTCATTGAACGTGAAGCCTATTTGTTGCCACAAATTGTAACGAAACGGTATGGTCAACTTCAAGAAATTGAGGCAATATTGAAACTTCTCAATATGAGGCTTGGAAAAATTGAAAGTAAGCTGTATCGTCAATATTTTGAACATTATAATCATAGTCTGAAACAAAGAGATATCGAAAAATATATTCAAGGAGAATCTGAATATATCGATATGGCCGAAATTGTAAATTTAGTTGGATTGATAAGAAATAAATGGCTTGGGATTACCAAGGGCTTAGAATATAAACATTTTCAGATTACCAATATAGTAAAATTGCGTGTTGCAAATATGGAATCGGAGATAATATATCACGAATGATCGAATGGACTGGTAACAAACATCCACTATTTTACGACGATGGTTATAAAAGCCTCCCACGGGGGGCTTTTTGTTTTTATGATAAATGTTCAATTACTATAAAGCATGACCTATGGAAGGATTTCATAAAAAATGCTGATCGATTCAGAGAAGAAATTAATATATTAGAACTTGACGGTTTATGGTGTATGGAATGTGTAAATACATCTGGTGGTGTTAAGATAATATTTCATTTTTGTTCGGATTACGATGAAAATATCACAATGGCTATTATTATTTTGAGAGGAATTTATGATATTATATTATGATGTTAAAGTAGAAAATAAAAAAAAGATGATATTTTTATATAAAGACGAATATGACTTTGGTGTTTCAGAAAAAATGGATACAAAAAATTTTTATAAGATGACTTTTGTGCCAATTAATGTGAATTTACATGAAAATTTTAAAGAATGGATAATTAAAAATTTTCCATCAACAGATATATTTTTGCCTAGAGATGGAGATGATGTTGGCTTTGTCGATTCCCAAGTAGCCGAAATATCAGCAATCATGTGGGCAGGCGGTGAAATGAGGTATGCTGAAACGGGTTGAACGACGTCGCTATCATTATGTAATTGATTATGAAATTGATAATAACGTTATTACCAAAACGACAATTATGATTATAAATGCAAAAACCGGCAATATAGAAAAAATTGTTACCGACATGTCACCAAAACAAACCGCATCTCTCGTCAATGAAATTGAAATTAATGGCTTAAAATCTGGTAAATAAATGGATTCATTAATCATTATTACTGTATCATTGGTTTATGAAAGAAACTATTTTAGAAATAAAAGATGAATGCAATGTTCGTTTTCATAATATTGATCTAGAAGTAAGACGAAAATTGGTAAAAGCCTTGTGTATCAAGGTTCCTTATGCAAGACATACTCCTCAATATAAGGCCGGACGATGGGACGGTACAGTTAGTTTTATCACTCAGGGTGGCGGAACTTTCCTAAATCTTCTCGATAAGGTATTGCCGATAATTTCACAACACGGCTATCAGATAAAAATAAAAGACAATAGAAAAGAATGGAATTTTGAATTTGATCCGATAGATAAGAATTTCTTGTCAGAACATACATGGCCAAAAGGACATCGTATGGAGGGACAACAGATAATTCTTGAAGATCATCAAGTTAGAGCCGCTAATACTTATTTGTCTGAATTACAATGTGTTCAGGAAATATCGACTGGTGCGGGAAAGACAATTTTATGTGCAGTTTTGTCAAAATCAATCGAACGTTATGGCCGTAGTGTTTTGATTGTTCCATCAAAAGATTTGGTTGTACAAACTGAATCTGACTTTAAAATGCTAGGGCTTGATGTTGGTGTCTTTTACGGTGATAGAAAAGAACTTAATCATCTTCATACCATTTGTACATGGCAGTCATTGGAAAGTTTAAATAAAAGATCAAAAGATGGGTTATCTGACATTGATATGTCAGAAATAACTAATGATGTTGTTTCTGTTATAGTCGACGAATCACACACAGTACAAGCTGATGTTTTAAAGCGATTACTCACCGGACCATTTGCTAACATTCCAATTAGAATAGGCATGACTGGTACTGTTCCAAAGGAAGAATGGAATTGGTATTCCATTTTATCATCGATTGGTCCTTTGCGTGGCAGCGTGACGGCAAAAGAATTACAAGATAAGGGATTCTTGGCAAATTGTCGTATCGATATAATTCAATCATTGGAGACAGTGAAGTATGATGACTGGCATAGTGAATTGGATTATCTGGTTACCGATACGGAAAGAATTAAATGGTTAGCGTGGACAGTTTCGGAGATAGCAAAAACAGGAAATACTCTTGTTCTTGTTGATAGAATAGAATGCGGTGAAAAACTTAAAGAGTTGATTTCCGATTCCATTTTCATCAATGGGTCTGTTAAATCAAAAAAGAGAAAAGAGGCATATGATGAAGTCAATATTGAAGACGAAAAAGTCGTAATTGCCACATATGGTGTCGCCGCTGTTGGTATTAATATACCAAGAATATTTAATTTAATTATCGTCGAGGCCGGAAAAAGTTTTGTGAGAACCATACAGTCAATTGGTCGTGGATTAAGAAGGGCATCTGATAAAGATTCTGTAAGAATATGGGATATAACGTCAAATTGTAAATTTTCTGCTAGACATCTTACTGAAAGAAAAAGAAATTACAAAGATGCACAATATCCGTTTAAATTGACAAAAATTGATCGTTTCGATCATAATAGTAAGAGTATTATTGAGAGTTTAATATGAGATTATTAACATCGGAGAATACGACCTTTATCATGGATCGTATTCCGGAAGAAATAGAAGATATAAGATATTGTGTACTTGATTATTCAAATTCAGAAGAAGTTGATTATTTGTGGATACCATTAATTTTTATGGAAACTTTTATGTCATCTTCGACACTATTGCAAATAGGAAAATACAAAATAGAAGTTCCTCTTGATTGGTCAATAGTAATTGCGGATAAGAACTTGGGTGCAGTTGAAATCATTTCTATATCAAAGTTGAATGATAGAAAGTATGATTTTCAAGCTTTTTGTTTTAATCCAATTAAGAGTTTTATGCCTGATTGTCTTGATGTAGAAATAATAACTACTTTTCCTGATATAAAATGGTTTGTTCCGCAATTAAAATATGGTCATCTTCTTTGCGTCCCATTGACTGACAAGTACGATGAGCGTGGTCCATTATGTGCATATTTTGTTAGAGATGCTAACAAGCTCCCTGATAGTTTGGATATTTCTAAGATGGTGTAATGATGAAATTTAAATGGGCAAGTGAAATAACAGAAGAAGATATTTCAGATAAAAATTATGAATGTTATTCGCCAATAGATGGTGATCTTCTCGGAATTATAGAGCATAAAGATCAGAAGCTAATTCCAGATATTGCACGACGTGCATTGGTTAGATGGAAATCGGTTGAGAATTCTAAAAAAATTGATGCGTTTCGTAAATTTATCAAAGATTTGTCGTCACCAAAAAACGATATCAAGGATATTTTTATTGATGAACTTGGTATAACTGAAAATGCGGCCAAGGATAAAATAGAAAAAACTGCAAATATTATTCGAAATATAATTGAAACTGATAAACCGAAATCTGATAGTTTAATAGAATACTATCCACATGGTACTGTTTTGATTATAACAGATTCAATTAACGGTTTAGAGACATGGGCTGAACATGCATTTTCTGCATTATTATGTGGGAATACGGTAATTTGGAAACCGTCGTCAAAGACGGCAATCAGTTCTATCATAATTAATGAAATGTTAAGTTCTGTGATACGGGAATATTGTGGAAAAATTGATTCATCAAATATCATAATATGTGATAGCGAATATATCAAAAATTCTATACGCCTTGGTAATTATGATGTTGTTTGTGCTAATGGAAATGATAATGTTATTACTGACTTAACAAGATTGTGTTCTACCAAATCTATAAAAACAATTACTACAAAGGTATCAAATTCCATTGTAATAGATGACGAGAAACATTTTGAAAGTATAATTCGGTATATAAAATATTGTTTAAATTATAATGGACAAAATGCATATATGCCGAGAATGATTTATCTGAGATCCGAAATATTCAATGAATTTGCATCAAAAATGGAAACTTTATTAACTGAAAAAATAGTAGTCGGTGATCCATTGATAAAAACTACCACAATGGGTCCATTATTGAGTGAAGAACGATATAAAAAATATATTTCAGTTTTAGATTCCCACAAAAAGAATGTAGTGTGTAAAGGAGAACGAATATTATCTAAACTTGAAAATGCATATTATGTTATGCCATCATTGATCACAAATAGTGAAAATTTAGATAATACAAAACTTCCTTGTATATTTTTACGACCTTATGAAAATTACAATGATATCGGAAAAGATGATATAGTTTGTCTATTTGTTTCTGACATAGATAGAATGAAACATATGAAATCTGAAATTAAGGCTGAACAAGTTTATATAAACAAATTCCCAACCAATAATATTGATTTAACCAAATATTGTATAAAGAAAACAATTCACTTGTAAAAATATTCCGGGGTTTTACCCCGGAATATTATTAAGAAAGTGGAAGATCGGCATCACCGTCTGCTATGGCTCCAGTTGGCAACCAACGGTAGACGTTTCCGTCAAATGTTTTAACTTGATGAGAATTGATTTGTTTGGCGTTTTCGGTACCACCACCATAGATGGTTATTTCTATACGTGCTTGTCCTTCAACTACTGGACTTGTATCGACCAGATTAACTACGCCGGTATCGGCCCCATCAGTCACTACATATCGACCATTGCCGGTCTGTTTGACAATCCATGCAGCAGCCGTTAATGATCCGGCTCCAGGTATCCATGCTTCTGTCAAATTTATTTGGACGCCACCTTCCGATGGATCTCCAAAAAATCGTTTATTTAACGGCCTACCCATTGATGTAGTCTCCTTTGATATCTAACATTCTTATTTATCATCTTTAACCAGAGATGATCCTGATGTTGAACTATTTATCAATTGTAATGTAGAATATTTATTATGGCAGAAAAGAAAAAAGATAAAAAATATAAATTAGAAATAAAAGATGTATTAGAATCTATTGATCGTAGAGATAAAAACTTTTACTCAAATTTGTCTGATGAAGATAAAAAAGGATTTGTTCCATTTACGGCTTTGCGATTTTGTAGTTCTGTGAGTGGATCGAAAGACATAACTGACTATCATTTATTAGCAACCAATGAAATAAATAAACACTTTTTTGAACTTACATCACATCCGGATTTACAGTGGAAATTATTAACGGTCGTTGGGCTAGGAACAAAACAATATCATAATTGGATTGGCCCGATGAAAAGATCAAAAACTTCATCTATGATTTCTGAACTTGTGAGACAGATATATCCATGGTGGACAGATGACGAAATAGATACGTATATTCGTATAAATTCGGTCGATTATTTTGTTGATTTGGCCGAGCAATATAACTATGATAAAAAACAAATCGATCAGATAAAAAAGGAATTAAATGAAAAAGGCTGATCAAAAATTTGTTTGTAATTTTTGTAATCGTTCATTTGCCAAAGAAACGACTATGGCCAGACACATGTGTGCCAAGAAAAATCGATGGCTTCGTCGTGATGATAGGGATGTAAAAATCGCTTATTATGCATTTGATCGTTTTTGCTCAAAGGCACTAAAAACAAAAAAAGAAAAGACATATAGAGAGTTTTGTGATTCATCTCTGTGGGGAGCGTTTGTTCGTTTTGGTAAATTTTTTATCGATAATAATTGTGTATGTCGTTATGAATTTTATGTTGATTGGTTAATAAAATATGCTGTTCCGGTCGATGATTGGAACAAAGAACAAATTTATCTGAAATATCTCAACGACTATGTTAAAGTTGAAACACCTGATCAGGCAGTGACTCGAACGATTAAGTTGATGGAAACGTGGGCAGTTGAAACTGGGAATGATTGGAGAAAGTTTTTTGATCTCCTTTCTGTTCCAATGGCCTTACAGATGGTAAAATGGCACAAATTATCACCATGGGTTTTATTTCTTTCCGATGGTGGAAAAAGATTGTTGGAAAGATTTAGTCCAGAACAACAACAATTGTTATCATCTTATGTTGATATTCCGTATTGGCTGAAAAAATTTCAAATAGAAAAGAATGATGTTGATTATTTTATGAAATTATTTGAAAAATATGCACTTTAACTATGGATAAATAATTGATGAAAACCATATATAGCGATTCATATAATGAAAAAAAGAAAGAATCTAAAAATTCAATTCCAAAAATAACAGCCAATTTGGCAGAAAAAGATATTATTGAGATTGTTATAGATTCAAAAACATATCATATTTATAATGGATTATCAGCAAAAGCACTTTCCAATAAAGTAATTGATATAGAAAAAGAAAATAAAAAAATGGCCATTCGATTGCAAACTATAGAGCATTATTGTAGAAAATTAGCTTCAGAGATTAATGAATTGAAGCGTGATATGGAAAATAAAATAGATCGTGTAGAATGACAAATATAGCAGTTTTTATTGATAATATAGAAAAAGATATTCGATTATTTTTAACTATTCACACGGAAGACATAAAACAAGTCGAAATGATGTGGGATGAAAAGATAAAAATATTTGGAAAACGAAAATCCAAATGGTCAGAATTATCTATGTTGACTTATAAGATGATTATAATTGACTCCATAGAAGATTTATTTAATGGTGATTATGAGAAAAAATCACATGGACAACTTCGTTTCTTGTTAGCCGCAATGAGTAAGAGAATGTATGATTTGACTGATACACATGTGGAAGTTATTAGAATAAAATATATTTCGAGAGAAAAAACATCATTTTCGATGGAAATGAACACTATAATAACAATCGAAGAACACGAGAATATAAACAGACAACTCAAGTTGATTGTCGATAATACAAAATGAAAACACAAACAGACATTGACATAGATGTTGCGGATAGAAATGTCGTGTTGAGACATTTTGATCATATACCGGCATCTATTATAAATGGAAATTCTGTAAAAAAGCATAATACTGGAATTTATTTTCATAAAATTCCCATTGATCCTATTACTGGCCTATCAAGTATAGACCATAAAGCGGCACAAGATCGTGGATATTTCAAGATTGATATGTTAAATGCGGCCGGTTTTATATATGGCCGTGTCAGAGATTCCAATCATATGAAAGAATTATTGCAAACTGAACCAATTTGGGAATTATTAACTTATAGGGAATTTGTTGAAGGTCATCAAATATGGCATTTGCATGGTCATTTTGAAACTGTTAAAAAAATGTCACCAAAAAATATAGATCAGATTGCCATGATTCTTGGTATGATACGGCCAGCAAAAGCTAATTTGATCGGAAAAGATTGGGATGAAATAGAAAAAACAATATGGATACGGCCGCAAAATCCAAAATTAGCAAAATCCTTTTTTAAAAAGCCGCATGCATATGCTTATGCTCATTTGATTGTTTTACAAATGAATTTAATAGTTGAAGAATTGCAAAAATCCGACAATAACGTTGACAAAAGATAAAATTGTCATTAGATTGAACCTTCTGAATGGAGTCAATCATGTCCTTGGTTGTCGGAAATTTTAAAGACATCATTTCAATGGCTAACAAGCACCCCACCTATGTCATGGTGGCCGGAGGAATTGCTGTTGGTAAGACACACGTGATATCGAAATTTTTGCCATTGCCGCTCATGGATATCGATGAGGTTATGGAAGAACTCTCTTACACCGATTATGCGGGCGATCAATTCAAACATGCCCTGTCGGTGGTGTCAGAACGCATAAATGAATTAATGAAGAATAAAATAAGTTTTATTGCTATGGGAACGGCATCACGCATCGAGCCTGCTATCTCCCGTCTCAATAACGCCAAAAATCTTGGATATAAAACTGCCTTATTGTACATAAGTGCATCTCTTGAACAGGCCATAAGGCAAAATGAAAAACGAAAAAATAATGGCCAGCGTTATGTCCGAGAAGATGAAATATATCTAATCGAACAGACCATTGTTGGTGCAAAAAATACAGTTGATATTATCAAGGATGATAAAAATCTCATTGATCTTTTTTGTCATTATAACAATTCTTATTGATAAGTGATATTTGGCGTCTTTTTGATCGTTTTTGTGTCGGTTCGCCCAAGCTTACCATTGGGCCTATTAAAAGTTCGAAGTCTTTTTTAACGAACGATCTCAAATATTGTCTGAATATTTTAAATCTACTTCCAAAAAATATATTAATTGGGATTTGGTGATTACTTTCCCACCACCAAACTTCTCCATATTTTATGAATGCCTTTTTTATTTGAACATCATGAATTTGATCATAGCAGTACATTGAAACGAATTGATTATCAGAATTTTGTATAATTCCACAATGATGTTCATCTAGATATGTCCCGATTGATAAAAATGGGAATTTTTTTTGTAAATTTTTATATATATCTGTGTCCACCAATACTACTCCGTTTCTTTCTTATTTAATTTTTCATTTTTCTTAAATAGATACATGCAAGTTAAACTATACGTGTCGGATAGAAAAATACATTTGACTCAAACCGATCACGCTGTGGAGAATTCCAACATGCCCCTCAGTAATTCTGATTTCATTGCCTATAAAGGAGTATTTACTAAAACTGAATTTGTTGTAAGAAACAATGACAGAAAACCAATAAACTTAAATTCAAAAAACTTATCCATCGTTATCACTGATGTAGCAACAATGGAACCGGTTATATCGAAAGAATTGGAGATAGTAGATTCCGAAAAGGGCCTTGTTAGACTAACAATATATCCATCTGAAATTGAAAACATATATCCGAATTTTTTTCGCTTTGCAGTTTTGATAGAATCATCAGATGGATCACAGGAAGTATTATATACAGACCAAAATCGTCAAGTTAGAGGATTTATGGAAATTCGCGAAGGTGCGGTTCCTATACCCCAAAGGGCTACTGTAATTGAATGTTATCCGTTAGATAAATTAACCCCCGTCAGTTATGGTAGATATCTTTATAAATCCGAAAATCTTAGATATCATACTACGTCAGTTCCAGTCAAGACAATAAAAAATACTGAAATAATGCATACTATTGCAATTTATCTTAATAGATTTACTGGAATTGTACGTGTCGAAGCTTCTTTAGTCAATGAACCACCTTCAGATGACCATCAATGGTTTGGTATAGATTTTGACGGTCTTGGAACAGAATTGATTTTTAACGACTCATTAGGTGTAGAAGCTTATAACTTTATTGGTAATTTTAAGTGGATTCGGTTTCAAATAGAACCAGATAAAGTTCATAATATCGGGCACATAGAGAAAATATTACTGAAAAGTTGATTAACTTAGCCATTGTCCGTATCATTGGACTTCATGGAAGATACCGTCGACATAAATGATATCTTGTTATCTTATTTGCCAACTAAAAGACAATCAACGTCTTCTGGGTGGACAAAATTTAATTGCCCTATGTGTGTTCCAATGGGTACAACTCCTGATACGAAGCAAAGAGGTGGAATTAAAGTACAAGGTGATACGACAATTTATAATTGTTTTAATTGTGATTTTAAGGCGGTTTGGACGGTTGGTGATAGTTTAAGTAATAAATTTCAATGGTTGTTGAAGACACTTGGTGTTTCTTCTTCTGAAATACGAAGAATTAATTTTTCTCTATTTCGACAAAAACAATTATCAACATTGAATAATTTCAAAACGATAAATGTGACATCGAAGCCTTTATTTGAAAAATCAGAATTACCCAAAGATAGTATGTCATTTATTGAAATGGTGG
>Ga0265293_10012277_pt1 | contig 11400 bp, 12 predicted proteins | sample Munlanlewell138R_FD_192505 | JGI IMG/M metagenome (GOLD analysis project Ga0265293, IMG submission 192505) | Leachate microbial communities from a municipal landfill in Southern Ontario, Canada - Leachate well 138R | ecosystem: Engineered > Solid waste > Landfill > Unclassified | place: Canada... | reverse complement strand
CTAACTGTCATAGGATCCGTTTCTTCCATCGCTACCTCGGTAACATTATCATTTGACCTAACGATAGCATCTCGGTAACATTTTAGTTGAACTAATGCGTTTGGCTTGACACTGGCTGGTGTTTTGCCTATAATAACTACTTGCCTTCCCTGGTAGCTCAATCGGCAGAGCGGGCGGCTGTTAACCGCTAGGTTAGAGGTTCGAGTCCTCTCCGGGGAGCTGAAAAGATGATCTTTGGCTTCCCAAAGATCTTTTTTTTCCGCCTGGCTGTGCTATAATTCCAGCCACAAAACGGCCCTGTAGCTCAATTGGCAGAGCAAGCGCCTCTTAAGCGTTAGGTTCTCGGTTCGAGTCCGAGCAGGGTCATTTTTTATTTAATCCTTTGGTTAGGTTCTCTTTTCTTCGTCCCAGCAAGCCGGGAGGCTGCGCACTCCGAGCAGGGTCATTTTCTTATTTAACCCTCTGGTTAGGTTCTCGGTTCGGCGCTGGCAAGCCAGCAGGCTTCGCACTCCGAGCAGGGTCATTTTTTTATTTAATCCTCTGGTTAGGTTCTCTATTCATTGTCTCGGCTGGCCAGCAGGCTACGTTATCCCTCTATAGAATTTAGAATATCCACCAAAAACAGGTATGATTTAAGCAGAGGTTAAGATGCAAAAAACCAGGATTGAATATTATTACAGTCAGGCAGCCGCCAACCGCGCAATCGCCAGGAAAGAGTCACGCGGCTATCGGGTTATAGCGGTTCAAACCGTGGACAGGGGCTGGTCGCTGATCAAAACCGGATGTTTAGGCCTGATTTTCCTGCCCCTGGCTTTGTTGGGCAAGAGAAAACCGGTCATCCAGGTTACCTATCAAAGAGCGCGCTAACAAGCTGAGAGAGACAGAGATGAAGACAATTCACCCCATACCTGAAGACCAGATAACCCCAAAAGCGCTGTACCTCAACCGGAGGGATTTTTTGCGGGCGATGGGCCTCAGCTCTGCAGCGCTCCTGTTGGCGGCCTGCGAACCCGGAGGGTCTGGCGCACCGGCGGTGCCCAGCAGTAGTATCGGTCGGGATGTGTTGACCGCTAAAGAAGAAGCCCTGAATTATGTAAACTTTTATGAATTTTCCTTATCAAAAAATGGCGTTACCGAAAAGACCGGGGATTTCAAAATCGACCCCTGGGAAATTCAGATAGACGGACTGGTTAAAAATCCACAAACGATCTCGTTTGACGAGCTGATGAAGCGCTATCAGATCGATGAATACATCTACCGCATGCGCTGCGTGGAAGGCTGGTCAATGGTTCTGCCCTGGCAGGGTTTCCAACTCAAGAAACTTTTGGATGATATCAAACCATTGGACGAAGCCCGCTATGTTCAGTTCCAATCGGTCCTGCGTCCCGACGAAATGCCAGGGCAGGTTTCGTTGCGCAGATACCCCTGGCCATACTCGGAAGGACTGCGGCTGGACGAAGCCATGCATGAGCTTACCATCATGGCAACTGGGATGTATGATGAGCCGCTGACCAAGCAAAATGGCGCCCCGATCCGTCTGGTTGTGCCCTGGAAGTATGGTTTCAAAAGCATCAAATCGGTCGCGCGCATCAGCCTGGTTAAAGAAGAACCAGCAACCCTCTGGAAGACGCTGGCAGATAACGAATACGGTTTTTATGCCACTGTCAACCCTGCTGTGGACCATCCCCGTTGGAGCCAGGCAACCGAGATTCGCATCGGGGAAAACTCGCGCCGCCCTACCCTGCTCTTTAATGGCTATGACGAAGTTGCGGATTTATACGAAGGCATGGACTTAAGTGTGAATTATTAAGTAATGCCGGGCAACCTCGGGCCGGATTCAAAGGCAGAATCCGGGTTATTTTTATTAACGATTGATTATCTGACTCAACAGTCAGCTTTGCGCCTCCGGGTTGGAGCTATGAGCCATTTTTTACTCAGAAAAGAGGTCTGTCTTATCTGAGCGCAGAAATCAGTTACACTAAATAACTGAGGTAAGGCGTGAAAAAGGTGCTTGTCCTGTATAAATCCAAAACTGGTTTCTCACAACGCTATGCGCTGTGGATAGCTGAAGCTTTGGGGTGCGAAGCGATCAACCTGGCTGATCTCGAGCAAACAGCCTTGCAAGACTACGCTCTGATTGTTTATGGTGCCGGCCTCTACGCCGGTCAGATCAACGGCATCGGCAAGATCAAGCGCTGGATGAAAGAGCTCCCTGAGAAAGTGTGGGTGGTTTTTGCTACCGGAGCAACCCCTCCGAAAGAGGGCTATGAAGAGCTGATTTTCAAAACCAACTTTCGTAAAGATGAACCCAGACCAGCTCACTTCTATTACTATCTTGCTGGAATCGATTACGAAAAGATGGGTCTTTTCGATCGTCTGCTGATGAAATTCTTCTCACTTATGGAATCAAGAAAACGCGGCGCGACCGGATTTGCCAGGCAAACCTCAATAGACCTCAGCAATCGCGACTATATCCATGAATTGCTGCGCTACGTGCAGCTGAAAGCAAGGTAAGAGATGAAACTTGAGCATATTGCCCTCTACGTAAACGACCTGGAAACGATGAAAAATTTTTACGTCAGCTATTTCAAGGCCACAGCAAACGAAAAATATCATAATCAACGCACCGGCTTGCAAACCTACTTCCTTAGCTTTGCTGAGGGTGCACGTCTCGAAATCATGCAGCGTCCGGGGATGAGCCCCAAAGCGACTGGTGAGCATCCACTCGGCTATGTCCATATTTCTTTTAAGCTTGGCACGGCAGAGAAGGTAGACAGCCTCACCAAAAAGCTGCAGGAAAGCGGCCGCCCTCTGCTCAACGGACCCCGTATGACCGGTGATGGCTACTACGAAAGCGTCCTCAGCGATCCGGAAGGCAATCTGATTGAACTGGTTGCCTGAAAAACAACTTGAACAACCAGCGGTTGTATCGTTCAAATCTGAAGATTCCAAATCTCTGCACCTGCGTATGATCATCCTCAGAGGTCCAAAGGGAAAAAGATAAATGGCGAAACTGTCTTGCCGGCAACAGGATATTTCTATCTTGCTTTGACAGAGACCATAATTTCCGAGAGTTTTGTAGAAAGATGGGTAGTCCTTAGCTTATCTGCATATATAATTATGTATACATAGTAAGAGAATACACATAGAGAAATGAGGATTTAATGAGCAAATTGTCCAGTTGGCTTAAAGGCGCATTTTTAGGCGGTCTGTTAGGCAGCGCGTTAGTGATGCTGCTGACGCCCTATTCCGGTGACGAACTAAAAGCCAGGGTCAAAGATTACGTCGATAACGTTCAAGATGAAGTTAGCCAGGCCGGGGTTGAAAAACGGCTTGAATTGGAAACCCAGCTTGAATTAATGCGCTCCGGAAAAATCTAATCAGCCCAATTTCCATTCAACAGCTCAAAATCAACCGGGTCTAAGACTATCCCGGTTGAAATGTTTTTCCGATATATATAAAAATATTCGTTAGTCGTAAGGGTTCACCCATCCCAGTCTAAGGGTAAGGCGTGGGCGTACGGTATGGCGCGATGGTCGGATAAATAATCCTCTGTGGGGTCGGTGTGGGGGCGATTGGCACTTCAGGAGTGGTATCGGACATCAAATCTTCGACGCCTGGCGGTTCCTCCACCGGCATAGTCGAGACGTCATCTACGTATTCAATTGCCTGGCGGCAGGCTGGCTCGAGGTTGTATGCAACGTTTTGCCAGGTCAGGGAATTCCCGTTGTTGATGGTCCGCTGCATCGCATTACCCAGGCAGCCAGCGCCACTGGTGTAATTTACCAGAGAAAACTTCCACAAATCTTCATAACTGATCAACTGACCCGGCTGCTTGCCGGTATTGTTGAAAATAATTTGTCTTACTTGCTCACAATTTGCCAAAAGGCTGCGAGCGAAAATGCTGATGCTGAAATTTGCCTGAGTAAGGTCGATTCCAACCGGACAACCGGGGCAGGCTGCGTTGACCTTCTGTACCAATGCGCCCCGCAGCATCTCTTGTTGGTCAATATCCAGGTTGCCGAAACCGCGCTGGCAGGTCTCTTCCGTCAGAATCAATGGGCAGAACTGACTGTAAAAACTGGGGTTCCACAGCAGAACTGCGTCTGCGCCCAGATCGCTAAGGTGCCCTAACCCGGCTTCAGAGGCTTTTTGGTAGATGCCGGGCCAAAATTGGCTTTCGCGGCTGAAGATATTCTTCATCAACTGCGCTGGAATCCCCGTTTGGTTGGCCACCTGTATTATTTCGGCATTAAATTGATTCTGCCAATCGTCAACAAACGGTTGGGCGGCTTCCATGCCGCAAACTGTTGCAGCGCCGTTTGTTTCCAAGCCAGCAGCCGGGCAATGGCTGGCGTCCAACAGACCCTGTTGGATCAACATTCCCGCCAGCAGATAATATTGCTTATCTGTCTCGAGTTGTTCGGCCAGTTGCGGCGTACGCAGCCAGGCTGGAGGGCCGTCTATTGGCATGAAGGCTTGCCAAATATCCGAGCAGGTCGATTTCCCCTCACCTATCCACTGGGAGCTGAGAACGTCGACATAATAGGTTGGTTGGTCGACAGACGGACTGTCCGGGTTGGCAAAGTCGCCCCAGGGGATCACCCGAACCTGTGCGGTGAAGACATCGCTGGAATCGCCGTAACTCGAGTCTGCCCAAAATTCTACTTTTGCCCCATCCGTGCCTGTTGGTTGGAGCGGCAGATCACAATAGCCTCCCGGGCAGCTAAAGCCCATCCCGTTCAGCCGCCCGACAATTTGAATTGTGGTTTCATTTGGCAGCGGTTCATAGGCCTGAAATCTCAGATAAGGCAAGCTGGTACAGTTATTTTGACCAGGCGCCTGGTCACAGCCCACGACCGAGATGAACACTTCAGCCGGTGGTAAGTTGACTTCCACTTCTTTCTGAAGGGGCGTTACATTGGCAAGATGCAGATACAAACCTTTGCATTCTTCCGGTTGGGTCACATTGTTGGTGTAAAGACAAGCATTAGTCTGCATCCATTGCTTCTGGATGGTCGCGCCGCAAAAATACAGCACCTCGCTGTAGTCAGGCCAGGATTCATGCTCGGTGTAAACCTGGCAAACTACCTCAGAGGTCTTCCACGAGAGCAGCCACCATTCATAAAGGGTGTAATCTACTGCAATTTTGACTGTGCGTTTCTTATCAGAGAAGAGAGTGGGAGAGGTTTTTGCGGGACTTGAATTAAAGAAAGTTAACAACAATGCAATGACCACGAAAATCCTGATGATGCGGTTTATGTTTTGCTTGTTGTTTTTCATTTTGTTTTTACGTCTGCCCTTTAGGGGTACGCTGTGGGCGTATCCCAAATAGCAGTCGGGAAAGGATACGGTTCACTTCTGGTTGGAGTTGGAACCGGCGTATTAGTGGCTCTCAGGGTCGCTGTCGGCGTTTGCCGGGTAGCAACAGGCGTCGAGGTCCATGGTCCTGCAGCTGTTGTAGTTGGTCCCACGACTACTGGAGGCGTTGGCGTCGGTGTGGGCAAAGAGACTTTCGTTAGTTGAGCATCCACCGTCTGTGTCATTCCTATCGCCTGGGTCAGTTGAAATTCGTAGGTAAGCACCACTGCATTCAAAGCCGAGGGATCGCGGATAACCTCGATAGCCTGGCTGACCAATTGGTTTATCTTTCCTTCCCGGGGTAACAGGACCTCTGTCTGCGTTTGGTCTGGCAGTTGCCAAAGCTCCAAAGATTCCCAGCCCAAAACAAAAGTCTTCACCCGTTCCGGGTCGCCCAGACGTAAAGCTAGGGGTATGCGCCAGATCAGATCAAGCAAGCTTATGTCGGTATCCAGGTTTTGATCGTAAGACATGTACATCACTGGCAGTCTTGCCAATCGGCCCCATTGAACCAATTTTGTAAAGAGCAATTGCAGCACCTGCTGCTGCCTGGTTGTTCGGTAAACATCATCATCCCCATAATAAGATACATAGCATAAAGCCTTTTCACCGTCCATGTTGTGCAAACCAGCCGGCAATCCTCCGCAGTCATCCCGAATAGGGTAAAGCACGCTCACTTCCAGCCCATCCAGGTCATCTACCAGCCAGGTAAACTCAGTCTCATGCGCAACTACATACCGATCAGGGCGCAAACCAAAGTTGTACCCCAGGGTGTCATAGATCAGCTTCATTCCGCCCAGCGGCCAGGCAGTGTTGATCCTGCCCATTCCCTGTCCTGGAAGATAAAGATAGGTTGAACCAGGGATCGAAATCAGGCTGGCCTTTGAGAGACGTTCGTTTACCAACGCCAAGTGGATCGCTTGTGTGCGTCCGCGGGTCGGCAACGTTTCCTCCGCGCCGAGCAAAAGCCAAACCGTGGTGCCTTCGGGCAGTTCTGCCCGCACTGCTGGTGGAGGCGCAGGCGTTGGCCAGGTCTCTAAAGCCGGAACGAAGGTGGGCCAGGGGGTTGAGGTGGCGGTTGAGGAGGGAGTAACCGTCGGACTGGGCGTATAAGATGCAATTCCAGCTTCGACTGCCCCAGGCTGACCTGAAGAAGGTCGACCAGTTGGGTTGCAGCCTGAAATAATCAGACTCAGGGAGAGAAAACCCAAGACAATCGCCATCGACCTGTGGTGATCGGTTGGTAAGGTGCGCTTAGTTTTCATAGCATAATGACGGCGTGAATAGACACCCCATCAGGGTAAGGATTATAGCATAGCTGAGTTTTGTGAGGTCATTTTCAAACACAAATTCTCCAGACAACTTACCACCCCTTTATTATCGAAACAGTGTTCGTTTGAAGGTTTTTAACTTTTTTCAAATGACCCTGGTCAAACGCTCATAAAAATCATAGCCAGAGTTAGAATAACATTTGTCAGGATCGACCAGCTCCAGATCAGATAAACCACTGTTTTCCCGGTTCGCTCCTGCAAATACAAGAAAAGCCCCAGCAAAGTGTTCAGGATACTAAAAAGCAGCCCAAATAACGCCAGCAGGAAGAGCCTGGCAGATGGCACCGCCTCCATGCTCACCCAGACGACTTGAGCAGAGATGGCGACTATAACACCCGCCAGGACAATCAGCAACGCCAGGCTGACAGCACCCCCAATCAGAAAACGCTTGGCCCGAAGGTCATCCATAACTCGTCCCCAGAGCATTCTGAGGTTTTCAGACTCGGCCTGGACTTCTCGAAGACTACCCAGTTGTGATATCTGCGTGTAGGCCTGTGTGAAGGCTGCCTTGTCTTCCGGTGAGATGACCAAGTAAGCCTGGGTGAGTTTGACCAGCACCATTTGTTCAGGAGCAGTCGCCACAAACAATGTTTTGTCCAGCCCTTTAATGGTTGTTTCTCCGTAATATGAGCCTCGGATTAGCGTAAGTCCCAGCGGAAGCGGAGTCTCAAAATCGCTTACTGGATGGACCCATTCAATCTCGCCTATAGGTATAAGCTCCCGTCTTAAACCCCATTTCACTTCTAAGGCATCCCTCGTCAGTCTGTATACCGTGGTGGTGACGGTGATGATCCGATAAATTACCAGTGAAAGGGGGAGTAGAAGCAGCAGTCCGGCAGCAATGAAGATGATTGCAAGCAAACTCTGGTTTGTTGTTGAGCCGCTGATCAGGAAAAAGAGAATGGCAGCAATTAACATCGCTGTAATCAGCCCATAGATAACCAGGCTGCGGCTTTTCGGGGTTGAGAAGTCTCTTTCCATTATGGAAATTATACTTGTATACAAAAAGACCCGAAGAAATGATTCTTCGGGTCTGCTTTTCAATACCTAAGTTTATCCGACTTTATATTCAGCGCCTCTGTTCAAGGCTTCGATGTTCATGCCAACAAACTTCTCCAATCGTTCAGCAGTATGTTCTTTCAGTGCCCGCTCCAAAGCTCCTTCAGGCAGAGCCCTCATATTAGCTTCCAGAGCGCCTAACAAAACCATGTTTGATGCCCGCTCATTACCAAGGTCGCGGGCAATCTGGTTCGCCGGGATCATCAGCCAGTGGATATCCGTACGGGTTGGTTCCCGGTTGACCATCGATTCATTGACGATCAGGTATCCACCAGGCGCGACCAGCGGCTCGTACTTGTCAAGAGAGGGCAAATTGAGTGCAATCACAGCACGCGGATGCAGAGCGCTGGGTGAACCAATTTCCTCATCCGAAATCACGACCGTACAGTTGGCCGTACCTCCGCGCATTTCGGGGCCGTAAGAGGGCATCCAGGTGACATGTTTGCCTTCGTCCATAGCAGCATAAGCATAGACCTGACCGGCATAAAGGGTTCCTTGACCGCCAAATCCAGAGATGATAACTTCTGATTGCATTGCTTAGCCTCCTTTAGCCAATTCTTCGACGGCAGATGAAACCTTGAAATCGCTGATTGGATACTGCGGAATCATATATTCCTTCAGCCATTCCCGCGCTTTCACTGGTGTCAGCCCCCAGTTGGTAGGGCAGGTAGACAGCAACTCGACAAACGAGAAGCCCATGCCCCGTTTCTGCACTTCGAAAGCAGTTCGGATGGCTTTCTTTGCCTGCCTGATGTTGCGTGCGTCATGCAAACTGCGGCGAACCACGTAGGAAGCGCCATCCAATGCTGACAGTAACTCAGCGGTTCTGATGGGGTAACCCTGGGTTTCCACATCGCGACCGAGGGGTGAAGAGCTGGTTTTTTGACCCGGCAGCGTGGTGGGTGCCATCTGGCCACCGGTCATGCCATAATTAGTATTGTTGATAAACACCACTGTAATCTGTTCTCCTCGAGCAGCAGCAGCAACGATTTCGCCCATACCCATCGAGGCCAGATCGCCATCGCCCTGGTAGGTGAAAACGGTTTTGTCAGGTAAGGTACGTTTGATGCCAGTCGCCATGGCAGGTGCACGCCCGTGAGCGGCTTCAACAAAGTCAAAATCGAAGTAGTTATAGGCAAAAACAGCGCAGCCGACCGGCGCGACACCAATCGTGTTATTCAGCTCGCCCATTTCTTCCAAAACTTCAGCAATCAAACGGTGCGCGACACCGTGGGTGCAGCCCGGGCAATAGTGGGTGGCAGTTTCTGTAAAACCATGCGGGCGTTCGTAGACCAATTTCACATCTGTATTCAGCATCTCAGGCTCCTGTTCCAACTAATTCACGCATCTTCGCCAACCAAACACCACGAGGATTCCGATTGACGTCGTGATCGCCATTGATCATCTCTTCAATAGCCCGACTGATTTCGTCAGGATAGGGCACCATGCCGCCCATGCGCCCGTAAAATTGGATCGGGGCTCGCTTGGCCACTATTGCCGACACATCATCCAGCATCTGGCCGTTGTTCATTTCGACCACCAAAAAGCCCTTCACCCGGTTGGCTAACTCATCGAGCACTTCTACAGGATATGGAGCAACAGTGATAGGCCGCAGGAGACCAATTTTGATCCCCTTTTCGCGGGCGGCCCGGACGGATGTCAGCGCGATTCTGCCAGCTGTGCCGAATCCAACCAGCACGTATTCAGCGTCATCGAGGTAATAGCCCTTGTAGCGGACTTCATTCTCCTCAATTTCCTCCCAGCGGGTCATCATTTTGACGTTGAAAATTTCCTGGTCAGGGGGGCTGATGTTAATGGATGTCAAAACCGCACGCTCGCCTTCAGGATGTTGCGCGCCAACCGCCCAGGAAGGGGCTGTTGTGCGGACCGAGGCAAAGGGTGGTAGCTCGACAGGTTCCATCATCTGTCCTAAATAGCCGTCCATTAGAATACAAACAACCATTCGGTATTTTTCGGCTAAGTCAAAGGCCAGTCCCGTCAGATCGACAGCTTCCTGCACTGATGCGGGAGCCAGAACTATCAGGTGATATTCACCGTGCCCACCGCCGTGCACCATCTGAGTGTAATCAGCTTGCGAGGGCGCGATATTGCCGAGTCCCGGACCGCCACGAACCACGTTTACAATCACCGCGGGAACTTCCGTGCCGGCCATATAGGAGATGCCCTCCTGCATCAGGCTGACGCCGGGGCTGGAGCTTGAGGTCATTGTACGCAAACCTGTGCAGGCCGCGCCATAAACCATGTTAACCGCACCAAGCTCGCTCTCCGCCTGAACAAATGCCCGTCCAAGTTCCGGCATACGTGCGGACAGGTGTTCGAGTAGTTCAGTTTGGGGAGTAATTGGATAGCCAAAGTAGGAGACAAGGCCTACGCGCAGTGCTGTTTCAGCAACAGCAACATTACCTTTGATCAATTCGAGTGCCATTATTCACCTTCTCCTGCTTCACCTGGTGGAGTGCCTTTGTAAACAGTGATCGCTGCGTCCGGGCAAACTACGGCACAAATCCCACAGGCAATACATTCTTCAGGGTGCAGCATATAAGCGGGGTGATACCCTTTCGGGCTCAGCCGGGTCATATCCAGCGCCAAAACATGCGTGGGGCAGTCTGTTATACAGATTCCACAAGCCTTGCAATACATTTCATTGATTTCTACCCATCCCTTTGCGGGCATTTAGTGCCTCCTTGGTAGTGGTTTTTCCTGTCGATTGGGTGAGTCTGACAGGGTGTGATGTTAATAGTATAACGCAAAAGATGGTCTGATTTTGCTCACCAATTTTTAGAAATTTTCTCTTGAACAAACCGCCTATGAGGTCTCTCTGGGATGACGACCCTCCACTGGAAGAGCTTTAAGGTGCTAAACCTACAGGCGTGACAGCCGAACATATAGCAGGATGACACCAAATCAACCGGGAAGGCCAAAATGCCTTTGTTGTACATGCCCTCCCGCAGGTGTTGTATGTGAGCCGAGCGCTGAATTACAACTTAAAAGAACCCTGCCAGGGGTAAACCTGCTCTAATAGTTTCAACATTTCCTGTTTGACCGCCAGGTTTAGCTTGCTGGGATCAAGGTTTGGGTCAAACTTGTCAGGTCTTTTGGGCTGACCGATATCAATCCGCAAGGGCCTTTTCCATTGTGGGTTTTTCGAAAAACGCTGGGCAACAAATTGCGTTGCCATCGCAAACTGTTGCCGCCGCTTTGGGTTCCATCCCAATTTCGCAAAATGGCTGTTCCAGGCTTTTTCTGTTAAAACACCGCTGACCAGGACGGGCAAGAGACGGGTTTCGGGGACCTTGTTAAGAAATATGCCGATACTGTCAGACCAGCCATCCAAAGATTCAATGGCTCCTGGAATAATCGCGGGGTCTGGCTCGAGCTGTCCTTTGGGGAAAATGACCACTGCCATGCCTTCGTTCAGTGCCCGGATAATTTCGCGGATTGCTGTCAGTTTGAAAGTGGAATCCGGCTCGATCGTCAGCATGTGCCTATTGATGTTTCTCAGTATTCTCATAAAACCCTTTTGTTGAGCGACTATTTTCACATCATCACGCTTCAAACAGGCCAGTACGCCCAGTATGTCAGTAAAGCCAGCATGATTCGCAGTAACCAGGAGGGGGCCTGATTTTGG
>Ga0265293_10012276_pt1 | contig 11401 bp, 17 predicted proteins | sample Munlanlewell138R_FD_192505 | JGI IMG/M metagenome (GOLD analysis project Ga0265293, IMG submission 192505) | Leachate microbial communities from a municipal landfill in Southern Ontario, Canada - Leachate well 138R | ecosystem: Engineered > Solid waste > Landfill > Unclassified | place: Canada... | reverse complement strand
TTTAAATTTTCCACCTTCCTGCAAATCATTTTGTTGATGGATGTAAGCCTGCAGGTATTCGGCATAGGGATGCATGGTGCGCATTTTATAAACATGAAAAATCCGACCATCTTTACCCACACGATTGAGTCGAATAATAGGTCCGTAAGTAGGCCTTTTAGGAAAAGTCGGTGCTCCGGTTTTTCGGGAAACAAAAAACAAATAGCGGCCAATAGTTTTTTCTTCGAGTACCTCAAAGCCACACGAGTAAAGCCGGCCAAGAGTTTCGGCACGCGACAGCAAACGGTTGCGCCCCCGGGTTATTCCAAAGTAAATTTTCTTAAAACCTGGCACTTTGGGAAAGATTCTTTTTAAAACAAAATCGCTGATGTAAACAATAAAGTTGAGCGGGAAAAAAAACTTTTTCAGGATTCGCTCCTTGCGTTTTTGATGGGTTTCTGCTTTACCAATAAAGAAACCTCCTGGAGATATTTTTGCATTTACAGCTTCAAAAAATTTATTGATATACTGTATATCGTTAATCCGATGAAGATTAACAAGACAACCATAGGTGTGCGACAGTACTGAAATATTGAAACGCGTACTTGTTGATACGATCTTTAAGAGTCCTTTCGATTTTTGAATGTATTCACCGATGAAGGCTCCCACCTCCTCACCTTCTTCTTTATACACCAAATCCAGAAGGGCAGTATCGACTTCCTGTTGCTCGTTCGAAGAAGACTTTTTGTGGCGCTTTCGCAAAGGAAGCCTTTGCTTTTTGTCGTAAGCATCCTGGTAAATATCGGCAACCGGCTCAACTTTATCATCCTCTACAACTACAGAACTCTTAAAAACATAAATCAGGGCCGCACCGGTAATTTCGATGATGGTAGTGATAATGACAGTTCCTAAAAACAGAAATCGTGAAAACTCATAGCTCCCAAAAAGATACATCGCTATCGTTACCAATCCCACAATGATGAAATTGGAAAGAAGAATGGAGGAAACCTTTTGTTTGAAAGAACTGAATTTTTCCGGATCGTACTTTGTAAAAAAATAAGAAACAACCAGCCAAATGGATAAAAATAATATGAACCAACCGTAATACCGGGGAAGTATCACGCTTCGGGTTCCGGGCTTCAACCAAGCCAATAAGAGAAAAGAGATGGTGACGAAGACCAAATCAAAAAATATAAAGAGTATTTTTCGTTTCATTTGATAATTAATGAATGACAAAATTAATAAAACAACTATACTCTTTTCATTAAAGATAAAATGTTGTAACCAAATTCGGCCAGCATGTAAATAAATTTGTTGTTGATGCGGATGTATCTGCCATAATTGACCACCGTGCCACCAAATCGCATCTTAAAATCCCGCACACCATAGGGCACGTTGGGCTTACCAACGCCCATAAAGTCGAACTGCCGGTAGCCAGTTTTAATGGCATAATCGATTGCTGCCCAGGTGGCAAGCACCGAAGGATAAATATGGCGGCTGCGGTATTCTTCGTCCAGACCACACACGTACCATTCAAACAGCGTGTTGCCTGCAAATCCCGGAGCCATGATACCGCCAATGATACGCTGCTCGCACTCGATAAGAAAAATCTGCCCGTTGCGACCATTGCGCGTAAGCGAAAAGAATGCGTGGAAGAAACTTCTATCGGGCAGTGGCTTCTTTACCTTGTGACGATAGAGATCAGAAAGCAATTGGTAAAATTCATCGATCTGCGAAGCCTTGTCGGGAATAATGATTTCTGCGCCATTTTTTATGGATTGTTTTATCTGCCGAAGCCGTGATGCCGAAATTTCGCGCATCAAACGCTCGCGATCGGTAGCATCCACCAATAGATTAAGACGAGGTGTATGCCGAAAATGCAACTGCTCAAACACTGACTGAAAAGCCGAAAGATCGAAAGAAGGCCTGAATTGGATAAAGATAGAACGATGCTTTACCTTCTCAACGAGGCGCTGCAACAAAACCTGAAAAACCTGCCCTGGCGCTCCCGCTTCCGACCCAATCAACGGTCCGGCATAAACTACCGTTCGTGACGAAAAAGATTTCTTGAGCCACCCGCTTTCCTTTATCACCACGCCGAGCAGCAATCCGGCTATAGCACCTTGCTCATCGATACAATAGATCAGTACAGGATCAAAATTTAAGGTGTTATCGAAAAGCTGAAAGCAAAAATGGCTTTGGAGCACACTGCCTTCGGGGTGAGCCTGAACAAACGCGTCCCACCGGCTGATAAAATCACTATCAAAATCTGTTTTAATCGTCAGCTTCAAATCATTCTTTTTTCTCGCCGCCAAAAGTAGTCAAAAGGTCGATAGGGGAAAGTAGGTAGTAGGTAGGGAAAAGTAGATAGTAGGTAGTAAGTAGAAAAGGTAGGGGAAAGTAGATAGTAGGTAGTAAGTAGAAAAGGTAGGGGAAAGTAGGTAGGATTAGTGGCAGAATTTATCTGGATTGTTGATTATGGATTCCAACATTTTTTGAATCTATCATGTTGAATTGTTTGACAGGGTAAACAATCAAGTGCTTAAACCCCTGATAATTTCTCATGCCCGAATTGTTTTCTACTTACTAATCTCCACTTACTACTTACTAATTCTGCTTTCACGACGCAGATGCTGCCAGAAAATCATCAGCACAAAACCAAGGATAACACCCAGCGCATTGGCAATCATGTCGTTGATATTAAAAGCCCGATAGGGTAAAAGATATTGTAACGATTCGGTACCCACCGCAAAGACAATCCCCGCCGGCAGCCACCACCACATCGACAAACGCGAGCCGGGCATAAGAAAGCACCACGGAAGAAACATAAGTGCGTGCACCAGATAATCGCCACGAAAATGTAGTAAATAGATGTTGTTGAGATTAGTCATATTCTCGTTGCCTACAGGAATGGCAATGAGAATAAGTATCGCAAAAAAATATGTCCAAAAAATTGTATAGCGGGTGAAGTAGGATTTCATGACCTGAGTGTTTGTTTTACAGTGATTGGAAGTATTAGCGTTCTATTTTTTTGAGGAACATGGATGATCCAAAAGAAAACGAGGTAGGATTAGATCGAACAGCCTGCGCTGCTTTTTGCGGAGGATTTACACAAATTTAATCTCAGGCACAGAAGAATGTAATTATTTACAGAAAAGTTTACTTCAATCTTTGATATTGCTGAAAAAATTCATCAGGTGTAAAAACTACCACATCAGATTTTACAAAATCGGCTTTATTCCTCGTAATGATAATTCCAATTCCATTTTGCCTGGCGCTTTCTACCTGAACAGCATCTTCAAAATCGCTAAGATTTGATTGCAAAGCATTCATAATTACTTCACTACTAACATCACAAACCTCAATAAACCCGAACAAATCAATTAAAAACTCAATTGTTGATTTATGCCCTTTTGACTTTTTTAAAATGTAGTAAATATCCGTTGCTGTGGTTGCTGTAAGATAAGCTGGAAGATTTTTCTGAGTGATTAAACGCAAAATATCTTTTGATTTTTTAAAAAACTCCCTGCGTTCCAGAGCAATGTCAAGAATAATGTTTGTATCCAACAAAATCCTATTCATTTGTATTTTTCCATTAGGTAATTGTATTTGTCATCATCCGTTCTTACTGTTGAAAAAAAACCTCCCCACTTAAACAAAAATTCATCCATCAGATTAATGTTATTTTTTTGGCTTTTATTTGTTTTCAAAAGCACAATTACCTCAATACTTTGATTGGCATAATTTTCCAATTCAGGGATTTTGATCATCCCATTTTCGAGAACAGTTGTTGCAAATTTGTATGTTTCCATTTTTACACTATTTTTAATCAACGCCACAAAGTTAGTTTTTTATCTTTGATCATTCGTAGCATTAGTAGCATCTGTAGTATCCGCTAAATCTGTGTCACTTGTGCTGAACTTGTCGAAGTATCCACAATATTTATTTGCATGAACACGGATTCGTTACATTTTATCAATAATCCTCTGCCGAAGGGCATCTTCCATCATTCGTTACTTTTATTCAATAGGAAAGTTCTTATAGAACTCGAGCAGATGAATGGTTTCGGATTTTAGTTTAGTTCTGACAAATGATTTCAATTCCTCATTCATCAATTCACCAATGCCTTGCAATAGTTTGGTTTCTCTAATCTCACCAAGTCGTTCTATACAAGTTTGCATATAGACTTCGTAAGGCATTTTCATGCGAAATTCGACAATGCTTTTATTAAGGGGAGTTTGCTTTTGCATAAAAAACCAGGCATCGAAAATATCGCGTGAAGCCAGCTCGCCCCTGTCGATTAAAGCGCAAAGCTTGTGGGCAAACATATCAGGCTGCACCATAACGTTCATATTGATGCCAAGGAAGTTTTTGATTTCGTAGTGGTCATTAAAATTTCTGTTCGAGATTTCAACTTTTAGCTTTCGTTCACCTAAGCCATAATCCAGCACGATGGTAGAGCCAAAGTGTTTTATTGCCTCATCATGAATTTTACCATACTTCAGCACGATTTGTCGGATAGAATTAAAAACCTTGTCTTCATTCTTATTATTCAACAAATTAAAATCGAGGTCGATCGAGAAACGCGGAAGACGATAAAAAAACATAAGAGCCGTTCCGCCTTTAAATCCCAAATCATTGGCCAGCTCAATGTCGCCGTAAATATCCTTCAGTATTTGAACCAAAAAAAACTTGTGACGGTTTAGCTTAATCATTGTTCAAAAGTTTTTTTGTTCGTGTTGTTAGTGCAACCGACTGATAAAAAGGAAGCAGTGCCATTACTTTTATCACATCAATATTGTGTGTATTATCCAACCAGACTCCAGGGTTAAGATAAAGTAAATCCAGCAACGAACGTTCGGGAGATGCCATATTCATGCCATTTGGCAAGAAGTTTATCCCCTTGTCATTTACCAGTATCTCTGATTTTATTTTACTGAAAGTGTAGGATTGACCTTCAATCGCGATGTTTCGACTAAGATAACTGACCGAGGTAATCGCATCATCAAATTGAAAAATTACTCCGGCCTTTTGTAATACATACTCAAGAGAAATGTACGATGGGGCGAAAAGTTTACATGCGAGTTCTTCGGGCGAATAATTAACTTTTGTGTAAATTCCTTTGCGGGGATTTTGTAGCTTTCCGTTTCTGACATAATAGTTCAACCTGGCAGAAAGCAACTTACGGTTTGAAACTCCCGTTATCAGGGCAACATCCATCAGCCTGAATACCGATGCGGGATTCTCATAAATCCTGAACAAAACATCTACCTTTTGACTTTGTGAACCAGACATCATAATATTTCTAATGTTTAGTTCACAAAAATATAAAATAAATGATAATAAGCAATTCTATTATACTTCATCTGCAAGGAGCACAGCGACAGCCTGCCCCGTTTTTCGGGGAAGCAATCTCTGATGAACCCTTCTTTTCCGGGGTATTAGCGTTTCTTGTTTAACTTCATAGCTCAAGATAAAGAAGTTTTAATTGGGAATATTTTGGAAACCAATATCTGCTGTCAGAAGGGAAATATCAAGATATAAAGATGTTGCAGCGATGATGGGCATCGGGAAGTTTTACGGAATATTTGCGCAACAAATCCTTTTTAATCCGTTTTACCTGTGGTGTGAGTTCTGCAATAAAACAACTATCAATCAACAGCTTTATTTCTCCAATCTCGGATTCGCTCAAACCCTTTTTAGCAAACAACTCATGTTCGGAAATAACAGATATCCAAACTTGTTTCTCGTCCAAATACTTGCTACTTCGCTATTGCCATTCAGCATTAAATTAGAGGATTTGTATCAGATAGGATACTAATTCCACTCATCCCTCAATCTCTTTTGAAATTCGAGTGCATCTTCATCCCATTTAACCTTACCCAAATGACGTTTGGCATCTAGCTTTTTGGTTCGCTTCCAATTGCCCAAAGCCTCGTTCAGCTTCTTTTTGCTCATGCCTTTTTTTACAGTTAATACCATAGTTACAAATATTTAATTTCAAAAGTACTTCCTTTTTACGAAAATAATAATCCTGCATTTTGCAAGCTTTTCAGGGGTTGGGTGTATTGTTTAATTGTAAAGTCCATGATATTTCTATTTCAAAATGCAGTTGTCGTCAAAAATGGAAAGTAACGAATGAATAAGTACTGGAAGAAAGCAGAAGTGTAAACTACTTTTTATTTTCAAGGTAGGCTTTGTAACCATAGCCACCGGCAAATCCGGCAATGATAAAGATAATTTTCTCGATGATAGACATTAATAAACTACTGTTCCTTTCGACAAGAAAGACAACCAAAAAGACGAATAAAAGAACGCCGGTAAGAAAATAAAATGCGGTATATTTTTTTGAAGACTGCGCATCTTTATAGGTATTATCATCCTCCTTTTCTGATAAATCCAGTATTTTGCTGATGTGACTTTCGGTTATTTTTGACAAGAGCGGATTTGGCATAGAACCGACTACCCGCTAAATAGAAAACCCCATTTCAACAACTTTTTTTAATTCTGGAGGCAGGTTTTCGATTTCTTCAGCAGCAAGTTGCTCCTGATCAGGAGGCGGGTTTTGTTTCAGAAGATTCTGGTCATCCTCATTCCGCTGTTTCTTATCGTTCTTCTTTTTGTAAATGGCTTACTTAATAATTTTTGAACAGCCTATCAATTTTAGCATTAACAACTTCAAAAATTCTTTTCTCGGTTTCTATCTCGATGTAATTGGCCAGGGTAATTTTAACCAATGCATTAAATTGATCGTGATTGATTTTACCACTATTTTTTATCTGAGAAAAATAGTGCAACAAATTCATCATAGCCTTACGATTACTCGGAACTAATGGCTCGTTCGCCCACTTTTCAAAACTTGAAGTGTCTGTTTTATAAAGCATTAGTATTCATAATTATCAAATATTGCTGATCTATTTAAACAAGTCGGAGTGAGTTCCTGTTCTTGCCAATTCTATTACTCGTGTTTCGTCATTTTGTCGCCATAAAAGCAACCAGTCTGGTTTAAGGTGACATTCCCAATATCCTTTCAATTTTCCAGAAAGTAAATGTGATTTGTATTTCTTTGGTAATCTTCCAGAAACTTCAAGAATTACAAGGGCTTCGTTAAGCAAATCTAAATTGTAGTTTCGCTTAACACATTTCACAAAGTCCTTTTCAAATTTATTTGATGTATTTATATTATACACCCGCCGACTCTTTTAGTTTCTGCATCATCTCTTTTACCGATGTGTAAGAATTAACACTACCAGATTCTATTTCATCAATGGCCTGCAAAGTTTCTGTGTTAGGCATCTTTTCTTCAATAACTTTTGCATAGCGCGTAGTCTTAAGAAATTCCAGCATTTTTTGAGCTTCAGTCGAGCGTGTATCTATTACTACTGTTGTTTGCATGATGCTTATTTTTTTTACAAAAATAACAAATTCTTAATGCGTAGAAAAACAATGTTTGCAAGCCATGATTTTGGTTGGGAAAATTCCTTCAACTCATCCCTCCCTCACCCCTTCCTTCAGGTCATCTCAGCTTCGGCACTGCGGCTCTAAGGAGATTGTGTATTAGTTGGAAATAGGCTGCTTCGTTGCCGGATGTCCGGCGCTCCTCGCAGACCCTGGCGTTGTAGGTGACATTATTCAGTCCTTCCCATGCGGAGCATGGCTATTGCAAGGAGCACAGCGACAGCCTGCCCCGATTTTCGGGGAAGCAATCTCAACCACCTAATAATGACCGTAAGCTGATACTACTACTACAGTTATCTTTTCTTCTTCAATCCTATAAACCAATCTGTTCTTTTTATCAATACGCCGACTCCAATACCCTTTAAGCTCATATTTAAGTTCTTCCGGCTTTCCAATTCCTGTTGTAGGGTGAAGGCTAAGTTCTTTAATAATATCCGTAATTTTCTTGATTGCAGCCATATTACCGGCCTTTTGGTAGGAACGGATATCCTTATCAGCTTGAGGCAAAATTTCAATCTTGTACATCATCTGCAAGATTATTAAAATAGTTATTTATGTCGTCACCGTTATTTAACACCATTGCATTTTGACGATCTTTTTCCGCCTCCAAAACCTTGTTAATAAATCCTTGGTCATAGGGGCTTTCCCGCTTAACAAACGGAATCTTTAAAGCCTTCAATACGGCTTTAACCGCCTCCAATTGTTCATTATTTTCCGGATGAATTGTTAATACTTCCATTGTAGAGTTAATTTAGTTTCTTCAAACACAAAGTTATTATTTTACTATAACTTAATATGCAAAGATAATGTTGCAGGTCAGGCTTTTTGAGCATATGATTTATGTCAACAGGCATTTGCAGGTGGAAACAGGCTGCTTCGGTCGTGCCTCCCTCGCAGACCCTGGCGTTGTAGGTGACATTATTCAGTCCTTCCCATGCGGAGCATGGTCATTGCGAGCGAAGCGACGCAATCTCCCAGGCGCCTTGCCCACGCAAGGCGCAAGTCCTTTCTACGCTCATCCCCTCAGCTTCAACAAAACCCGCTTCCCCTGATTCTTCACGTTCTGCCACACCAGCTCCATCACCCAGGAATTAAAACAAGACCTTTTCGAGTAGCTTAATTTGCTGTTTAAACTTAATCTTGTTAAGCTCTTCAAACCTTCTAATATTCATCAGTTTCCATCGTATGCCAGGAAAAACACTATAATCAACGTCAGGCCATTCAGGCTCTCCTGTGGCAAAACTCATTAGTAAAGATTTATCGGAGGCGGATAGATGGTTGTTCACTTGTTGGATGAGTATTTCCCTTGTTTCCTCAAACAATTCGTAGGTAAAAACTTCATCTGTCATTCCACTAAACTGACTCTCAAGAACTTTATGCTGATCAATTCGGGCGGGTTGCAACAACTCATGAAAAGGCCGTTTACTACTGAGCAAACAAAAAATAAAACCAAGGTGTATATTATCGGAATATCCATAGTTATTTAACATGGCTCTGATGTCAAATAAATCCCGGGGATGCTGCCTGTCAAGTGAAGCAACAATTTTACCTCCATAGAGCTGACCAAGTGGTACAATCTGCATTTCGCAAAACATGTTGAATTCTTTCTGTGCAGTTTCACACAAAGGCAGTAGTTGAACCAAACCATCAATGCCTCGATTAATTGTATTAACTTCAATTTTAACCATTGTTCGCCCCACAGAACAAAATAGTTTGAATTCTTCTGATTCCATTCCCGGGCCTTTTACTTTAATACCGGGAATAGTATGTTGGAGTTGAACTTTGAGCCGTGATAAAGCCGAATTTATCTGATTTAAATCATCTTCCCGTGAGTTTATATTCAAATACGTGAGATCAATATCAACCGACAAACGGGGCATCTCATGAAAAAACAGGTTTATTGCTGAACCACCATGAAGCGCCAGATTCTTTTCCTTTGCTACATGAGTTAGAATTCTCAGCAAGAGTGCAACCTGTTTTTGGTATTGTGGATTTATCACCTCAACTCCTTTGGAACTGTTATTTGATATTTAGAAATGTATGCTCCCGCCGGAACAATACTCCTTTTCCCCTTCCCCATTTTCAAACTATCGGTATGAAGGTATTTAAACCAGGCATGACCTGCTTTTTCAGCAAGGAATAAAAATAAACGGATTACTTTCGCTGAATTACATTTTTCCAATAGTTCCTGAACCCCTGCCGGTAGTAATGATGACAATCCTTCCATAATATGCCAGGCCTCCAACAGGTCGAACCTATCCGGGGCCATTTCAAGACACTCCAAAAATGCCCGTGTCGGATCGGATATTTTGATGGTAAATGATTTATCCTGATATTCTGCTAAACCGATACCGGGCGGTAACATAGAACTATGAATCAGTACAGGTTTTGTGTCCCACTTATTATTTTTCAGCCAGGTGGGTAATCGCTTACCGCGCTGGGCAAACAAAAGCGATTCCTTTTGATAAAGTTCAAGGTAATGTGCAAAACCTTGCATACTCAATGCTGTCCGACCACCTATATGAATATCTTTTCCGGATTGAAACTGAAGCGCATAAACTGCTCCATTCAAGCCAATAGTATCGCCAGCTCTTATAAATGCGCCATATCCGATGGATGTAAGCCAGGAGTTTTTGACATAGCGATGTTGCAACTCACGCGAGTATCCGATTTTGGTAAGCCACTCAGCCAGAATAACCGTTCCTGGTGGTACAAGTTGCAATAATTTGTTTATTTTTGTTTCTGTATTTATACTCATGGTACAAATGTAGTAACATTTTTAAAACAATGACTTTGCACGTCTAACAAGTATTCTCTTAATTTGATTCTTAGCATTTTGCCAAACCAGCTCCGTTTTCCAGTATGTAGTAAGTAGTAAGTAGAGGGTATGCCTCAAATTAAACTAGTGGCAGAACTTATCTGGATTGTTAATCATGGATTCCAGCATTTTTTGAACCTCCAAATTCAAATCTGATAATTCATTATGTTTTTTTTGATCCATATACTTTGCAGCAATAGCAGTATCGAGCCAATGCGTTGTTTCAAATGATTCGCCCTGAGAATCAATTAGCTTTGCTACAAAAGACTTCACATATCTTCTCTTTGCCCAAGCTTCGGCGAGGTTGGCACCAACTGACCTTGAAGACCGTCTAACCTGATCAGTCAAAGAATACTTCTCCTCGCTGGGAAAAGACTTCGTCAACTGTAGAATATCCATAGACAATTTAAACGCCTTCTGATATACTATCAAATCCTTAAATCCTTGATAATTTTTCATCTTTAATGCATTTGTAAAATTACTACCTACTACTTCCTACATACTTCCTATTACTCCCTACTCCCTACCTACTACCTACTACCTACTACCTACTACTTTACTATGAACCGTTTAACCTGATTCTTCACGTTCTCCCACACCAGCTCCTTCATCCAGGGAACAAAAACATCATTCCAACGCTGTGGATGAAAGTTGATCATTGCCTGTTTAGGAAAGATTCCTTCATTCACAGCCTTTATTATATCCAATGTATGACGAAAACGCAACTTTAGGAAATCCGGATTGGTAACAGGGTTTTCTTTGTTGGCTTTGTCGCGGACGTTGTAAAGGTGACCGTCCCATCGGCGGCCGGTGTCTGTAATGTAATATAATTGGTTGAAATTGATATCGAAATAAGGCTCTGCGATGATGCCGAGTTTTTTGCAATCGTATTTTTTCCAGATTTCTCTGTTGTCGTATGGCGACATGGGGCTGCCGTGCATGCTGATGGTTTTTACCGGGGTAACCTTTCGGAATTGCTCCAGATTCCTACAGAACTCGTTGTATGCTTTATCCACATCTCCTTTACAGGTGTCCATGGTTTCGTAATGGTAGCCAACTTCATGGCCAAGTGCTACTATTTCTTTGATGATGGCCACATTGTAACTCTGTGAAACCTTTCGAAAATAATAGGTTCCTACTATACCC
>Ga0265293_10012274_pt1 | contig 11404 bp, 8 predicted proteins | sample Munlanlewell138R_FD_192505 | JGI IMG/M metagenome (GOLD analysis project Ga0265293, IMG submission 192505) | Leachate microbial communities from a municipal landfill in Southern Ontario, Canada - Leachate well 138R | ecosystem: Engineered > Solid waste > Landfill > Unclassified | place: Canada... | reverse complement strand
ATAACGCTTGCATTTTTCACAAACATAAAGCCGGTAAACGCCTTTTTCATCAGTTTGGTAGGAGAGTGCTTTCTGATCAGTGTTATGGCAGAAAGGACAGTCCAGGCGCTGAAAAAGCCATTCCATGCTGCAGCAGGAACATACCAGATATCTGGCGCCATTTTCCTTTTCCAGGTAGCTGAATGAAGGGGATGAAGAGCACACCGGGCAATTGCCGCGCCGCCAGGATTGCTGGCGAATACGCTTCTGGAAAGCCAGAGCATAACCGGTAAGAAACGGACGCATGGTTTGGTGTACCAGTGTCGCCATTTCAGATGGCAAAATATCAGCCTTTTCGGCTTCCGCAGTCAAAGATGCCCCATTAAGCCATTCCTGAGCAAGATTTGCATCCAGCTCAGGCATCTTTTCAGTCTGTAGTTTGCCATAACCCTGCAAGGCGTCCGAATACTGTTTAAAAAGCACTGCAAGCTTGTTTAATGTTTCATTGGCAAGTGACCAATCAATATCCAGTTCCTCAAAGCGGGCAAGGCTCTGACCGTTAAGCATGCGGTGATCGATCAGCTCCTGTGGCAGCCCGACTGCCGGGATACCTGTAATACTTTCAACATCCGCCTGTATTTTAAGAAGGTCGAGGTAGAAACTTGCAAACCGGGAAGAGTGGGCTGACGAATCAGCCCACTCTTCCAGACCTTTGACTATTTTACTGGTTGTATTGTTTACTTCGGGTTTATACAAAATATATGTCTATTCCTTTAAGCTTGTCCTGCTATTAGCAATAATGCTCTGACTAAAAGTCCGCCAAGAACTACCAGACCGGCAGAGGAAAAAGTGATGCTGGCCAGTATGCCTGCAGAGTAGTCTTTCTTCCAGTTCATTATCAGCATGATGAAAGGTGCTACCAGGCCGGCAGCAATAAGGCCAACCCAGAACCAGAGGGATAAGGATCCACCGGTAAGAAGCGCCAGGCCATCAGTTGCTGCGGTTGAACCGGAAGCAGAAATCCAGATCATGAAAGCAGCAATTACAATCAGCTCAATAACGACTGCAATTATCAGGGATTTGGCCAGCTTGGAAATGGCAGACGAATCGATTTGCCAGCCGGATTCATCGAAAAACTGCTCAATGAACCAGTGGTAAGGCCTGATGCTGGTGCGGTTAAGCCAGTTTACCAGCAGGGAAACTACTATCAGCCACGCAACACCGGATGTAACTGCCGAGACTACAAAAACTGCTGGCAGTAAGGGAGTAACTGACCAGAAAGGCTGGGTGGTAGAAGCAATTAGAACGCCGGTGTAGGACATGAGAAGTATTGAGAGGACAAATCCTACCCAGGACAGTATACCGGTAGCCTTGTCAGCCAGTGGTTTGAGGTTGCGTAAGTAATGGCTGGCAATCCAAAGTACTACCATAACGCCAGCCACAGCCAGCCAGCCGGATAAAATCCAGCCGCCCAGAGAAAGAACCGATTCTGGCCGGAAGGTCACAAACATGTGCCAGAACCAGAGTATGTTGCCCAGATGGGATAAAAGAAGGGCTACACCGATGAGGGCCAGTATTATACCGGTACAAACTGCCAGTTTGAACAGATTCTTCAACTTGCCGCCGCTGAATTTATCAGCGAGGAAAGCAGTCAGGAAGGCGCCGCCAGCCATTCCGGCGGCCCAGAGGTCGATCCAAAGGGTTACACCCCATTCCATTCCGCCAATATTCATTAGGCACCCCCTTTCTTGCCGGATTGAGAGGCAAGATCTTGTTTGCGTTTAAATACCATCCAGAATGGAAGAGCAGTTAGAACCCCAGCTGTTACCAGGCCGGAGAGCCACTTGCTTACAGCATCGACGGTAGCTGTCTTCGGATTTTCCGGTATACCGAAAACCGATGGAGAGTCATCCAGTACATACATTACATGGAGCCCTCCCAGTTCTTTTTCGCCATAAAGATAGGCATCAGGCTTGCCGTTGGCCTTTAGCTTGTCAACAACGGCAAGGCCTTTGGCAACCAGTTCGTCCCTGTCTCCATATTCCAGTGCCCCGGTTGGGCAGGTTGTAACACAGGCAGGTTTCTTGCCATCGGCCAATCTGTTATAACCAACTGAAGTGCAGGCACTGCACTTCATTGCCAGTCCGGCATGATGATCGATGTGAGGCACATTATAAGGGCAGGCCTGAGTGCAGGTGCCACAGCCTATACACCATTCCTGGTCGATGTGAACAAAACCTTCATCGGTTTTGAATATCGCTCCTACCGGACAAACCGTAGCGCAACTGGCATCTTCGCAGTGCATGCATGAACGCCTGAGGAACAGCCAGTCAAACTTGTTTTCGCGTTCCAGTTCAATAAAACGCATCTTAAGCCAGGTTTCACCTGACAACTCTTTGGGGTTTTCATATGATCCCCAGTTGCTGGTTTCCTCGGCTTTGTGTTGGTTCCACTGCTTACAGGCTACCTGGCATGCCCGGCAGGCTGTGCATTTAGTGAGGTCAAAGAGTATTGCCTTACTCATTAGTTTGCCCTCCTTATATTACAGAGGAAAGTCTTGAACTCAGGTATGGTTGTATTGGCATCTCCAACGTGCGGTGTGAGCAGATTAGCGGAGTCGCCACTTTTCATGCCGGCAAAGCCCCAGTTGAAGGGTAACCCGATCTGATGGATAGTTTTACCATCGACAGTCAGTGGTTTGAAACGTTTGGTAACTATAGCTACCGCTCTTACTTCGCCTCTGGCTGAACTTACAACGATATTATCGCCATTATTGATACCCTTGGCTTCGGCGAGCTCCGGATCCATTTCGGCAAACATATCCGGCATGAGTTCTACCAGCCACGGAAGGCTTCTGGTCATAATTCCAGTCTGCCAGTGCTCGGTGCAGCGGTAGGTAGTGCCAACATAAGGGTATTTGTCCGGGGTACCCTGTTCATTCATCCATTTACCTATGAAGGCGCAGGGGTTATTCTTTTGCCCCGACATTAAGTTATTTTCCAGTGGTGATTCCCAGGGTTCGTATACCTCTGGCAGCGGGCCATCGGCATTGCCAAATCCCCAGAGCCTGGCAACCCCTTCGGGTTTCATAATGAATGGCAGGGTTTTAGCTCCGCTTTCAGCAATATTAATGGGAGCCCATCCTCCATCAGGAACATCTCCGACCCATTTGGCACCTGCAGCGTCCCAGGATATTACCGGGTGCTCTACGTCATACGGATTGCCGTTAAGGTCTACGGCAGCACGGTTATAAATGATACGGCGGTTTACCGGCCAGCACCATGCCCAGTTGGAATGCAAACCGATTTTTTGAGGATGAGCATCAACCGGATCACGCTTTTTCAATTTGTTTCCATCTTCAGTGTAGCTGTTGCAGTATAGCCAGTTACCGGAAGTGGTAGTGCCGTCATCTTTAAGATTGGCAAAACTGGCCATCAATTTACCGGTGGTCAAATCGTAGCCGTTGAGTTCCCTGGCGATCTGGTCAGCGGTAATGGTATGGGGATCATAATCCCAGGTTAAGTTTAGAATTCCTTCCCTGCCGGGTGCGCTGGTATCATCCTGATAAAGCTTTCTGATCCTGTTCATCAAATCAGCCATTATTTCAAGGTCAGCAATTGCTTCACCGTTGGGTTCAACCGCCTTGTAACGCCACTGCGCCCAGCGGCCGGAGTTAGCGATGCTGCCTTCTTTTTCATATGAACAGGCTGCAGGCAGCATGAACACTTCAGTCTTTATGGTTGTTGGGTCAACTCCCGGCCTCTTCCAGAAGATAGCGGTTTCGTTTTCCCAGATATCAATCGAAACCATCCAGTCCAATTTGGCAAAGGCTTCTCTGGCACCATTGGCATTCGGGCCGCCGGCTGCTGGGTTCTGCCCCCAGATCCACAGGCCCTTGATGATATCGCTTGCGATCGCTTCGATTAATGCTATGTGAGAATAATTGACACCAGGCTTCTTTTTGGGTAGCCAGTGGAAACCGAACTCATTATCAGGTGTTGCGGCATCTCCATACCAGGTTTTTAACAGACTGACAATATACTTCCTGGTGTTTTGCCACCAGTTGGCGCTGGTATCAGCAGCCAAACCTGCCGGAGGAGTTATGGTAGCTGACGGGTGTTTTCCAGAGCGCCTTAAATAAGTGTCAATATCGTTATCGCCTTCGATTGGTGCATCAAGATAACCTGGAAGAATATGCTCCAGTAATGCCATATCGGTCGAACCCTGTACATTGGAAGTGCCGCGAAGAGCATTGATGCCGCCTCCGGCGACCCCCATGTTTCCCAGTAGTGTCTGTAGCAAGGAATAACCGCGGATATTCTGTACACCATAGGTGTGCTGTGTAGCTCCCATGGCATAGCAGATCGTACCGGCTTTATCCTTCTTGCCGGTTTCCGCATATGCTTGGCATACCTTGAGAAAATCTTCTTTGGGTGTACCGGTTATGCGGCATACCGTATCTGCATCGTAACGCGAGTAATGCTTTTTCAGCATCTGGAAGACGCAACTGGGATCTTTGAGGGTAATGTCTGCTTCGGGGGAGTTGCCACCGGCGTATTTCCAGGTAGCTTTCGAAGCAGCTGTATACGAACCATTGAACGTTTTTTGTTCAATTTCGCCAAACAGGCCATCGTTGAATTCGAAATCCGGATTAAGTATGTAAGATGCATTGGTATATTGGGTAATATACTCCATGTTGTAGTTGTCCGGATTTTGTTCGATGTCACTGATGACATAATTTATCATTCCGCCGATAAAAGCTATATCGGTTCCAGAGCGAATCGGAGCGTAAATATCTGCCTTGGAAGAGGTACGGGTAAAACGCGGATCAACGCTGATCAACTTGCCCCCTCGTTCCTTGGCTTTTGTGATCCACCTGAATGAAATTGGATGATTTTCAGCTGCATTTGAGCCGATTATCATTATACAATCGGAGTTTTTGAGATCTATATAATGATTGGTCATTGCTCCTCTTCCATACGACTCTGCCAGAGCCGCTACAGTAGAGGAATGTCATATGCGTGCGCAATTCTCAAGATAAACTACGCCAAGCGCGCGGTTCATCTTGGTCAGCATGTAGCACTCTTCGTTGTCCAATTCGCCACCGCCGAATGAAGCCAGGCCTTCCGTGCGGCCGGCTGATTCAACCCAGGTGGCATCCCGCGTAGCCTTAGCCCTGGCAGCGATGGTATCCAGCATCCAGTCCCATGATTTTTCCTCCCATTCAGTTGAATTGGGAGCCCTATACAAAGGTTTGGTTAACCGGTGAGGGTTGGGTTTGCCATCTACCTGGTGGATCTGTGACATGGCCAGGCCCTTGGGGCAAAGCGTTCCCTCGTTGATTGGATGATCCGGATCGCCCTCTATCTTGAGGATGCCGTCCTCGTAGACAGATACGATCGCGCCGCAACCTACGCTGCAGTAGCAGCAGATTGTTGTTGATTCCTTGACCTTTTCCTTAAGAGGGACTTTCTTAAGTGAGCGGGCCATAACAGCATTGTTGTCGACGCCGTTAAACAGGAACAAACCACCCAGGGTTGCGCCGGAGGCTTTAAGAAAACTCCTTCGGCTAATTTCCATAGATTCTACCCCCTTTTTTGTACACTCTATACATATAAAAAAAGCACACAAGCATTAGAGCCCGTATGCGCAAATATACCCAGATTATCAGTACTGGTATCTTTTATCGTTAGCTGACAAAATCCGCAGTTTTCTCGAGACAAACTCTTCCTCTTTATACCAGCTCCTTTCCTTAAACGAGGAAGGCATAACTGTTTCCGGTTACACCCTTGGGGCGTTTCACATGCCCTGCGGCCAGCTTCCCTGCCTGTAATAGGTTTAGGAAATCTAAGCTCGGAGTTATAAGGCAAGTTTATCTTTTTGCTTATTGATTTGTCAAATTGATGAACCTAGATTGCAACCTTGAAACAACGTAGGGAAGCGATATTTATTCTTATAAGGTATAATTGTGCATACAGTCCTGAAAACACTGGCTGCAAAACTCAGATATAATAATGTTTTTCGGATTGAATATTGTAACTAAACTACACCAGATCAGCGGGAGATCGGTTGTTGCCTGGATCGAACTGTAAGAGGAAGCTTTTGTGACTGGTTGCAACCTTGAATGCTCTTGACTCCATCGGTGTTAAAATGATAATTTGACGCCTGTTTAATTGAGGGGAAACAGCCTATGCAAGACCTACAAAAAATATCAGCTGGCAGTAAACACCTTCTTTCTGGCAATGAAGCTATTGCTCTAGGTGCATATCATGCCGGAATGAAAGTAGCCACCGCATATCCGGGCACTCCCAGCACTGAGATCCTGGAAAACATCGCTCGCTTTGAAGGTGTTTATGCAGAGTGGTCAACCAACGAAAAGGTCGCTCTGGAAATCGCTATGGGGGCTTCATACACAGGGGTGCGCTGCCTTTGCAGCATGAAGCACGTCGGTTTAAATGTCGCTGCTGATTCGCTGCTTTCGGCGTCAATAACCGGTGTTAATGGTGGGCTGGTGGTCGTGAGTGCAGATGATCCAGGTATGCACAGTTCGCAAAACGAACAGGATAATCGCCACTATGCCCGGCTGGCTAAAATCCCGGTGATCGAACCTTATGATAGCCAGTCGGCATACGATTTTATGTTCCTTGCCTTTGATATAAGTGAGAAATATGATACCCCGGTACTTCTGCGTACTACCACCAGGATATCACATTCCAAATCTTTAGTGTGCATTAAAGGCTTGTCGGAGGTTGGTGCCAGAAGAGCTTCTTTTACTCCGAATCCTGAAAAATATGTCATGCTGCCTGCTTTTGCCCGAAAAAGACACGAGGTTATAGAGAATCGAATACTGGAACTCAGGGAGTATGCCCAAAACACGCCACTCAACCAGGTTCTTAAGGGCACTGGCTCAATGGGGATTATCGCAAATGGGATCGCTTTTCAGTATGCAAAGGAGGTTTTCCCTGATGCTGCTGTGCTCCGTTTGGGGATGACTTACCCGCTTTCGGAGCAACTTGTCCGTGAATTTGCTGACAGTGTTGAAAAGCTGATAGCGATAGAAGAATTGGATCCCTTTATTGAAGAAATGGTGAGGGGTATGGGTATAGAAGTCAGTGGAAAAGATTTTATCCCTATCACTGGCGAACTTTCGCCCGAGATAGTAGCATCATCGGCCAAAAAGGCTGGCCTTCTGGAAGACGTGGAAAGTGAGGAGCCTGCCTGCCGGGCAGAACTGCCTCTGCGTCCTCCTTCTCTCTGCCCGGGGTGCCCCCATCGCGGCTTGTTTTATGCTCTTGGCAAAACTCCCAGGCGCATAAAAAAAGTGACATCAGCGCCAACCAAGCCAACTGCCGGGGGTCTGGTGATAACCGGGGATATCGGCTGTTATACACTGGGAGCCTACAAGCCCCTCAATGGTCTGGATACTTGTGCCTGTATGGGTGCCAGTATTGGCCATGCACTTGGCATGGAAAAAGCTGGCGTAACCGATAAACTGGTAGCCGTAATTGGAGATTCAACCTTTATGCATTCTGGCCTGACTGCATTGGCTAACGCGGTGTATAACCAGAGCCAAATAACTATAGTGATTCTTGATAACATGACAACTGCCATGACCGGCCATCAAGGCCATCCCGCTACCGGTATCAGTGCCGGAGGCAAAAAAACTCAGGCGGTAAACCTGGAAAACGCGGTCAGAGGGATCGGTGTCGATGAGGTTGTCGTTTTAGATGCCTTTGATATTAAAGCCCTGCGTGAAGCTGTTGCCAGAGCAACCGAAAGTGATAAGCTCTCCGTAATTATCGTGCGTGGGGAGTGCGCTCCTTTAAGGGCACGTTCGTTTGCCTGCAGAGTTGTAGACACTTCAGTATGTACCCGATGCAACACCTGTTTCAAACTTGCCTGTCCGGCAATACAATATAAGGATGGTAACGTCTATATTGATCCGGAGCTTTGTGCCGGTGACAACTGTGGATTGTGCGACCAGGTTTGTCCGGTTGGAGCCATCGGTGTGTTTGACGAGGCGGTGAAAGAGTAGATGCAAAACATAAGCGTTCTTATAACCGGAATAGGCGGGCAGGGAATCATTCTTGCCAGTGACGTACTGGCAGACGCTGCCATGCGTACAGGATGGGACGTAAAAAAGACTGACTCAATCGGGATGGCTCAGAGGGGAGGCAGCGTAATAAGCCATGTCAGGATGGGCGATGTAGTAAGTTCTCCCCTGATTCCGACTGGTGGAGCAGACGTGCTGTTTGGAATGGAAAAACTGGAAGCAGCACGCCACTGCCACTTTTTAAAGCCCGGCGGACAGGCTGTGATAAACAGTTATGGCGCTCCCCCTCTAACCGTGGCTACCGGTGCTAAGAAATATCCCGAGGACGAGGCAATTCTCAGTGTAGTAAGGGAAAGAGCGGGAAAGGTGTTTTTTATCGATGGGTTAAAGAAAGTATCAAAACTGGGCAATACCAGGGCTCTTAACGTTTTTCTTCTCGGCGCACTTTCCGTACTGCTCCCGTTAACTGAGCAGGTCTGGCAGGAAGCTCTTGAAGCAAAACTTCCATCAAAGATTATCCAGATCAATCTCCAGGCATTTTCGCTGGGCCGGGAGGAAGTAAAAAATGCCGGTATCAGATAAAACCGCAGAGGGCATGAGACAAAGCTCCTGGATACGGCGGATGTTTGAAGCCGGAGGAGAATTGAGGAAGCGGTTGGGCGCAGAGAATGTATTTGATCTGTCTCTCGGAAATCCGGAGGATGAACCGCCACCCGAATTCAGGCAGGAGTTGGCATACCAGGCTCAAAACCCTCGTGCCGGAATGCATCGCTATATGGCAAATGCAGGATACGAGGCAACTCGTGATGCAGTTGCTGGTGCCATTTCAAGCGAGCTGGGGTTAAGTTTCCAGGGCAGTGACGTGATTATGACATGCGGGGCAGCGGCCGGACTTAACGTAATTCTGAAAGCACTGCTCAACATCGGGGACGAGGTAATTGTTCCAAGCCCCTATTTCCCGGAGTACTTGAGCTACATCGATAACCATGGAGGGGTAGCCAGGCTGGTTGATTCCGGGGACGACTTTTTACCAGATCCGGATAAAATAAAACATGCAATCACTAAAAAAACCAGGGCGCTTATTTTAAACACTCCCAATAACCCGACCGGGGTTGTTTATGACTCCATTTTATTAAAAAAACTGGCTGATGTTATCGAGGAGAGCAGCCAGCGTTTTGGCCAGACAATTTACATTATAAGCGATGAACCTTATCGGCGGCTGATATATGATGATCAAAAGTTTTCATCTCCGTTGAACCATTATCACCAGAGTATCATGGCGACATCTTTTTCCAAAGATCTTTCTCTCCCCGGTGAGCGTATAGGCTATATCGCTGTCAATCCTGATATTGAAGAAAAAAGCGAACTCCTGGCCGGGTTTGTATATGCAAACCGAATATTGGGGTTCGTAAACGCGCCAGCTCTTATGCAAAACGTTGTTACGAATCTGCAAAACGTCACGGTTTCTGTGGCTGAGTATCAACGCCGGCGTGATTATCTATACGAAGGTTTGATTGAAGCTGGATATGAAGCTGTCAAGCCTCAAGGCGCCTTTTATCTTTTTCCAAAAACGCCCGCTGAAGATGATGCTGCGTTTGTTCAGCACCTGATGGAATATGGTGTGCTCGGAGTACCAGGCAGCGGCTTCGGGCGGAAGGGATACATGAGGCTTTCTTTTTGCGTGAACCAGGCAACGCTTGAGGGGGCGGTTAAGGGTCTGGGGAAGGCTATCAGGGGATGGCGATGAACCATGGAAATGATACCGAAAACAACATATATCTGCTAAGCAGCAGGGTAGAACCTGCGGTTGAGTTTATCGGGATGCGGCTTGAAGCTCTTGAACCGGGTTATGCCCGGGTGTCAATGGTGGTAAAACCCGAGCATAAAAATTTCCATGGTATGGCCTTTGGGGGTATTATTATGGCCTTAGCTGATCATGCATTTGGATATGCGGCTAATTCTCTGGCTTATCCAAGCGTGGCAAGCCAGTTCAATATGCACTTTCTCCGCGGGGCAGCAGAGGGAGAAACTCTGGTTGCCCAGTCCCGGGTAGTAAAGAGCGGTAAGCGCATCAGTGTTAGTGAAATAAAGGTTACCAATTCCTGCCAGGAGATAATAGCTATTGCAACAGGCACAACTGTTCCTGTTGGAAAGATAAAAGCTGTTTCAAAGACGCCGGAAACCGAATAAACATTTGACGGATTATTATTCTTGTGGTAATCTCTCCTCGTTCTAAATAAGAGCAGACAATGAGTAATAAAAACATCAAGCAGGTTGAGAGAAATTTCGCGTTTACCGGGCGCACAAGGTGCGCCGGGGGAATTTCTTTTATGCAGGTATTATAGTACTTAACCTGATATGGTAGAGATTAAACCTCCCCGGCAAGGGAGGTTTCTTTATATCCGGGAGGAAAAGTGGCACAAACTGTAGCAGAAACAATACCAGGCCTGGTGCTGGATAACAGCCTTAAAAAGGCTGACCGCACCGCAATGTGCATGAAGTGTTTCGGTATATGGCAGCGCTATAGCTGGCAGGATTATTATCGGCGGGTAAAATATTTTTCGCTGGGTTTGGTGCAGATGGGCTTGAAACCGAGGGATGTGGCATGCATAATCGGTGATAACGAACCCGAGTGGTTCTGGGCCGAGTTTGCGATCCAGGCTGCCGGTGGCATAGCTACCGGGTCATTTGTAGATTCAATACCATCCGAACTGAAATACATCATGGAACATTCTGGCTCATCATTTGCCATAGCCAACGATCAGGAGCAGGTGGATAAATTTCTTGAGATAAAACATGAACTTCCCTCTCTCAGGAAAATCGTTTATTGGGACCCAAAGGGGTTAAAGAACTATGATGACCCGCTTTTGGCCAGTTTTGAACAGGTAACATCTCTGGGCAAAGAATATGATGAAAAAAATCCGGGGCAGTTTGAGGATCTTGTTTCCAGGCTTCAACCGGATGATACCGCTTTTATTTATTATACTTCAGGTACTACTGGCCTTCCCAAGGGGGCTATGCTTACCCACCGCGCGCTGATACGTACAGCCCAGAGCTTTATTAGCCGATATCCGTTGACTGAAAAAGACGATTTGATTTCCAATTTTCCGGCGGCATGGGTTGGTGATAGTTACTTTTCTACTATACCGCATCTTCTTACCGGTGCCCGGCTTAACTTTGCCGAAGAGCCGGACACTATCGCCCATGACACTCGAGAGGTAGGGCCGAATTTCGTAATCTATGGACCCCGCCAGTGGGAAGGGCTGGTAAGCGAAATACAGGTTAAGATGATGGATGCCCACTGGCTCAAGCGTTTTGTATTTAAATTGTTTATGCCAGTTGGATACAGGATGGCCGATTTCACTCTGGAAG
>Ga0265293_10012273_pt1 | contig 11404 bp, 8 predicted proteins | sample Munlanlewell138R_FD_192505 | JGI IMG/M metagenome (GOLD analysis project Ga0265293, IMG submission 192505) | Leachate microbial communities from a municipal landfill in Southern Ontario, Canada - Leachate well 138R | ecosystem: Engineered > Solid waste > Landfill > Unclassified | place: Canada... | reverse complement strand
AACATCCCTCCACTATATCCCTCCAAAGTCTATGTCTGAGGTAAGTGGTACGGATAAAACCAAATGCCGATGTGTCGGAACTGGCAGACGACCTCGACTCAAAATCGAGTGCTATAATGGCGTGTGGGTTCGAGTCCCACCATCGGCACCAGAAAATTCAAGCTCCATAGCTCTCAACTATGGAGCTTTTCTTTATGGTTCTTTATCCACTACTTCATCAAATACTTCTATTTGCTCTCCTTGTGTAGTGTCTAATACCGATAAAATCGCATTAGCTGTGTTTATCTTACTACTGTAATCTAAATGGGTGTAAATGTTGGCAGTTGTGCTTATATCACTGTGTCCTAGCCACTGCTGTATCTCTTTTAAACTAACTCCATTAGCGTATAGTAAAGACGCACAAGAGTGTCTTAAATCGTGAAATCTAATCTTTCTCAGTCCATGACGCTTTAAAAGGATTTCAAAGTGCTGGGTTATATAGTTCGGTTTCATTCGCTCGCCTAGTTGGTTGACATTCACAAACTCCAAGTATTTGTCGTTATAACTACTGCAGCATAATCTTTTGTTGTCGGCTTGCTCTTGCTTAATCTTTAACAGTGTTTCCTTGATTATAGGTACTAAGGGTAAAACTCGCCTACTAGCCTTTGATTTGGTGCGTTCTTTTTCTACGATAACATTGCCTTTGCCCGCACCTTTGCTTACCTCCGTTACTGTAAAACGGATAGTTATTTTTTCAGTTTCAAAGTCTATAGCATCCCACTTTAAACCTAGTATCTCACTCCTACGCAGACCGTAGTAGGCAGCTAATATTATAGGAAGTTCTAGGGGGTCGCCTTTAGACTTCTCGAATAAAACTGTTAGCTCATCCTCTGTATAATAGGATGCAATGTACTCTGCCTTTTTAGGGCGCTCAATCTTATCTGCCGGATTAGACTTAATTAGGTCTAACTGGAAGGCGTGCTGTAAGGCTTTGCGAATGTTAGCATGGCGTCTTATAACCGTATTCGCAGTTAATCCTTTGCTTAGTTCATACTGATAATAGTCTTGTATATACTTTGGATTTTCCTCCATATCCGTCAGCGTATAACCTTTGTCTTGGAAGTAAGGTACAATGCTATGGCTTATGCCACTGTTATAAGATGAGTAGGTTGTTTCTGCGACACGTGATTTCATCATTTCTAACCACTCAAGCATAAAGTCCGTAAATAAGACTGAAACCTCATCGGTTGCTGGATTTATACCTTTGGCCGGGTTGCTCTCAATCCAACCAAGAGTTACTGCGTAATTAAGGGATAAGGTGATTATCTCGTGCAACTGTAAGATTGTCTTTTTTGTTGCATGGTTCTTTGCCTTTTCGTGGTTGTAATAACTCTCTAGGGTCGATGTTTTTAATTCACACAGCTGTAAATCCAGACCCTTAAAGTATTGACCGATAAAAAGTCTGACATTATGTGAGTAAAGTGCGAATGTTTCAGCGTCTAAGTCTTTTGCACTGTCCTTCAACCAGTTATCTAGGAGGACATGATACGGGGTATTCTTACCTGTCATCATATCCTCTGGCTTAAAGTTCTTCCTAGCCTCTAATAGCATAGCCTCAGCACGCTTCTTGTTTCCTTTTACAGGAAGTCCTGTGCTTATTGATTTCGTTTTTCTTTTACCTTTACTATCCTTGTAATTCAATATCATTTGAAAATAGTCGTTTTTCTCTCGCAAGTGTCCTGCTACCATAATCTTTAATCCTCCTTTTGATGATAGCAGCCAATCTACCACTGACTGCTATAGTATACCGCCACGTCGGGATGTCGACAACACCGAACGCAATGGATTTTTTAGGCTGCCTTTATGAAAAGTAAAATATTATGCTTAGGCACCTTATAGGTTCGTCCAATCTTAAAATGCTGAATCTTATTTTCCTTTAGAAGCTTATATCCTGTCTTTGTGCTAATTCCTAGCATTTCACTCATCTGTTCTACATCCACCACATCTGGATAGTCACTAAACATTTCAATATCTTCTTTAGTCACTTCTTTTTCCATTAAGGTTCCGAAAATTCTAATCTTCGCTGATTTCTTTCTCATAAAAACACCTCCTTCATTTGTGTATTTAGGGTGTTTTATGAGATGCCTGATTTTATAGCAGATAAATAATATAAAATATTTAATGGCCTTTCGGCCTAGTAGTAGGTATAATTAACTCATAACCATCGCCTTAGGGAGGATATAAAATGTCTCAAACAAAGAAATTAACGCATGCGGAGAAGCGTGCTCTGATAAAGCAGCAGATAAAAATTGAACCGTCGTTGTCGTCGAGAGCTATAGCTAAGCAACTTGGAGTCAGTCATGTCACAGTAGAAAAAGTAAGAAAAGAGTTGCTTGAAAGTGGTCAATTAACCATAGTGGACACTCCACCTGAATACTTATCACACCCATACCTAAAAGAGCATCCACAGATATTAGAAGGCCTTGACGCAAGAGGACTACGTGCATTAAAGGCACCAGGCGTTTTGGCATACATGCAGGAACATGGTTCTCTTAGTCCTCGTAGTTCTCAAGCTGCACTTAATAGACAACGAAAAGCAGACAGACGCAAAAATACCTCTGGTATAATACCAGAGGTTGATATACGTCAATGCGATTTAATTAAAGACGATTTAAGTTGGATACCAGACGATAGTGTAGACCTTATATTAACGGATTTACCCTACTCTGTTGACTATATCGAGCTTTACCGTAGACTGAGTCATCTTGCAGGTAGACTTCTAAAGAAAGACGGTATTGCTAGTCTTGTTTGTATGACAGGTTATGTTGCACTACCTGAGATACTAGACGCACTACGCACTGATAAGAGGCTCTATTATAATTGGACCCTTACAACTATTTTCCCCCGTAGGTCATCTAACCTAGGATGGATTGGCGTCAGTTCCTTTGCAAAACCAGTTATACATATGACAGCAGGTAGCAGATATAAAGGTGAGATTTATAGCGACTTGATTACAGCTGAACCTGCAAATAAAAGCCGTGATATACCGTGGTAGCAACCACTTGATGTCTTTTATAATCTTGCAAAGAGATTCTTGCAAAAGGGAGATAGTGTAGTGCTAGACCCTTGCTGTGGGTCAAGTACAAGCCTACTTGCAGCCTTACGAACAGGCTCCTGTGCTAAGGTTATCGGAACTGATATCAGCAACGATTGTATTAAGATAAGCAAAAGAAGGATAGCTGACTATCTCGACGGGAAAGATGAGTAACCTCTTAAGATAAACATATCGTATGGTAGGAGAAGTCCTGTCCTGCCTACTTACACTCCCACTACTATCTCTACACTTATTTGCCGTTATGATTAATATAATACAGGGCCTGGCTGACTTTAGTTTAAAGACGATATAAATAAAAAAATAATCTGCAATAACATTTGATAGTATAATACACCGTCACTATGTATTTTTTATCGGAGATACTTTTAACTTACCTATTTTAGAGGTTACGATAGTCCAGTAAGCCTTATCCTACCGAATAAATTTGAGCGTGTTGTAAGTCGCGGACGACGAAGCTATCGGCCTTAAAATCATAAAAAAGAGTATGGACGAAAGAGGTTTTGCGTAGCTACCTCGTAAGCAAAGGAAGCCCGTTGTAGTCGGACAAAGTGACGGACGCAATGACCGATGCACGAGCCAACAATATCATCTATGTCGTCTTCATTCAAAGTGTAATCTCCTTTGTATTTAAGGTTAAGAACAAATAGCAGGAGAAATTACGGAAAAACAAGAGTTTCATATACAAAGCACTAGAGTGATAAGTAGCCAGTATGGTATTGTGCCGAGCACCCATCTTATCTACTATCTAGGAGGAAGTCCTCTCCCCACTATACTCCTCTATAAGTGTCTCTCCACAGTTTTTGCCCCTTGATTAGATATATGAATAGGCCTAGAAGTGGTTCATTTTATTGCAACATTTTTATCTCAAGGAAACCCGTGGAGACTAGACAAAAGCAACCGACGCAATTAGTGACGCAAGGACTTACACATCCTCTCGAATACCCTCTGCTCTTTAATAATGACAAGTGCAAAACTAGCTTCTAAGTTGGACAATTAACCACTATGGACATACTAAAACCATCTAAAACTAGAAACAGGATACTTAGCTACCTAAATACCCTGTTTCTAGTTTTAGCTTTCTAATTGGTTAATCCTAAAGCCTTATCTAATTCTTCCATACTAACTAACCCACCTACATTGGAATTTACTTTTGTTAAATCAATATCATAAACACCAGCTGATATCCCTGTACAAGATTTCGGTCTGTGGGTATGCTTAAACTCATATAGATAGCCACCATTGATTTTTTCGTAAGTCCCTGTGATTTCTACATAAGTCTTATTTCTGTCTTTGGATACCACCTCTACAACAGTACCATCCAATTGCACACATCCCTGGACAAAGGGCTTAAATTTACCATCCTTCCCCCGTCGCCATGAACCTCGTTGTATCGCCTTCATACTAATCACCTCTATTATAATTTGTTGTACATAGTTAATTAGCACATGCCTGATTTAGATATAATATTTGTAATATGCGTTTTAAAGCCTTGTAAAGAACTTTTAAACTGTCAATAGGGATTTGTACCAGAAACATGTTTCAGAACCTCTATGGGTCGTTTTAGACTGTTTTAGGTATGATATAGCTCAACCCCTGAAGTGGTGCCCGTTTGCGGTCTTTCCAATAACACCATTTACAAATAAAACCCTCTAAAACTTTATTGTGCTTGATACAATATTTCTTTCCCGTTCCTGACTATATTCTTCAAGATACTTATGCAAATCACGGAGTGGTGGAACATTAGTTGGGTCAGGAGTTGTATCGTCACCTAGAAATTCTATATATGACTGAGGTGGGTCTGCTACAAAGTTTGACTCTTTATCAATCAGCCTCATTAGATCTGAAGTCTTAATCCTACGATGATTCCCTGCATTTCGATATGTTTTAAGCTTACGAGAATTGGTCCACCTCCTAATGCTTTCTGTGCTTACTCCTGCAAGTTCACTCGCCTGAGCCACAGTTAATAGCTTATCTTTCATAATATCAACACCCTTCCTTAATTTTTATATAAACTTAGTCAAGATTAACGCACAAACCTATGCTTAAGTTTGTTTAGTATTGTATAACTTTGACTGGCCTAAGGCAGGTTTTTAACATAGAAATACAAATAAAAACATGGCATATCATTGATTACTTGATATGCCATGCTCTAATAAATCTTATATGGTTTTACTGTTTGTTTTCCTATTCAAATCTTGCATTACCAATTAAAATGCTTCCTAGACCACTACATGCTCCTCTATAAATTCTTCAAAGCTATCTATATCGTCAAAGGCTACATCATTGCCTAGAGCTTCAAAGTGTTTCCTTCCACATTCAATCTTAGCACTTTCTGTTGGTCTTAAAGCGTCAAACATTGTATCAGCTTTGGTTTCCAGTACAAAGTAGAGCTTATCTTTGCCGTCTACTTCAATTAGAACCACCCAGTCAGGGTTATAAGTGCCCAGCGGGGTTGCAATAGTAAACCAGTTGGGTAACTTTGCGTATAGCTTAATATTTTTATTGTTTTCAAAGCTGGTTGCAAAGCTTTCTTCGTTTGCACTGTCATAGACTACATACTCATATACAGACTTATTACTTTCTATCATATTCTTGGATAAGTACCCTGTAAGTTCCTCTGTTTCAAAGAGTTCTTGAGCGTAATACTCGTCGTCACCCATCTTAGTATATTTAATGCCATCAACTATCATATGCCTCATTTTAGCTGATATAATCTGCACTACCTGCTCCATATACCTTTGAGGGTTCTTCTTAAATAGGTTGATAGTATTGCTCCTGAGCAGTATCTCTACAATGGTTTTTCTTGTTAGATTAGTTTCGTTCTGCAAATAGGCAATAATATCAGGTATATTTTCCTGTAGGTTATTCAAGCCTACTGCATACCTATCTGATTCCTTAGCTACAACACCACCTGCACTTATATCAAGTCCAGCTTTTGTGAAAATAAGCTTTGCGGAGCTTACAGATAGGTTAGTCTGCATTTCTTTGCAACATTCATCAATCAACTTTTCGCTGGCAAAGTCCACGGAGTAGGTAGTCTTATATTTCACCCTATCCCACAAGTCTTTAAATTCAGGGTCAAGGTAGACCTGTTTGTTGAGCTTAATGGTCTTTTTATCGCTGTTATTCTTAATATTAAGACTACTGCATACCTTTCTGGTAAGGTCTGTAATCTCTGCTTTTACAGGTTCAAATTCTTCTGGTATCTTTAGCTTATTCTCTTTTATAGCAGTTTTCAGCTTGTCCTGCACCTTGCCCGCCTCGTCAATATAGCCGTTATCTAAGAACTCCTTAAATATGGTCTCAGACGCTTCCTGCCCTAAATATTTTACACTTCCATCCTCTTGTTTTACCGGGATATTGGCAAATAAATGAGTTTCAACAATGCCAAATCTTATACCGCTTTCGGTTTCGTATTCTTTCTGCAGAGCATCTGCAAAGTCTTCATAGCTTTCATTGGCCATAACGGTCAGAGTGTTAATGGCAAAACCATGTTGGCGTTCACCGTCCTGATTTACAGAAAGTCGAAGGCCTCGACCTATTTCTTGACGCTTTTTAACCTCACTTCTAGTTTCATTCAAAGTACATATCTGAAACACATTGGGGTTATCCCATCCCTCACGTAGGGCTGAGTGGGAAAAGATAAACCGAAGCTTGGTATCAAAAGATAATAGCTTCTCCTTATCCTTCATAATCAAGTTATAGGCATCTTCATCGCCCAGTGTTGAACCACTGGTATCCTTTAATACTGTGTCTTTATCAGTTGATTTCGCACCTTTTTTGTCCGTAGAAAAATAGCCATTATGGACATCTTCAGCAGCAGTATCTAAATCAATATCCTTAAATAGGGTATTATACTTAGGCTGCTTTATCAGGTTGCTATAGTGCTTTTCAAAGAGCTTTGCATAGACACCCTTTTGAGGGTTTCCATCTTCATCGTAGTAGCGATAATTTGCCACACGGTCTATAAAGAACAGGCTTAAAACCTTAATGCCTTGCTTATTTAATACCAACTCCTTATCTAGGTGCTCCTCTATTGTTTTTCTTATTTGCTGTTCTTTTATGGCTAATTCATCCACGTCTCCTATAGGTTTACCTATACGCAGAATATCTGGCTTACTTGTAAACGCAACATATTCATTTCCTTCTTCACAATAAATCTCGCTTATGATATAACCCTCATACACATCACGACCCTTTGACTTATCATATAGGTCGTCTCCACGCTTGACTGTTACTGCGGTTCGCTTAACCTCACCTTTATTATTTTTAACATCCATCTCTATTCTTGCAGTAATAGGTGATTTCTTGTTATTTACAGATAAAAGCTTCAAGTATGCGTTATTGTGATAGTCCTTAGTGGCAAAGCCAGCAACTTCAATCTGCTTAACCAGCTCTAAATTATAGCTGTCCACTGCATCCAGCTTATAAACAAGATTATGCTTTTCAACATGGGTCGCAGAGTAACGCAAAGTACATAAAGGGTTTAGTGATTTAATAGCCTCTTTGGACTTAGGAGTAGTGTCTACCGATTGTGGTTCATCTATAATAACAAAGGGTCTGGTTTCCTGTATCAGTTCAATAGGTTTCATGCCGTTTAATCTGTCATTAGGTCTATGAATGATATTGGCTTTGTTTTCTTTGGTTGGGTCAGTAAAGCTCCTTCTAAAGGCATCTATATTGATAACCATAATCTCTATATTATCGCTTACTGCAAAGCTTCTGACCTGCTCCAATTTGCTGCTATCATAGATAAAGTAATTATAAATTGTATTATCAAATAAATCCTGAAAATGCTCTTTTGTAATCTGTAAAGACTTGTAAACTCCTTCTTTAATAGCAATGCTGGGAACAACAATAATAAACTTAGAGAAACCATAATTTTTACGTAGTTCAAGTATTGTACGCAGATAGACATAGGTCTTACCTGTACCCGTTTCCATATCTATATCAAAGTCATATTTCCCAGCCTTTAGGTTCTTTGTTTGTGGTAGACCATTCCTTAGCTGAATTTCTTGCAAGTTCTCTAAAATCTCATCTTCATCAAGTTCAAGCCTGTTTCCGATACCATTGGTGCTATCATACAAACCTATTTGTCCATTATAGGGTGTTACTGTAAAGTTAGTCTGCATAGGGGTTTGCCCTCTAAACAAATCAACAATGGAGGCTATGGCTTGATGCTGATACTCTAAATTTTTATCAAATTGTAGTTTCATTTAGTCCATACCTCCCTATACAGTGATAAATTCTTCTATGCCGCCGCATTTAAGTATTTCCTTGATATTGGTCTTGTTACTGTCTGTCTTAAATCCATTGTCCTTAAAGACGACTCTGGTGCTTTCAGGTGCCAATTCTTTTACCTTTTCTAAAATGCCTTTGGCAACTTCTGTTGTAATCTCGTTGTCAAGGCAAATCATAAGCATACCAAAACCAATAGAATAGATTTTCTTCTGTGCGACTGTAAATTCATCAACTGGATAGGTAAGGTCTAGACCATATTTAAGCATTATTTCATAGACTACATCTAGTTCTGTCCTGCCTTCTACATAGTTATCAATGAAATCTTCAAGTGATTGTTCTAAATTATCAGAGTCTGGTTGCCATTTACGAATATTAGAAGCATCTAGTTCCAGAACCTTAAAACCTACATCAAGGTTTTCTATGTTTTCCTTATCCTTATTTTCTTCTTTAATTTTCTCACCAGCACGTCTAATACGCTCCTTACCAATCTCACAGATATTCATATAGCCAGCCTTGTAAGCTTCGCTCTTTTCATCTGTTGGCTCTGGGAGCTGAACCATAATAAAATTACGATTGCCACCGTCTTCGGCGTTAAGTTGCATTACGGCATGGGCGGTAGTGGCGGAGCCTGAAAAGAAGTCTAACACTATCATATTTTTATCATTATCATCAACTATTGTTATTAGCTTTTTTATCAATGCTACTGGTTTTGCAAAATCAAAAGGTATTTCGAGTTTTTTCAATTCTGCAGAGCTTAATCTATTTTCACAATCAGAAATATAGTCTGCAGGTACACTTCCATCTCGTTCATCAAGCCAAACCTTGTTGTATAAGTTATATTTTGATTGATTTCCATCTTGATCAACCAAAGCCGATGTTTTTGTTTCTTTAAAAACAATGTTACCTAATTGCTTTTGTTTTGCATATGTTTCATATGTCCATTTCCATACACCATCACCATCTTGAGGTAGTATTTTTTCCCCTTCCTTTATCTGATTCGGTATAGTCTCTCCCGGTGGAATTACAAATCTACCATCAGGACATTCAATCCAATATCTCTGATTTGGCCTTACATCCAACCCTGCCACATAAATTCTTTCTTCTCCATATTTCTTCCCTCTTCTAGTTCCCTCAGTCTCGATTTTATTATAATAATTTTTCAATGTTACTTCAGATACCTTTCCTCTGAATTTACCTAAATAGCTTTTATGTTTTGAATAAACTAAAACATAATCTATGTTGGGCGAAAAGTATTGTCCCTTACCGCCACCAGATTTCATAACTCTTGAAATTGCTCCAATGTAATTTTCTTCGCCAAAAATTTCATTACAACATTTTATAAGATTATAATTCTCATCTTGACCAATACTAATAAATATCACACCATCATCTGTAAGCAAGTTCCTTGCAAGTCTTAATCTAGGGTACATCATGTTAAGCCAGTCCGTATGATAGCGTCCACTTGCTTCAGCATTAGTGCTTATCGAATTACCATTGCTATCCACTTGCCCTGTAATTTTCTTATAGTTCTCAAGGCTGTCGTGAAAGTCATCAGGATAAACAAAGTCACCACCTGTGTTATAGGGTGGGTCTATGTAAATCATCTTAACTTTTCCGTGATAGCTCTTTTGCAAAAGCTTTAACACTTCAAGGTTATCGCCTTCTATGTAAAGGTTCTGTGTAGTGTCCCAGTCCTTGCTTTCTGCCTTACAGGGTCTAAGGGTACCTAAGGAAGGTGTTTGAGATAGGCGTAATGCTCGTCCCTTGCCATTCCAGGTAAAGTTATAACGTTCATCACTATCTTCTACATAGTTACCTAGTACCTGTTGTAACTTTTCAAAGTCAACCTTGTCCTCTGTAAATACGTCAGGGAATATTTGTCTTAACTTCTGAATGTTCTCCTCTGCAATATCAGGGGTCTTGCCGTCTAAACTTGTTATCTTCATAATCTATCTCCTCCAAGCAATTTGTTTTTGTTCTGTTCCAGCCTCTTTATCTCAATGTTTAGTTCCATCCTACGATTAAACTGACTTTCTTTTTTTAGCCTAGCTCGTAAGCTTGTGATTTCTTGTTCTATATTTTCTATTTGAGCTGAAAGCTCTCTTGCCTCAGCACCTGTTATATTGTCATCTGTCGGCATAATAGCTGATAGGTTATAAATACTGATAGTATCAACAATATCACTATAAAGTGCATAGAAGTTTGTAAACCTCATTTGCTTTATATCAAGCTTAGCGAATAAAGCACTATCACTCTCTAGCCAGTCAGTGGCTAGAAACTCCTCAATGGTATTCTTACTGCTATCGTTTTGATTGGTCCTCTGGTGAGCCACATAAAGCTTTCTTTTGTCTTCCAGCTTAAATATCAGGACCATAGGGTAGGGTATAGTCCTCATAATTATTTCTGCTATTCTTTTAAGCTTGTAATCTTTATGTACAAGGACTTCTATAACTTCGACCTCAGGATAGTCTCGCACTTCATCCTTATAGGCTGGTATATTTATAGTTTCAGGTTTAAGGCAGTAAAGCCAAGTTATCTTGCTTACGGTATCTGTAAATAATGACTTATCGCTAGTAGACAAATCAGCATTTTCATAGAATAGCTTTTTGTAAATAGTGTTACCGATAAAGCAGCTATCAGGTATATTAAGAAAATCGTAAGTATCCATAGCTTCACCCCTTAACTTTTTAAGACTAGGAATGTGATTAGTTCAAAGTCTTCTATACCGTCAAATAGGCTTCTCTGCATTGTAGTACCACCTTTAGAGAAAAGACTGGCTACTCCAATGTCTTGCTTCTTACCTATTAGGTTTTCAATGGAAGTCTCCAATAAATCCGAATAATGCTCCATTTTACGACCATCATTGGTCTCTTTATTAAATTCCTCTACCAGCTCTTTTAACACTTCATTTTTACCGGAGCATAGCTTTTTATAATAATCCAATATCTTCTTGGCGTGAAGGAAGGATAGCTGTACCTCTCCATCATCGGTGATATAAACCATGTAATAAGGAAATAGTGGGTTCTGCTCTTTGCTTTGTTCCTTGCCTTTAACTTGCCTTAGGGTAAA
>Ga0265293_10012272_pt1 | contig 11406 bp, 13 predicted proteins | sample Munlanlewell138R_FD_192505 | JGI IMG/M metagenome (GOLD analysis project Ga0265293, IMG submission 192505) | Leachate microbial communities from a municipal landfill in Southern Ontario, Canada - Leachate well 138R | ecosystem: Engineered > Solid waste > Landfill > Unclassified | place: Canada... | reverse complement strand
TAAGGCCCATTACCAGCAGCCGCGGCCCTCGTGGCCGCTCCATGGAGCTTCCCGGCAACATCACCGGCACACCCCGCCTCGCAAACCACCAGCCCACCGGTAGCCGCGGCCCTCGTGGCCGCTCCATCCAGCTTCACGGCAACATCACCGGTACACCCCGCCTCGCAAACCCGAGCCACACGCTGCAACGGCAGGCCTCGGGCCAATCCGAACGCTCGCACACAATCCCGGGGCGTCCATCACAACCGGAGCGGCCACAAGGGCCGCGGCTACCTTAGAATCGCGGCTCATGACGCGCGTGCGCTTTCCGAAGCCGATTCGCTTACCGCGCGAGAGCTACGAAAACCCGGAGAACGTGTTCCACCTTGTCATCCGTACATTCCCGGAAACTTTGCCGTTCCGTGGTTCCACGCTCAATAGCGCGGTTTGGGATCGCCTGCTTGACCAGGACGGGCGCCGCGGAATCGAACTCCTCGCAGCCTGCCTCATGCCGGACCACCTCCACCTCCTCGCGAAGCCCGCGGGGACGAACATTATCGACTGGCTTGGGGCACTCAAGTCCGTCACAACACGCATTGCATGGCAGTCCGGCTGGCACGGCCGCCTCTGGCAGCCTTCGTTCTGGGACCGCCGGATCCGGGACGAACGTGAGTGGGAATCCACACTTTTCTACGTGCGCCGCAATCCTGTCGAAGCCGGACTGGTAGCGGACGAATCCGACTGGCCGTGGCTGGGCATCTGGCTCGACCGGTAGCCGCGGCCCTCGTGGCCGCTCCATCCAGCCTCACGGCAACATCACCGGTACACGCCGCCTCGCAAACCCGAGCCACACCGGTAGCCGCGGCCCTCGTGGCCGCTCCATCCAGCCTCGCGGCAACATCACCGGCACACCCCGCCTCGCAAACCACAGCCCACCGGTAGCCGCGGCCCTCGTGGCCGCTCCATCCAGCCTCGCGGCACCATCACCGGCACACCCCCACCACTGGCGGGCCTCGGGCCAATCCGAACGCTCGCACACAATCCCGGGGCGTCCATCACAACCGGAGCGGCCACAAGGGCCGCGGCTACCAAGCCATTCCTGTTTGGAATGTCCGGCATAGACTAGGGACACCTGAGCGGGGCGGCGGTAGGTTGTGGGCCGTGAGCGACACGACGTCAGCGAAGCATGTACGCGGAGGGGACCTGACCGCGCGGCAGCGGGAGGTGCTCGACCTCATCGCGCGGGGACACACGAACTACGAAATTGCGGAAGTGCTGGGCATCAGCCTCGCCGGGGCGAAGTGGCACGTGAGCGAGGTGCTCTCGAAGCTCGGCGTGGGCAGCCGCGAAGAGGCGGCGCGCTACTGGCGGCGAAGGAATCGGCCGGTCGCGCGCTTCGAACGCGCCGTGCGGGGCCTGGTCGCTGGCCCGCTGCTGAAGGTAGCCGGCGCAGCGGCGCTCGGGAGCGCCGGGGTGTTCGTCCTCGCGACCACGTTGAACTCAGTGTCCGACGACCCGCCCGCGGCGGCGGACGAAACCGCCACCCCTGCGGAGGCACTCGCGACCAACGGCATCCGTGACTTCACCGTTGACGAGGCAACGGAGATCGCCCTCAGGTTAGGAGCGGAGCACCTCAGCTCGGCAAGAAGTGGCCGCGAGGTTGGCCGTGCTCAGGTTGATGGCAGACCGGTTCAGATCGAGGACCTCATCCTCCGCGCCCGCCTCTTCGAGCCCCTCACGAGCAGCGTGACGTTCGGCGATGCCGGCCGGGCTAACTTCACCTCAGGCACTCCGTCCGACCGATGGGGCTTCCTCTTCGAGCTCGATGGGTTGACGCACCCCGAACTCCCAGACAGCCCCGCCGATCTTCGGCTCTACCTGGTTTTCGAAGACGGGACCGGCAACTTGACGGACCTGAGCAGTGAGATCGATGCCGGCGTGTTGTCGCCCAGCGCGGACACCATGGAACGGGCGGCGCGCGGCGAAGATGTGAGCTGGGAAGGAGAAGCAATGGCGTCGAGCCGCGCTGTGCCTCACGTATTCGTCATTCGCGACGAGGGACTGCGCCGGATGTCGCTCAGCGTCTACGGGGACCCCTCCAATCCCTGTCTGCGATTCGACGATACTGCAACACCGGATTCGATCGGCAGGCTCTGCCCTGCGAAGAACGTCCGGGGCGGGGCCCTGTACAGCATGATGAGCGGCACCGACTTCGTGGTCGGCACGGCCGCTCCGGAGACAGCGAGCGTAGTGGCTGTGAACAACGAGGGTGAGGAGGCCGCGGTGCCTCTCTATCCGCTGCCGGCTGACTACGAGGGCACAATGAAGGCGTTCCTGGGCTCCACGGGAGGAGCGGTGTCGCTCCAGCTTCGCGATGCGAATGGTGCGACCCTCTCCACAATACCGTTCCCACGACCGGATGCTGGTGTCGCCCCAACCACTCGTTCGGTTCGCGGGTTCGGGATGGAGGAGGAGGGCAGCGCCACTTCGTCCGAGTTTGCCATTCAGGATAGTCCGCTGGGCTACGCGTTCATTTTCGAGTTCGCGAGCCCGGTGCCGGTCGTACTGCGTGCTCTCTGCGACGCTGGCGAGATGGTCGTGCTCGACAGCATGGGCCCGCTGGAACACGGGCAGTCGAGCCTCGTGATCAACTTCCCGTCCGGCAGCACGGCCTGCCGCCTGCGCGTCGAGACCGAGCCGACGGCAGAGTGGCGGCTCTACAGCAAGTAGGCCGCCACTGACCAGACGTTAGCCGCCGGCCGAATAGGCTTCCGCGGGCTCCACGAGCACGGGCGCTGGGAGCAGCGCGGGTTCACTCTGCGGTGCGGCCATGGCCGCCGCGCGGCGCTGGCGCAGGGTCGGGATTTCGGCAAGCAGCATCGCGGCGACGGCAAGCACGCCGATCGCGACCAGCACCGGGCGTGCGCCGGCGAACTGCGTGCCCACCCCCGCGAGCAGCAGCGGCGCCACGACCATCGCTTCGCCGATCGTCTCCTGCACGGAGAAGACGCGCGCCTGCTGTCCGTCGGGCGCAGTCTCGGTGAGTGTTACGCGGGCCGCGGTGAGCGATGTCGTCAGCACGATGCCAAGCAGGAAGGCGACGGGCACGGCCACTACGAAGGTCGTGTTGACCGAGGCTTCGAGGCGGGCGATGGGCGGCACCTGGCTGTACTGCGCCATCGCGGTCACGCCGTAATCGAGCGCGGCGAAGGCGAACACGGCGACGACCATGCCGAGCACGGAGAGGCGCATCGCGTTGTGCGCCGCTTCGAGCGTGAGCGCGCGGTGGGACCAGAGCAGCCCCACGCCGATGCCGATGATGCCGGGGATGAGGAGGTACATCACCGCCTCTTCGCCCAGCCCCATGCTGCGCTGCACGTAGAACGGCAGGGCGATGACGATGGCGCGCGAGACGATGGTCTTGAGCCCGAGGGTGATCACGGCGTAGCCCGCGCGCGTTTCGTGGAGGAAGAAGCGGCACGTGTCGCCGAAGTTGAAGGCGGACCGGGCGTCCAGCTCGATATCCGCGGTGGTCCCGGCGAGGAAGCGCGAGAGGAGGAAGGCGAGCCCGGTCACGCCTGCGAAACCGAGCGCAGCGCCCGCGAGCATCGCATCGATGCCGCCCCAGAAGTAGAGCGCAGGCGCGAGCACCAGCATCCCGGCGCCCTGGCCCGCGTACTGCAGCAGGATGCCGAGCGAGTGGACGCGGCCCGAGCGATTCGGCTGGAGCGTGCGAATGAGTGCCACTTCGGCCGGCGAGTAAATCTGCGAGACCGCCGAGTAGCTGAAGGCGATCATCCAGGCGCGGCTGCCGCCATCAAGGATGAGGAGGGCCGCGAGGATGGTCGAAAGACGCAGCGCGGCGCCCACGGGGTAGGCCCGGGCCGGGCCGACTTTGTCGACCGTGGCGCCACCGAGCGGCCCGAAGAGGACCGCGGGGATGAGGATGGCGACGAAGAGGCTCGACAGGTCGATAGCCGCGCTGGAACTTGTGCCGGCGGCGAGAAAGAGCGTGGCCAGGAAGAGGTTCTGGGCTGCCTGTGCGAGGAACTTCGCGCCGAAATAGACGCCCTGTTCGCGAACGGAACGCATGTTTGCCGCCACCACCGCTGTGCTCCCCCCAATTGAGCTAACGGCACACCACCCGCTTCGGGAAGCGGGAATGCACCGATATTCGTGAGAGCACAGATTGGGTCCGGCTCTCCGAACGCCTACGGGGTTAGCTGACGGGTTCGGCGTCGAAGATCGCCTATGCGCACCTGCGCAATACACCCCGGATGTTGGGTCCCCCGTTCGCCCCGGGAGGGGCGACTCGGCACATCGAGAATACCACGAATACGCGTGCGTGTGCGTGGTTGGATGTATCGGTCAGGAAAACTTTCCCTTCCTTCTTTCACCCGTTCCCCGCCTCTGCTGGCGCGACGGTTCCTCGCCCCTGGCGCACCAGCGTGATGGCGAACTGCGGGCTAGTCCCGAGGCAGCTCGAACCGACGCCTGCCGCTCGCCTATGGCATGCTGGATCGGTGTTCACCGACTGGGAACGGGAGCTCATCGAGACCTGCCGCGTTGGCCGGCTGGCGACCATCGCGTTCGATGGCCGCCCACACCTGGTGCCTGTGTGCTATGCACTGCACGGGAAGCGGTTCGCTATCGCCATCGACGAGAAGCCGAAGCGTGAGGGCGAACTCGCACGCGTCCGCAACATCAACCGTGACCCACGCGTGGCGCTGCTCATCGACCGCTACGACGACGATTGGAATCAGCTCGCCTGGCTGCGCATCGACGGCCTGGCGGCGGTGTTTCCCCAGGGGCGCGTCGAGCCCGGCGCGTTGACAGCGCTCCGCGCCCGTTACCCGCAGTACGAGGGAATGGCGCTCGAACGGCTGCCCCTCATCCTGGTGTCAGTCGAGCGGTTCTCGTCGTGGCGTTGGCCTACGGAGTGACTGCAATCGCCCGGAGGACGAGGCCACGACCCAGAGGCCGTCGCCGGTGTGCACCTCATCGAGCGACTGCACGAACCAGGGGAGTCCCGGCCCGTAGCGCTTCCAGCTCTGCTCTGCCTGGTCCCAGAAGTAGAGCATGCGCACGCTGCTCGCGCCCGCAACAAGCTGCGAAGGGTCTGTATCCTCGCCGGTCCAGAGGACGAAGTTCGCCCCCGGTTGCAGGCTGAATACCGAGGTGGGCACGCGCGCCTGCGTACCACCGTTCGAAACCGGCTCCGCGACCGGCGTTGGGGCTGCGGCATAGGGGTTCGTGCCGTCATCGGTCGTGCCGAACGTCGTGGCCCAGTACCAGCCATACTGCGAGTTGGGTGCGAAGACGCGTGCGATGCCGATCTGCACGTAGCGGTCGAGGAGCATGTTCTCGTTATGGCTGGGCGAACCGCGGAAGAGTTCGAAGGCGCCCGCCGCCGTGCTGCGATAGGTACCGGCCGCCAGGTTTTCGCCCCCCGCGAGCGGGTAGCCACAATCGACGATGCGCACCCACGGGTCCCGCCCGAGGCTATCGACGTGTCCGAAGTAGCCCTTCGAGCCCATATCCGCTGCCATCCACTGGGCGGCGCGGTTCAGGTTCTGCGAGATGCCCAGGGCGGCACGACCGTTCGCCGCGCGGTATTCGTTGATGATGCGAAGAAACTCGAGCTCCTCGGCGTCGTTCGAATAATCAGCGACGTCGCAGTTGGTCAACGCGACGGCCGGCGACGAGGCCGAGAACAGGGGCATGGCGGCCGCGACCGCAAACAGGGCCGCACCCGCGATGAGAGTGGCGAACCGGCGCATCTGCACCTCTTTGGAGTGGAAGCGAAATGCACGCTACGAAGCGATCGGCACTCGAAACAGCGGGAATGTCGCATATCTCGTAAAAAGTGTGCAAGAACTGTTTCGGCCAGATAACGGGGGCGTGGCCTGGCAACTTCTCAATACAGCAAGTGTGGTACCGAAAGAGACGCTTCGGTGCTGGCGAGGCACGGTGTTGGGCCGCGAGGCTGCGCAGAACTCCGGTACACTTCGGAACAGGCAAGCCGAACCGGGATTCGCGTAATCAATGTCGCGCTTCGCGGCGTCATCCGGGGCGGCGGGGGGCCGATGGACCGGTGGACGTTCCTGACGAACCATGCGCGCGTGCTCTTGTGCATCGCCGAGGACCCGGCCATCCGGCTGCGCGAGATGTCCGCACGGGTGGGAATCACCGAGCGGGCAACGCAGCGCATCCTCGCCGACCTCGTGGACCGCGGATACGTGAGCCGCGTCCGGATCGGTCGCCGAAACAACTACGAGGTGCACCCGGAGATGCCGTTTCGCCACGAGGCGGAGCGCACGCTGCCCATCGGCGTGCTGCTTTCCCTGATCAAGCATGAGTGAGGCCGCGGCCATCCCATTGGACGCACGGGCGCCGGTCGGGATGGTCGGCGGGGGCCAGCTGGCGCGCATGACCTACCAGGCGGGCATCGCGCTCGGGCTGACGCTGCCCGTGCTCGCCGAACACCCGGACGATAGCGCGGCCCTTTCGGGCGCGGCCACATCGATCGGTTCGCCCGGTTCGCTCGAGGCGCTGCGTGCGTTCGCACGCGAGTGCCAGGTGCTCACCTTCGACCACGAGCTCGTACCGCCCGCACACCTCGCGGCGCTGGAAGCGGAGGGCGTGGTGCTGCGTCCCGGGGCGCGGGCAATGCGCTTCGCACAGGACAAAGCGCACCAGCGCGAGGTGCTGGGCGCGCTTGGCATCCCCGTCCCCTTCAACCGGCGCGTGGCCTCGGTCGACGAACTGGCGATGTTCGGCGACGAGCTGGGCTGGCCGTGCGTGGTGAAGGCGATCACCGGTGGCTACGACGGGCGCGGCGTCTGGATCTTCGATGACCCCCGGCAGGCAAGCGAACTCTTCGCGAGTGGCCGCGAGTTCCTCGCGGAGGCGTTCGTGCCCATCGACCGCGAGATTGCGGTGCTCGTCGCCCGGCGGCCCGGCGGCGAAACGGTCCTGTACCCGGCCGTCGAGACGGTCCAGGTGGATGGCATGTTCCGGGAATCGGTGGCGCCGGCGCCGATGGCGAACGACCTGCGCGTCCAGGTTGGAGAGCTCGCCCAGCGCATCGCGGAGGCCACCGATGCGACCGGCATCCTGGCCATCGAGTTCTTCCTCGCGGAGGGGCGCGTCGTGCTGAATGAAGTCGCGACACGGCCGCACAACTCCGGGCACTACACGATCGAGGGTGCGGTGACCTCGCAGTTCGAGAACCACCTTCGCGCCGTGCTCGATTGGCCGCTGGGGGAGACCTGGCTCTATGCACCGGCGGTGGTCACCGTGAATGTGGTCGGCGTGTCCGAAACGGACCCACGTGCGAACCTGCGGAAAGCACTCGCCGTGCCGGGGGTGCATGTGCACCTCTACGGCAAGGGCCCGCGTCCTGGCCGCAAGCTCGGCCACGTGACGGCGCTCGGGGACGACCCGGGCGAAGCGCGCGAACGGGCGGTGCGCGCGGCGCGGCTCATCACTGGCGAGGAGACGGGAGGGCTACCGTGACAGCAGCAGACGCGCCGCTCGTGGGCATCATCATGGGGAGCGATTCGGACCTCCCCGTGATGCGGCAGGCCCACGAAGCGCTGGCCGAGTTCGGCATCGCCGCCGAGATCCGCGTCGTCTCCGCGCACCGCACACCACAGGCGATGCTCGACTACGCGAAAACCGCGGCCGACCGGGGGCTGCGGGTCATCATCGCGGGAGCCGGCGGCGCGGCGCACCTGCCGGGCATGGTCGCCTCCGCGACGCCGCTTCCGGTCATCGGCGTGCCGGTGCCGCTGCAGCACACCGCCGGCCTCGATTCGCTGCTCTCCATCGTGCAGATGCCCGCCGGCATCCCCGTCGCCACGATGGCCATCGGCGGCGCGCGCAATGCCGGCCTGATGGCCGCCCGCATCCTCGCGACGGCCGACCCGGCACTTCGCGCGAAGGTCGAGGAGTTCCAACGCAGCCTCGAAGCGATGGTCGCCGAGAAGGACGCGAACGTGCGCGCGCAGTTCGGCGGCCGGTAGCCGGTAGCCGGTAGCCGGTAGCCGGTAGCCGGTAGCCGGTGGCTGGCACCTGATAGTTGGTAGCTGGCCCCTGACCGGGCTACCGAAGCTCACCGGCGAGCATGTCCATCAGCAGGGCGTCGTGCCATGTGCCGTCGGCGCCGCGTTCGTACTGGCGCATGATGCCCACTGGCCGGAAGCCGACGCGCTCGTAGGCGCGGATGGCGTTCCGGTTGTCGGCGGCGGGATCGATAGTCAGCCGATGGTGGCCACGCTCCTCGAAGAGGTAGCGCGCGAGCAGCCGGACTGCGGCCGGCCCGATCCCCCGGCTCTGGTAGCCCTCCGTGAGGGCGATGTCGATCCCCGCCGAGTGGTAGTACGGGTCGAGTTCCTCGCCGTATTCGATGATACCGGCGAGCGCATCGTCCACCTCGACCAGGAAGACGACCTCCTCCGGGTCCGAGAAGTCCGCCCGGACGCGAGCCTCGTCGTATTCGCCCCACCAGCGCGCGACGGTGGGGTCGCGCAGGATCGCGAGAAGCGCAGGCTGGTCGGCCGCAGTCAGCGGCCGCAGGCGAACGCCATGACCTTCGAGGACTGGCGCCGCGGTCATTCCGCCACCTCGATCACGGTCGTGGCGGCGCGGCGCAGGCGATCATCGATAGCGCGCGCCAGGCCATCGCCGGTGAGCTGCCGCGCAAAAATGACCTCCACGCCGGCGGCGTCCAATGCGCGAAGCCCGGCGTAGAGCCGGTGTGCGACGGCCTCCAGGTCGTCGGAGGGGCCGAGCGAGGCGACGGTGGTGGCGCTCACGACGTCGCCCAGGGCGGCGAGGTCGTCGTCAGGGAGCAGCAGGCCCGCCTGTTGCCCGGCGGCCGCGTCGAGTTCCTTCCGCAGGCGCGCGAGAGCGTCCTCGCGCGGGCCACGCACATAACAGAGGCGGGCGCGGGGGGCGTAGTGCTTTTCGAGCATCCCCGGCGAGGCGGGTGCAGCTTGTGGCCGGGCGACCTCAACGGGGATATCGTGGCCCGCTTCGCGCAGCGTCGCTCGGAGCGCTTCGAGCGAGACGGCGCCCGGCCGCAGCACATGGACACCCGCCGCATCGACGGCAACGACCGTGGATTCGACGCCAACGATCGCAGGGCCGCCATCGAGCACCAGTTCGATGCGCCCGTCGAGGTCTTCGAGCACGTGGGCTGCCGTTGTGGCACTCGTGCGCGTGAAACGGTTAGCGCTCGGAGCGGCGATCGGTGTGCCGGCAGCGCGGATGAGCGCGAGGGCGACGGGATGGCTCGGCAGGCGCACCGCAACGGTGTCGAGCCCGGCAGTGGCCTCGGGGGGCACCGCGGCCTGCTTCGGGAGCACCAGCGTGAGTGGCCCCGGCCAGAACTGCCGCGCGAGCGCCATCGCGGCCCCCGGGACCTCGCGGGCGATACGCGAGAGGTCGGCGGCGTCGGCGATGTGCACGATGAGCGGGTCGCTTGGCGCGCGCTCCTTTGCGGCGAAGATGCGTCGCACGGCTGCGGCATCGAGCGCGTTCCCGCCCAGGCCGTACACCGTCTCCGTCGGGAACGCGACCAGCCCGCCCGCACGAATGATGGCGGCCGCGCGCTCGATCGCTTCCGGCCCAGGGTGCTGCGCGTCGACGGGGAGCACCTCTGTCGCGACTCCCTGGAAGTTCGTCATAGTTCGCCTCAGTGCACGAGCTCGATGGTGTCGAGGATGCGGGCGTCGGCCTCCAGCGTGCGGTGGACCGGGCAGCGCTGCGCGACGCGCAGGAGGTCATCACGCTGTTCGTCGCTCAATGGGCCGCGCACCACGATCCGGCGGTTCAGCGTCTCGATCCGCACATTCGGCTGGTCATCGACGCAGTCCGAGCAGTCCTTCGCGTAGGAGCGGCCGTGTTCGACTTCGACGGCGACCTCTTCGAGCGGATACCCCTTTCGGCGCGCGTAAAGCTGGATGGTCATCGCCGTGCAGCCGCCAAGCGCTGCGGTCAGCAGCTCATAGGGCGTGGGGCCGAAGTCGTTCCCACCGTCCTCTACTGGCTCGTCGATGACGAAACCATGGTGCTCGCTCGTGACGAGCATGGCGTGCGTGTAGGCAGACAGGGACTGGACGATCACTTTCGCCATGGCGCGCTCCGGGGAAGGGATGATCCATTCTTGTGGCGGAGCGGCCACGGGCGCCAGCGGCGGGCGCTACTGCGCCGGGCGGCGGTCCAGCACGCGTTCGAGGCCGAGGGCAAGGAGCACGCCGGGCACGCCGAAGATGGCAGCGAGCCCGGCGCCCTCAAGCAGAGCGACGAACACGCCCACCTCGTCCGCGTCTCTATCGACGGTTACCCAGCAGGCGACCACGAGCAGGCCGGCGAACGCCCCGGCAGCCGTGGCGAGCAACCCCGCCCGCCCCGGTCCGCGCGTCACCACCGCGGCGAGCGCGACGGCGAGGACGAGCGTCACAACGAAGACGGCCCGGCCAACCGACGATGATGAGTCCTCAATCGTGACCAGGGCCGCAGTGAGCAGGCCGGCGCAGAGCCCCGCAAGCAGAAAGCGAATCATGGGGGCCCCGAAAGACGACGGCATGTCAGGGCCTGCCCAGGACGAGGCGGGAGAGGTCGCGTCCGCCGGCTACCTCGCCGATGCCCAGCGCCTCGTGGTTCGCGGTGCGAAGGGCGGCGACAGCGGCCTCACGGAGGTCCGGGTCGGCATGCACCGTGACCGAGGAGCCGCCGGGGAGCCAGAGGGTGGTCGCCGTCTGCAGGTTCATGGCGGTGACGCCACGCTGCTGGTACGGCGAGGAGAAGCCGTCGCGGCGCTCGATGCTGTGGGCGCCCGGGATCGCGTTCGCAGTGCGGACGATGACCTGGAGTGGCGGGACGCAACTTGGTCCATCGCCGCTATCCGCCGGAACGCAGTCACCATAGATGAGGTAGAGGGACTCGGCATCGATGTCCTCGTCGCGTCCGGTCATCTCGGCCGTGAGGGTGTAGCTCACGGCCTGGGCGCGTGCCAGGCGAAGACCCTGGAACTCCTCGCCGAGCCAAAGGACGGGCGCCCGGTCGTACTGCTGTGCGGCCCGAACTGCGTCCGCGTTTACTTCGCCGGCCAGGCGGTTCGCCGGGTCGCCGACAGCGTAGGCTCGCCCAGCCGCAGGACCAGGCTCGCTTTGAGCGAGCACCGCGGTCGTGGCAAATCCCAGTGCCACTGCCAGCGCGAGGCCCACAAGGATGTACCGACGCCGCTTCATAGTGGCCCCTCCCACCTCCACGATCGCTCCTACACGAGGAACACTTTTGCCTCATGCTCACGTACGTAGGGCCTGCAGATTACCACACGGAATATTGCTTGAGCAGCCCCATTCCGAGGATGAATTCGCACGGGAGTGCCAACTCGCGCCGCAGGGTCGTGGACCTACC
>Ga0265293_10012271_pt1 | contig 11406 bp, 7 predicted proteins | sample Munlanlewell138R_FD_192505 | JGI IMG/M metagenome (GOLD analysis project Ga0265293, IMG submission 192505) | Leachate microbial communities from a municipal landfill in Southern Ontario, Canada - Leachate well 138R | ecosystem: Engineered > Solid waste > Landfill > Unclassified | place: Canada... | reverse complement strand
GCTTTCGGGCGACGACGAACTGGCGCTGCCGTTCAACGCGGCGGGTGGCGTGGGTTGCATTTCGGTTACCGCCAATGTGGCGCCGAAGCTCTGTGCAGAGTTCCAGCGGGCCTGCGCCGACAACGATCTGGCGCGCGCGCGGGAACTGAACGACAAGCTCTATCCGCTGCACTACGCGATGTTCGAGGACGCTTCGCCCGGTCCGGTCAAGTATGCGCTTTCGCGGGTGCATGACTGGGTTCCGAGCGAATTGCGCCTGCCGCTGGTACCGTGTGGCGAAGCCGCGCGCAAGGCGGTGGATGCGGCGCTGGTCCACGCCGGAGTGCTCTGACCACGCCGTCCCGGAAGCGATGAGGCTGCCGGGAAACGACTCGCGGACCTGAAACCGGCCTTATTCCTTCGGCCGGGTTTTGATGCTATGCCCCGCCGCAACCCATGCCGTCGCATGGGCCGGGGCGTGAGAACCCCTTCATACAGCGGCTCTGTAGTGCAGCCGTGATCCGCACTCCTCGACCGATCCGGTCGGGGAGGCTTGCGCGTATGTCCAGGGCTTCCCAGCCTAAAGGCGTAAGCGGTCTCTCTGTATGAAGGCTTCTCAACTCCCCGATCAGGTCAGGAGGGGGTGAACACGTATCAGCCAAAGGCAAGGGGCTTGCCGCTATCGTCGCGGGAGTCCTGTTCATAATGATGGCGATCTTCATCGCCCCTCCCGCGCATCCGCAATGCGGGACCAGAATTTTCTGCTATTTCATGGGCCTGACCACCTTTGGTCAAATAGCGTCCCTTGCCGCCATTCCGCTGATTGTCCTGGGGTTTTCGATCCTTGATCAAGCCCGGAAATAGTCGCCGTCAGGGGAGGCGCCTGCCTTTTTGCGGACCCGTTTTCGCTCCCGGAGCGTGTTTGCCTTTGCGGCACGCTTCCCCGTTGCGATGCGGTTAATATCTCCGATGCTACTTCACGCCGATTGTCCGGTTTCCTTTTTCCGCCCCGCTCCCTACATGCACAATCGACCATGGCCAGACCGCAGCGCACCCAGTTCGACAAGAAGAAGACCGTCGCCGAAAACCGGCGCGCGCGGTTCGACTATCACATCGAGGATACGCTGGAAGCGGGAATCGCGCTGACCGGCACGGAAGTGAAGTCGCTGCGCTTCGGCGAAGGCTCCATTGCCGAATCCTATGCCGAAGTGCGCGGGGGCGAGGCATGGCTGGTCAATTCCAACGTGCCGGAATTCAGCCACGGCAACCGCTTCAATCATGAGCCGAAGCGGCCGCGCAAGCTGCTGCTCCATCGCCGCGAGGTGGACAGGCTGCAAGGCGCGGTGGAGCGCAAGGGCATGACTTTGGTGCCGCTGTCGATCTACTTCAACAGCACCGGCCGCGCGAAAGTGGAACTGGCGCTGGCCAAGGGCAAAAACGCGGCGGATAAGCGCCATTCGATCAAGGAACGGGACTGGAAACGGGAACAGGCGCGGATCATGAAAGACCATGGCTAATCGACGCTCAATCCGGCTTCGCATTGATCTGCTGATCAAAGGACGCAGCGATAACGGAGTTGCTGGAACGCCGGAGTGCGGTGAATCCGGCTTTTTCGGTCAAATAGTTCATTCAATGCGGCTTTTTGGAGCTTGGCTCTATGGTTTGATGCCGCGCGATGCTGTTGCTCGTTCCTTTGCCCGGCTGAGTCGCACCATCCCCTCGCGCGAGCAGCTTGAGGAAAACCGCTATGTGCGACCGCTGGCGCGCAGGCAGGAACTGTGGCGCTTCACGCGCCGGTCCGTGCCGCGCGGGGTGGCTATCGGCCTTCTGGTCGGTATCTTCGCGCTGATCCCCGGCGTTCAGATCGTGGGCGCTGCGCTGATGTGCGTGCCGTTTCGCGGCAATATCCCGATTGCCGCGGCGATGACGTTCCTGTCCAATCCCGCGACCACGCCGTTCATCCTCGCTTCGTCGCTCTATGTCGGAAACCGTCTGGGCTTCCATGCCGACATGGCGACGTTCATGACGCTTTTGAACAATGGCGCCGGGTTCGACGACTGGTTCCGCTGGCTGCTGTCCGATGCCGCGCCCGCGCTGGTGATCGGCCTGTTCATCATCGCGAGCGTCTCGGCGGGCATCGGTTATCTGGTGTCGAGCGTGATCTGGCGCTGGTGGGTGGGCCGCAAGCACCGCGCGCGCGGCCTTTCCCGTTCGACCGCCCGTTTCGACGCAACCACCGCGGGCAGCGATCCGGCATGAACGGGGCAGAGGCGGCTTCGTCGCGCGGGGGGAAGGACCGGGTTCTCGTCGCCGCCGCCTGCATCGCCAGCCTTGCCCTGCTGTGGTTCGTGACTCGCGAGCCGCTGGTGACGGCGGCCTTTGGCGGTGGCCTGCTCGCCATCGGAAGCCTGGCTGGCGCGCTCGTTCTGCGCCGCCCGCCTGAACGCGAGCCGGAGTTCGCGCTGCCGGACTGGTCGGTCACGGTCGCGGCGATGGAGCAGCCCGATGCCGCCGTCGGCGTGATCGACCGCGCGGGAAGGCTGGTTTGCGCCAACGGCCTCTATGAAAGCTGGTTCGGCGCCGGTTTCGCGCCGCCGCGCCTGCCGGTGGACGATGCATCGCTGGAACGGCTGGCCCATGCGGCGCGATCCGCCTGGCGCGACGGCGCGGGCCGGGCCGACCTTCTCACGGGCGAGCAGGGACGCTGGAAGGCGCAAGCCACGCGGGCGGGAAGAGGGGACGATTTCCTCGTCTGGCGTTTTCTGCCGATCGCGGCGTCGGACCCTGTTGCGGACATGGTGCGGCAACTGGACGGTAAGCCCGGCCGGGCGCTCGACCGCGCGGGGATCGCCGCCGCCCTGGTCGATCCCGACGGGCTCATCCGCGCCGCCAGCGCCGGCTTTTCCCGGCGGGCGACGGGCGATGCGCGCGCCAGCCTCGTCGGGCGGGAATTCGTCTCGCTGCTCGCGCAGGACGAGCATGACCGCATAAGCTGGGCGCGCGACGGCGCGCGCGGCGCGCCGCTGGTGCTCTATTACCTGCCGGTCGCGGACCCGGACCTGCCGGGTGATCCCGACCCGGAGACGACGCCTTCGCTGATGCTCCTGGTCGATGCCGGAGCGGGGCTGGGCGGCGGCGGCGAGGGTACGGCGGCCGTTCCCCATCTCGAAGCCCTGCTGGCGCAGCTTCCGCTGGGCCTCGCCATGGCGGACCGCGACGGGCGGCTTCTGTTCGCCAACGCGGCCTTCATGCGCGCGGCCGGGCGCGAGGGCGAGGCGCCGCCGACCTATCCCACCGATCTCGTGGTGCGGGAAGACAAGGGCGCGCTGTCCGATGCGGTGCGGCGGTTCGGGCTTGGCCCCGCCACATCGGGCGACATCGCCGTGCGGCTGGCGGCGCAGCCGGAAGACCCTGTCTCGCTGAGTCTGGCGGGCGTGCGCGGACTGGGCGAGGCAGTCGTGCTGCTGGGCCTTACGGATTCGACCGAGGAAACGCGCCTCAAGCGTCAGGTCGCGCAGGCGACCAAGATGCAGGCCGTGGGCCAGCTCGCCGGCGGCGTGGCGCACGATTTCAACAATGTGCTGACCGCCATTCTCGGCACTTGCGACCTCATGCTGATGCGCCACACGCCGGGCGATTCGGACTATGACGATATCCAGCAGATCCGTGCCAATTCCAATCGCGCGGCTTCGCTGACGCGCAGTCTCCTCGCCTTCTCCCGCCAGCAGACTCTCAAGCCCGTGGTGCTGCAACTGCCCGATGTGGTCAGCGAAATCTCCCACATGCTCAAGCGGCTGATGGGGGAAAAAGTCAGGCTTGTCGTGCTGCATGACCGCGATCTCGGTCCGGTGCGCGCCGATCCCACGCAGCTTGAGCAGGTCGTCGTCAATCTGGTCGTCAACGCGCGCGATGCCATGCAGGGCGCCTCGGGCAAAAGAGGCGGCGACGGCATGGGGACAGTCACGATCCGCACTCGCCGCGTAACTCCCGCGGATGTGCGCGCCATGCGCAACGAAGTGATTCCGGCGGGCGAGTATACCGCGCTGGTGGTCGAGGACACGGGCGGCGGCATCCCCGCCGAGCATCTCGGCAAGATATGGGAGCCGTTCTTCACCACCAAGGAGCAGGGCAAGGGAACAGGGCTGGGGCTGGCCACGGTCTACGGCATCGTCAAGCAATCGGGCGGCTTCATTTTCGCGGAAAGCGAAGTGGGCAAGGGGACGCGCTTTTCGGTCTATCTGCCGGTGCATCGCGGGGAGGCCGCGCCCGCCGATGCCTCGCCGCAACGCGCGCCTGTCACGGCATGGGCGGGCGGCGGAAACATCCTGCTGGTCGAGGACGAGGATCCGGTCCGCATGGTGGCCGAGCGCGCGCTTGTCCGCCAGGGCTATACCGTGACGGCGGCCAGCGACGGCGAGGAAGGGCTGGAGCACGTGCGCGAAGGCGGCGCGTTCGATCTGGTGCTTTCGGACGTGGTCATGCCCAGCATGGACGGCCCCGCCATGGTGCGCGAGATCCGCAAGCTCGCACCCGCGCTGCCGGTGATCTTCATGTCGGGCTATGCCGAGGAACAATTGCGCAGGGAACTCGACATGGAAGGCGTTCATTTCCTGCCCAAGCCATTCTCCGTCCAGCAGATTTCGGAGAAAGTGGCGGCGGTGCTCAGGGCGGCGAAAATCCTGTAATCATACGTCGCGATCACTAGTGGATCGCTTCTTGCCGCCAGAAAGTATGTTCCCATCTTGTTCCAATAGAACAAATGGGATACACCGAGTCGCGGTTGACCTTCCGGGTCAGACGGGTAGGCAAGGAGAAACACGATGGCTGCTCAGCTCAAGCTGATTCAGGAAGGCAGGGAAAAAGACTCCATGGACCGTCAGAAAGCGCTGGAAGCAGCGCTCGCGCAGATCGACCGCGCCTTCGGCAAGGGATCGGCGATGAAGCTGGGCAGCCGCGAGGCGTTGCAGATCGAGGCGATCTCCACCGGCTCGCTCGGTCTCGACATCGCGCTGGGCATCGGCGGGCTGCCCCGGGGGCGCGTCGTCGAAATCTACGGGCCGGAAAGCTCCGGCAAGACGACTCTGGCGCTCCATGCCATCGCCGAGGCGCAGAAGGCGGGCGGCACAGCGGCTTTCGTCGATGCCGAACATGCGCTCGATCCGGTCTACGCGAAGAAGCTGGGCGTCGATATCGACGAACTGATCGTCTCGCAGCCCGATACGGGCGAGCAGGCGCTGGAAATCGTCGATACGCTGGTGCGCTCCAACGCCATCGACGTGCTGGTGGTCGATTCGGTGGCCGCGCTCGTCCCCCGCGCGGAAATCGAGGGCGAGATGGGTGACAGCCATGTCGGCCTTCAGGCCCGGCTGATGAGCCAGGCGCTCAGGAAGCTGACCGGCTCGATCAGCCGGTCGCGCTGCCTCGTCATCTTCATCAACCAGGTGCGGATGAAGATTGGCGTGATGTATGGCAACCCGGAGACGACGACGGGCGGCAACGCGCTGAAGTTCTATGCCTCGGTGCGTCTCGACATCCGCCGCACCGGCCAGATCAAGGACCGCGACGACATCGTCGGCAACGCCACGCGCGTGAAAGTGGTGAAGAACAAGGTCGCGCCCCCGTTCAAGCAGGTCGAATTCGACATCATGTATGGCGAGGGGATTTCCAAGATCGGCGAAATCCTCGATCTCGGCGTCAAGGCGGGCGTGGTCGAGAAATCCGGTGCATGGTTCAGCTATGACAGCATCCGCATCGGGCAGGGCCGGGAAAACGCCAAGCAGTATCTCAAGGAGAACCCGGAAGTCTGCGGTCGGCTGGAAGCCGCGATTCGCGGTCAGACCGATGGGCTGGCCGAAGAGATGATGACGGGGCCGGATTCGGATGACGAGGAATAGCTTCGCCTGACAGGCGTTCACGCCGGATTTTCCGTCCGGCGTGAGCGGTCTTACGCCGTTGCCAGGCTTTCCGCCCGCGCGTTCACTACGTCGTCCGCGTGACGCCCTCCCAGTTCGGCCAGATGATCGAATGTGGCAGTGAAGCTGGCGAGACCCTGGCTGAGCGACCGCAGCTCCGCGTCCAGCCCCTGCAAGGCCGATTCGGGCAGCAGCGCTTCCACTTGTTCCCACCGGGCCCATGCCGGATGCGTTCCGATACCCAGTATCTGCCCCCGCCTGCTCGACAGCACGGAACCTGCCTTCGATCCCGTGCCTTGCGGCGTGCTCACAGTCACGCGGCAGATCGGTTCCAGCAGGTAGGATGCGGCCTGCGCCAGCGCTTCGGCCATGGCCATGCGGCCCGCGATGCGGAAGGCCAGTTCGGAACTGTCGACAGAGTGATAGGAGCCGTCCACGAGAGTGACGGCCACGTCCACCACCGGAAAGCCCAGCGGGCCACGCGCGCAGGCATCGCGCACGCCTTGTTCGACGGCGGGAATCCACTGCTTCGGCACGACGCCGCCGGTTATCCGGTCGTCGAAAACGAAACCGGCGCCGTGTTCCCGCGGTCTGATCTCTATCGTCACGTCTCCGTATTGGCCGTGTCCGCCCGATTGTTTCTTGTGACGGCCGCGCTGGCTGGCCGGTTTGCGGATCGATTCGCGATAGGCGATGCTGGGCGGGTGCGTATCGACCGCAACGCCGTAGCGGCGCTGGAGCCGCGCGATCACCACATTCAGGTGGTCGTCGTTGATGCCGCGCAGCAGCGTTTCATGCGTGGCTTCGTCCTGCGTCCATTCCAGCGCGGGATCCTCCTCGCACAAACGATGCAGCGCGGTGGAGAGCTTGACGTCGTCCTTCCTGTCGCGCGTGGCGATGGCGAGTGCGGCGTTCCGGGGCGGGCAGGCGCCTGGCTCCATTCCGCTCACGCGCGATCCCTGTCCGGGCAAGGTCATCCCGCTCCGTGCCGCGTCGAGCTTGGCCACGGCGACGACCGCACCCGGCTCGGCTCCGGCCTGCTTGGCGGTCTTTTCGCCCTGCACCGAAAACAGCGAGCCCGCCCGGCAGGCTTCGCCTTCGACCAGCAGTTCGTCGCCTTCATTCAGGGTTTGGCCCAACACGCGCCCCAGCGCCACGCGGCCGACCGCGCCGCCGTGGGAAATCTTGAAGACGTGGAGCGCGCCGCCTTCTACGCCCAGCCGCGTCGTCGCCGCATCGGGCGCGGGGGTTTCGTGGCGCAGCAACTTGAGCAGGCGGTGGATGCCGCCGCCCGAAACCGCGGAGCCGAGCATCACCGGCACCACTTTGTTCGCGGCGGTATCGGCGGCCAGATCGGCCATCACGATCGCGGTTTCGGGCGTTTCGTCCATCAGCAGCGCTTCAAGCAGCGTGTCGTCGAAATCGGCCAGCGTTTCGAGCAAGTGCGTGCGGTCCGCCCGCTCACGATCCAGCAATTCGCCGGGGATGTCCACGCGCTCGCTTTCGTGGCCGGGGCGATAGCGATAGGCGCGTTCCAGCGCGAGATCGACATAGCCGGTTACATCGTCTCCGTCGCGGATGGGAATCTGCCGCAGGGCCAAGGGCTCGCGGCTCATCGGCTGGAGTTCGGCGATGAGGTCGCGCACGGCCCCGGCACGTGCGTTCTCTATCTTGTTGACGAAGATGGCGTGCGGCACGCCCAGGTCGTCGAGCTGGCGCAGTGCCGGTTCGGCGAGCGCCGCGCGTTCCGGCGCAGGGTCTATCACCACCAGCGCGAGGTCCGCCCCACGCAGCGCGGCAAGGCCATCGGCGGCGAACCCGGCGCCGCCGGGCACGTCGATCAGGGCAAAGCCGTCGCCCAGAAAATCGAAGTGCATGAGGTTCATTTCGGTGGAGCCGCCGCGCGCCCGCGCTTCCGGGCTGGCATCGCCGACCGTGGACCCGTTCTCGGTGCTGCCCTGACGGGTCGTGGCGCCGCTGGCGAACAGCAGGGCTTCGGCCAGGCTGGTCTTTCCCGTGCCCGCCGGCCCCACCAGCGCGACGGCACGGGTGACTCTGTTACCGGACGGATTGCCCTTTGATACGTTGCTTCCCATCACCGCCTCCTCTCATGAGCGAAGGCGCGCCGGGCGCTTGTCTTTATCGCCTGACGCGCAAAGACTCGATGGCGCATGCTCGGACTCCGCCGCGCGAGTCGCAAGCGGAATCTTGCCGGAGCGGCGATGCACCGTCCTCTCCCCATGGCGAAACAACGCCTGAACGGATTGTCCGCATGGCGTAATCGCGCCTTCCCGCTTGTCGTGCGCCCGGCTGTGGCTTATCGGCGGCGGCATGCAGTCGACCAACGAAATCCGCCGGTCCTTCCTCGATTACTTCGGCTCGAACGGGCACGAAGTGGTGCCGTCCGCGCCGCTCGTTCCCTATAACGACCCGACGCTGATGTTCGTGAACGCGGGCATGGTGCCGTTCAAGAACGTGTTCACGGGGCTGGAAACGCGGGCCGTTCCGCGCGCCACGTCCAGCCAGAAGTGCGTGCGCGCGGGCGGCAAGCACAACGATCTCGATAACGTGGGCTATACGGCCCGGCACCATACCTTCTTCGAGATGCTGGGAAATTTCAGCTTCGGCGACTATTTCAAGGAGCAGGCGATCACGCACGCCTGGACCTTGCTGACCCGCGAATGGGGTCTGCCGAAAGACAAGCTGCTCGTCACGGTCTATCATACGGACGACGAGGCGTTCGATCTGTGGCGGAAGATCGGCGGATTGCCGGATGATCGCATCATCCGCATCGCAACCAAGGACAATTTCTGGGCGATGGGCGACGATGGTCCGTGCGGGCCGTGCTCGGAAATCTTCTATGACCACGGGCCACACATTCCCGGCGGTCCTCCGGGAAGCCCGGACGAGGACGGGGATCGCTTCATCGAGATCTGGAACCTCGTGTTCATGCAGTTCGAGCAGGCGGGGGGAGAGATCGTCGGCGATCTACCCCGGCCCAGCATCGACACGGGCATGGGGCTGGAGCGCCTCGCCGCCGTAATGCAGGGCGTGCATGACAACTACGATACCGACACGTTCAAGGCGCTGATCGCCGCGTCCGAAAGCCTGACGGGCGTTGCCGCGACCGGCGAAAATCAGGCCAGCCATCGCGTGATCGCGGATCACTTGCGCTCGACCAGCTTCCTGCTGGCCGATGGCGTGCTGCCGTCGAACGAAGGTCGAGGCTATGTCCTGCGCCGCATCATGCGCCGCGCCATGCGCCACGCGCACCTGCTGGGCGCGAAGGAGCCGCTGATGCACCGGCTGGTGCCCGCGCTGGTCGTGGAGATGGGGCAGGCTTACCCGGAACTCGGCCGCGCGCAGCCGCTGATCGAGGAAACGCTGGAGCGAGAGGAAGTGCAGTTCCGCCGCACGCTGGCCAATGGGCTGAAGCTGCTCGACGAAACGACACAGGGGCTGGAAAGCGGTGTCTCTCTGCCCGGCGAAACCGCGTTCAAGCTCTATGACACCTACGGTTTTCCCTATGACCTGACCGAGGACGCCTTGCGCGCGCGCGGCATCGCGGTGGACCGCGACGGCTTCGACGCCGCCATGGCCCGGCAGAAGGCGGCGGCCCGCGCGGCGTGGAAAGGCTCGGGCGAAGCAGCCGCGGGCGAAGTGTGGTTCGACATCGCCGAACGCGAAGGCGCGACGGAGTTCACGGGTTACACGTCCGCTACCGGCGAGGGCCGTGTGGTCGCGCTGGTGAAGGATGGCGCCGAAGCCGCGTCCGCCGATGCGGGCGAGGACGTGATCGTCCTCGTCAACCAGACGCCGTTCTATGGCGAAAGCGGCGGGCAGGTGGGTGACGCGGGCGTCATCACCGGGCCGGGCGGCCTGAAGCTGACCGTCAGCGATACCTCGAAGCCGCTGGGCCGCCTGCACGCCCATCATGCGCGCGTGGAAAGCGGGCGCATCGGTGTGGGCGAGACCGTGCATCTGGCCATCGACGGGGAACGCCGCGATGCGATTCGCGCCAACCATTCCGCCACGCACTTGCTCCACGCGGCGCTGCGCAACCGGCTGGGCGGCCATGTCACGCAAAAAGGCTCGCTCGTCGCGGCGTACCGCCTGCGCTTCGATTTCTCGCACCCCAAGGCGCTGACGGCGCAGGACATTGCCGCCATCGAAGCGGAAGTAAACGCGGAAATCCGCCATAACGAGCCGGTCATGACCCGGCTGATGACGCCGGACGACGCCATCGCGGCGGGCGCCATGGCCCTGTTCGGGGAAAAGTATGGCGACGAGGTTCGCGTGCTTTCGATGGGGCGGAGCAACTGGGACGATTCCGGGCGCAACTATTCGGTGGAACTGTGCGGCGGCACGCACGTCCGCGCCACGGGTGATATCGGCGTGTTCCGTATCGTGTCCGAAAGCGCGGTGTCGTCGGGCGTGCGCCGGATCGAGGCGCTGACGGGCGAAGGCGCGCGCCAGTGGCTCGTCGCGCGCGAGGATGCGCTGAAAGGCGCGGCGGGGCTGCTGCGCACCGCGCCGGAGGATGTGGAAAGCCGCGTCGCAGCGCTGCTGGACGAACGGCGCAAGCTGGAGCGCGAACTGGCCGATACGAAGAAGGCACTGGCGCTTACGGGAAGCTCAAGCGGCGGTGCGGCTGCCGAAACGGCGGATGAGGACGTCAACGGCGTCAAGTTCTCCGGCCAGGTGCTGGAAGGACTGGACCCCAAGGAACTGCGCGGGCTGCTCGATCAGGCCAAGCAGCGCCTGGGTTCCGGTGTGGCGGCGATCGTCGCAGTGAACGACGGCAAGGCCAGCATTGCGGCGGCCGTGACGGAAGACCTGACCGCCAAGGTCAGCGCCGTCGATCTGGTCCGCGCGGGCGTGGAGGCATTGGGTGGCAAAGGTGGCGGCGGCAGGCCCGACATGGCGCAGGGCGGCGGCCCCGACGGTGCGAAGGCGGCGGAGGCCATCGCGGCAGTGCGGATGGCGCTTACCGCAACGCCAGTTTCCTGACTATTTCTTGTCCGGGCTTTTGTCTAAATCACACTCAGCCCGAGCGCGGCCTGTCTCTTGTCACTTTCGCGCGTGCGTTTCCTTCTCCGAGCCGCGCGGCAAGTCCTTTTCCGCCATCGTGGCGTCGGTTTGCTGCGGCCGCTTGATGACGCCTTTGCTCTCATCCTTCTGATGGGCAAGGTCGTGTGTTTCGTCGGGCCGGTGGGGATTGCGGTCAGTCATTCTCTTTCTCCTCCAGAGAATAAACGACTGGCAAGGGGGAAGGTTCGCGCGGTCAGACGGCCCGTTCGCGCAGGGAGGCGGATTTCAGCTTCGGCTTTTCCGTCAGTTCGCCTTCCTCCATGATCTGTTCGCGTAACTGGTCGCGCTTTTCGTGGATGGAGGCGATCACTGGCCCCATCGGTACGCCCAGTTCCACCAGAACTGCTTCCGATAGCTGGAGCGAGCTTTCCAGCGTTTCCGGCACGGCATGGCTGGCCCCGGCGCGGTAAAGCTGGGCGGCATG
>Ga0265293_10012270_pt1 | contig 11406 bp, 7 predicted proteins | sample Munlanlewell138R_FD_192505 | JGI IMG/M metagenome (GOLD analysis project Ga0265293, IMG submission 192505) | Leachate microbial communities from a municipal landfill in Southern Ontario, Canada - Leachate well 138R | ecosystem: Engineered > Solid waste > Landfill > Unclassified | place: Canada... | reverse complement strand
TTTGTTTCAACAATCTTAGAGTAGCTGCCATATCCAATATCATATACACCTGTACCGCCAATAATAGCCTTTTCCATGCCACTCCTCCTATCTTAACCTTAATATATTCTCTTTATATGGTGGTCTTACTATTCCTTTTTCTGTTATAATGCCTGTAATATTTTCACTTGGAGTAACATCAAATGCTGGGTTATATACTTCCATTCCTTCTGGTGCTATTCTAATACTTTCAATGTGAGTAACTTCCTCTCCGCTTCTTTCTTCTATCTCTATTCCCTCTCCAGTTTCTGTATCAAAATCTATAGTAGTAGTGGGAGCAACCACATAAAATGGAACATTATAAACCTTAGCAACTACTGACAGCATGAAAGTTCCTATTTTGTTTGCAGTGTCTCCATTTAAAGCTATTCTATCTGCACCTACTAATATGACATCAACCTTTCCATCCCTTATTAAAGTAGCAGCAACATTATCAGCAATAAGCTTTGAAGGTATTCCCTCTTGCCTTAATTCCCAAGCAGTAAGTCTTCCACCTTGAAGTCTTGGCCTTGTTTCATCTGCATACACAAATATATCTTTCCCAGTATAAAAAGCTTCTCTTATGACTCCTAAAGCTGTTCCAAAGCCTGCTGTAGCCAAAGCGCCAGTATTACAATGAGTAAGAATGTTAGCTTTTTCAGGAATAATCTTATTCCCATGCTTACCCATTTCTTTATTAGTTTCGATATCCTCCCTAAGAACATTATCAGCTTCAGTTTTTATCTTCTCGTATATTTCTGTTACTGATAACTTCTCGTTTTCTTCTATTAGATTTCTCATCCTTCTTATTGCCCACATTAGATTTACTGCTGTAGGTCTTGATTTGTTTAGTATCTCTAGAGCTTCTTTCATTTTTTCTAGAAAATCTTCCTTGCTATTATTTATAAATTCTTTTGCTGCTAGAACCACTCCATATGAGGCTGCAGCTCCAATAGCAGGAGCTCCCCTTACAACCATATCTTTAATAGCAAACTCTACTTCTTTATATGTTTTGCATTCAAATATTTCATGTGTTATTGGTAGCTTTCTTTGGTCAATCAAATATAAAGTATCCTTTTTAAATTCAATAGCTTTAATATCTTTCAATTTTCTAACCTCCAAAAGTGTTCTCTATCGTCTTATCTTAATGAGAAGGTGTCTGTGGTCATTATTTCTTAATTAAGCTCTTAGCACATCTTTCCGCATTAAACATGACCTTTTCTAAATCTATTGTTTTAAGCTCATAGTTTTCCATTAGCACTTTACCGTCAACTATAACTGTTTCTACATCTGATGCTTGGGCTGAATAAGCTAATGATGCAACCAGATTATATCTTGGATAAAAATGTGGTTTGTTTAAATCTAACATAATAATATCTGCTTTTTTCCCAACTTCCAGTGTTCCCACTTCTCTATCTATGCCTAAAGCTTTTGCTCCATTTAAAGTAGCCATTCTAACAGCTACATCAGCAGGTATTGAGGTAGCCACACCTGTATACCCTTTATTAATTAATGCAGCTAAGTTAATTTCTTCAAACATATTTAAGTTGTTATTACTTGCGGAGCCATCTGTTCCAAGTCCTACATTTATTCCTCTTTTCAGCATATCTTCTACTCTTGCAAATCCATTTCCTAGTTTTAAATTACTGCCTGGATTGTTAGCTATACTCACTTTTTTCTCTGCCAATATCTCTATATCTTCGTCAGATAAATGAACACAATGGGCTGCTAATGTAGGGACTTCAAAAAGCCCTAAGTCATTAACATGCTTTACAGGAGATTTCCCGCGTAAATTGTAGCTATCTTCAATTTCTTTTTTGCTTTCTGATAAATGTATATGTATTCCCATTCTTTTTTCTGTTGCCATATCTATTACTTTTGTTAAGAATTCTGGATTACATGAATATGGAGCATGTGGTCCAGCCATTACAGTTATTCTTCCATCAGCTTTTCCATGCCAATTATCATAGAATTCTTTTGTGTTTTTTATCTTAGCCTGCTGATCCCCACTATCAGTAATTCCTATGGCTAAGCTTGCTCTTATTCCTGTTTCTGCTGTTGCTTTAGCTACTTCATCCATGAAAAAATACATGTCTGCAAAGGATGTAACACCAAACTTAATCATTTCTGCTATGCTTAGCATAGAACCCCAGTATACATGCTCTGGTATTAGATTTTCTTCACTGGGTATTATTCTATCAAATAACCATGTCCAGAATGGCAAATCATCAGCATAGTTTCTAAAAAGTGACATTGCTATGTGAGTATGTGAGTTTACTAACCCTGGCATTGCTAGTTTATTTGTTCCATCAATAATCTTATCTGCCTTAAAATCTTCTTCCACCATTCCTATGCTTTTTATTTTCCCGTTTTCTATAGCAATACTAGCCTTTTCCATAATTTCAGCATTTTCATCCATAGTAAGAACTGATGCATTTTTGATTAAAATATTCATATTATTCCTCCTCAAATTTAAAATAATATTCTTATAAATATAATATCCCAAAATTCTACTTTACTCTAATATAGATTATATATGAAAACAAGTAAAAATATAAGATGGTATTAGTCTCAGTCAAAAAAGCAACCCATTAATTAGTTAGTGGGCTGCTTCAGTATATGGGAATATATTAGTGGAGGTTAGAAAAAATGGTATCCTTTATCAAATCTCTAAATCCATTGGCTGTAAAATCCTTAACATTTACCCAGCCATTTTGGGAGTTATTATAGTCATTATAACTCTTGTTGTATATATACCCTTGACCCCCTTCATTAAACCCTTTTGCTATAAGTTTTTGTGTGTTTGCTCCAGATAAGTAATAGGAAAATTCGTTCTTATCATCTTTTACCTCAACTATATTAATAAAAGAATTCAGTATTGCTCTTTTTTCCTTTAATGTTACAAAGAACATCTTCATAAAAAAACAGCCTCCTTGGTAGAAAATCTATTCTAAATAGTATTCTACCTAAAGCGAGGCTGTTTTATGCTGTATAGTAAATCCAATAGAATTATTCCTATCCGAAACAAAGAGAGTTTATTTCTATTGTATTTCTAACCTTTCAATATCTTTGCATTTTGCTCCTCTATGAACTGATTTGTGTACAGTCTATAGTAGTATCCCTTCTTCTGTAACAGCTTGTGATGATTTCCTTCTTCTAATATTTTTCCTTCTTTTATTACAAGAATTCTATCTGCTGATCGTATTGTAGAAAGTCTGTGAGCTATAATAAAGCTGGTTCTTCCCTTTAATACTTTGTGTATGGCATTTTGAATTTTTTGTTCTGCTTCTGTATCTATTGAGGAAGTAGCTTCGTCTAATACAAATATTCTAGGATCTGCAAGTACCGCTCTAGCAAATGAAATAAGTTGTTTTTCACCTGTAGATAACTTGCCTCCACCTTCTCCAACTTCTGTATCATAGCCTTTGTCTAGCTTTTTGATAAAGTCGTGAGCATTTACTAGCTTTGCAGCTCTTATAACATCTAGCTCACTAGCATCTAGATTTCCATATCTAATATTATCCTTTATAGTTCCACTAAATAAGTGTGGTCCCTGCAACACATATCCTAAATTAGAATGTAGCCAAAGCAGGGGCATTTTTTTATAATCAATGCCATCTATTAGTATTTGACCACTTGTAGGCTCATAGAATCTGCAAGCAAGATTTACTATTGTACTTTTTCCTGAGCCTGTTTCTCCAACTAAAGCTATTGTCTCACCCGCTTTAATATTAAGATTAAAATTTTCTAGAACCTTTTCACCAGTATTATAGGAAAATGTGACATCCTTATATGTTATATCACCCTTAATCTCAGGCCAAGCCTCTTTATTTGGTTTAAGTGAGTCTCCATATTCATTTGTTACATCTTCACTGTCCTTTATTTCAAGATTTGTATCTATCATAGACATAACCCTTTCAGCAGAAGCCTGAGCTGATTGTAGTTCAGCAAAAACACGCGCTACTTCTCTGACAGGCTCAAAGAACTGTACTGTATATGATATAAATGCTACTAAGGTACCATAACTAATGGCTTCTAAGAAGACACTTTCTCCGCCATACCAAATTGCTAAACCTGTTCCTATTGAAGACAAAATTAAAACAACTGGCTGAAATAATGAAGAAAATACTGCTGCTCTTATGGAGTTAGCCTTCATGCTTGATGTCAACTCAATAAACTCATTTAGGTTTTCCTCTTCTCTAACTAAAGTTTTAGTGGTTCTAGCGCCCATTATTCCTTCGTTAAAAGCACCAGTAATACGTGAATTTGTTTTTCTAGTTTCTCTATGTGCTTTTAGTATTTTTTGTTGAAAATACATACTTACTACTGCTAGTATTGGCATCACTAATAGTACTAGTAATGCTAGTTTCCAGTTTAGAGTAAACATTACAATTGACATAACGATCATTAAAACAAATCCCCAAACCATGTCAACAATACCCCATGCAATAGTGTCTCCTAGTCTCTGCACATCTGATGTCATACGAGCCATTATCCATCCTACTGGAGTATTATCAAAATATGAAAATGATAGCTCCTGTAAGTGTTTAAAACCCTTTCTCCTAATAATATAAACAAGTCCCGTTTCTACTTTTCCTGCTATAGCTATGAAGAAGCCTATTGTAAAAACCTGAATTACAATTAGCAGAAAATATACTATTCCAAAAATTACAATTCCATCAATATATAGACCATTAAAGATTGTAATTCCCTTTAAATTGCTTTCTACTACATAGTTATCCACTATAAATCTTGTCATTAGCGGAAAAATCGCATCTGTAACTGCTAAGCTTACCATTAAGAAGCATAGTATTATTAATTGCTTTTTTAAGGGCTTTGCATAAGAAAAAATCTTTTTCCACAATTTCAAGTCAAATTTACTATTATAATCTTGTTCTTGAAAAGAACTCATATATTTACACCACCTTTTTCGTCAAAACCTTAATGTCTAAACTGTTTTTGTCCCTGTTAAAAGCTCTTCCTCCAAGGAATTCTGAATTTCCCAAATACGTCTGTATAATCCTTGCTGTGCAACTAGTTCTTCATGACTACCAGATTGGACTAGCTCTCCACCATCTAACACCAGTATGATATCAGCCTCTGATAGTGTTGAAATTCTATGAGAAATTATAAATGTTGTAGTCTTTTCCTTCCTTCCTCTCAAAGCCTTTCTTATATTTGCATCAGTCTCAGTATCTACTGCACTAAGGGAATCATCAAATACAAGGACTGGATAGTCGTTAATCATAGTCCTAGCTATGGCAACTCTTTGCTTTTGTCCTCCTGAAAGAGTGACCCCACGCTCTCCTACTAATGTCTCATAGCCTTTTTCAAAGTCTAATATTACATCATGAACAGAAGCAATTTGAGCTGCTTCAAAAACCTGAGAATCAGTTGCATCCTTTTGTGCAATTTTAATATTATTCTTTATATTCTTTGAATATAGAAAAGGCTCTTGTAGAATTATACCTACATTTTTTCTGATCCATTTTTTATCTATTTCCCTAAGCTCTATTCCATCCATTTTAACAGAACCCCTCTGATAATCATAAAGCCTTCCTAAGAGATGGATTAAAGTAGACTTACCAGCACCTGTTGGACCCAATATTGCTACTGTTTGCCCTTCTTTAACTTTAAAGGATAGATTCTTTAGAATAGGTCTATCTTTCTCATATTCAAAATAAACATCTTCAAATTCTATCTCTCCCTTTATTTCAGGCTTCAACTGATTTTCATCAGTTATTTCTAAAGGTTCATCTAATATTTCGCCTATTCTCTTCAAGGAAACTATCATTTTACCGAAGTCTGCTAGAATTCTACCCAATTGTCTTATTGGCCAAAGTAGCATCCCTTCATAAGTAGTAAATACTACTAATGTACCTAAAGATATCTCCCCTGATGCAGCCCAATATGCACCAAATATTAGTACTGCTCCAATCTGTAATAGGCACACTGCATCTGATACTCCCCAATACCAAGCAAGTAATTTAATAAGTCTATAAGTTAAACCCTTGAACTCAACATTTTTTTCATCAAATTTATCTATTTCATACTGTTGGCGGGCAAAGGCTCTAACCACTCTTATTCCAGTAAGATTTTCTTGAAGCACGTTTGAAAGCTTACCTTCAGCCTCATCTGATTCTTGGAATGCATTCCTCATTTTGACGAAGAATACTATTGCTGCAACAAAAATTATTGGCACTACTGTCATCGCAATTAAAGTAAGCTTAACATTTAAAGAAAGTAATATACTCAGTACAAATGTAACCATAAAAATGGCATAACCTATTTCTACAAATTGAACTGCCAGAAATCTTCTTATAGTTTCAATATCTGAAGTACATCTTTGTATTAAGTCCCCTGTTTCAGCTTTTACATGATATTCATATGATAAATGCTGCAAATGATCGTATACCTTCTCCCTAAGATTTTTAGCTATAGACTCAGAAGCTACTGCAGACCACTTACCTCTTAAGTAAGTAAATATTCCTCTTCCAATAGTTAAAAATACTAAGACTATACTACATATCCATAAATTTTGAACTAAAGTGCTTTTGCCACCTAATGAGTCTACTATATTGCTTATCCAAATCGGCAATGTCATTGGTTCATTTCCTATTACTGAGTCAATAGTAAAACTAATGACTAAAGGTCCTGCCAATGTGAATATTGTAGCCAATGCTACGCTTAATATTGCACCAATATATAATAATCTATTGCCTTTCATTGATTTCATTAATAATTTTAAACTATCCACTAATTATACACCGTCCCTTTGATGTTTTTGTTAACGCATTTGTCAACCCGATTCGAGAATAAAACTCCATTCCATTTTTCTTTTAAATAATTTTGTCATAATAATTCCTCCCTACAATCTGTAATTCGCAGTTTCGAAACACAAATTTGTTCACTCCCATTCGGTCGTGCAAATTTGGTTCTCATTGCGTTTGACCTACCATCGATTTATGATAGAAGATTTCATAAATCGGGTTAGGTCATAAAAAGCCATAGGATTATTATTTCCTATGGCTTCAAGAGAATACGAGAATATTATGCTTCAAAAAAGACAGTATAAACCCATATAAATACAAAAAACCATAGGATGATATACACAACCCCATGGCTATTTTTACATAGTATAAAAATTAACAAATACTAAATAAACACCTCAAAAAACACTGGTCGTGTATAAAAATTATTTAATTCTATTCTACTTTTATTCATTACAATATTTACTCTGATGTTCATGACACGACCTCCTTTTTGAAATATTTACTAACATAAAGTAGTATATTATAAAAATATGGAAAATACAAGTATATTTTTATTTTGTAATACAAATGTAATATACACCTAATAAATCAAAAGACCAGCTTAGTATTAAGCTGATCTTTTTGATATTATATGGAATCTATTATTTTACTACTATATTGAATATTCTTCCTGGTACGTATATTTCTTTTACTATAGTTTTACCTTCTATTAGGCTATAAAGCTTTTCGTCTTCTGCTAGTTTAGCTTTAGCTATTTCCTGAGTTGCATCTGCTGGAATTGATATAGCGCCTTTTACCTTGCCGTTAACTTGAACTGCTATTTCAATTACGTCCTTTACAGTTTTAGCTTCATCCCAAGTAGGCCAAGCTTGCTGATTTAGCATTCCACCAAATCCATTTGCATCCCATAGTTCCTCAGATATATGAGGTGCTACTGGGTTTAGTAGTGTAAGGAATGTTTTAAGCTCTGCCTTATTGATTTTTCCTACATTGTTGAATTCGTTTAACAAGCTCATAAGTGCTGCCACAGCTGTATTGAATTTCAATGTTTCGTAGTCTTCACTTACCTTTTTAATGGTTTTATGCATACTTGTTTGAAGCTCTTTTGAGTACACTTCTCCATCAACTATTAATTCTTGAAGTCTCCATACTCTATCTAGAAATCTTCTACAGCCCTTAACTCCATTTTGTGACCAAGGAACACTTTTCTCAAAATCGCCTATAAACATTTCGTACAATCTTAGGGTATCTGCACCAAATTCATCTACTATTTCATCTGGATTTACTACATTACCTCTTGATTTTGACATCTTTTCATTGTTTTCTCCAAGCACCATACCATGTGATGTTCTTTTTTGATATGGCTCTGGAGTAGGCACTATGCCACAATCATATAAAAATTTATGCCAGAATCTTGAATACAATAAGTGAAGTGTAGTATGCTCCATTCCACCATTATACCAGTCAATAGGTAGCCAATAATCAAGATTTTCTTCACTTGCTAACTCCTTATCATTATGTGGATCAGTATATCTTAGGAAGTACCAAGATGAACCAGCCCATTGAGGCATGGTATCAGTTTCCCTCTCCCCATAGCCATTACACTTAGGACAAGTGGTCTCTACCCAATCTCTAATTTTAGCAAGTGGTGATTCCCCATTATCTGTAGGCTCATAGCTTTCTACCTCTGGAAGTAGTATTGGGAGCTGATCTTCGGGAACTGGAACCCATCCGCATTGTTCACAATAAACTAAAGGTATAGGCTCTCCCCAGTATCTCTGTCTTGAGAATACCCAGTCTCTCAACTTAAAGTTAGTTTTTCTATGTCCTAATCCCTTTTCTTCTAGCCAATTACTGATCTTCTCTTTTGCTTCATTAACTGGAAGTCCATTTATAAAGTCTGAATTTACAATTATACCTTCTTCAGTATCTGTATAAGCGGACTCCTCTACATTACCTCCAGCTACTACTTCTATGATAGGCATATTAAACTTCTTAGCAAATTCCCAGTCTCTTGTATCATGACCTGGTACAGCCATTATAGCACCTGTTCCGTAAGACATAAGCACATAGTCTGATATCCATATAGGCATTTCTTTATTGCTTACAGGATTTATAGCACTTATGCCATTTATTTGTACCCCTGTCTTTTCTTTAGCCATTTCTGTTCTTTCAAAGTCGGATTTCTTATGTGCATATTCTCTATATTCTTCAATTTCATCAAAATTATTTATTTTATCCTTAAGTTCATTTATAAGAGGATGTTCAGGTGATATGACCATATATGTTGCACCAAAAAGTGTATCTGGTCTTGTTGTATAGACTGTGATCTTTCTATGACCAGTTATTTTAAAGTCTACTTCCATCCCTTCTGACCGACCTATCCAATTTTTCTGCTGTATTTTAACCCTGTCAATATAATCAACTAAATCTAAGTCCTTTATTAATCTCTCAGCATATTCAGTTATTTTAAGCATCCACTGATTTTTAGTCTTTCTAACTACTTCTCCACCGCAACGTTCACATCCACCATTTACTACTTCTTCATTAGCTAGACCAACCTTACAGCTGGTGCACCAGTTAATAGATGCCTCTTTCTTGTAGGCTAATCCTTTTTCAAATAGTTTTTGAAATATCCACTGGGTCCATTTGAAATACTCTGGATCAGTTGTATTGATTTCTCTTGACCAATCAAAGGATAATCCTAACGACTTTAGCTGCTCCTTAAATCTTGTAACGTTTTTTTCTGTTACTATGGCTGGATGTATCTTGTTTTGTATTGCATAGTTTTCTGTAGGAAGTCCAAATGCATCCCAACCCATTGGATATAGTACATTATATCCTTCCATTCTTCTTTTTCTAGCCACTACGTCAAGGGCTGTATATGGTCTAGGATGACCTACATGTAGCCCTTGTCCTGATGGATAAGGAAATTCTATTAATGCATAATATTTTGGTTTTGATTTATCATCTGAAGCATAGAATGTTCCCTTCTCATCCCAAATGTCTTGCCATTTCTTTTCAATTGATTTTGGATTATATTCTTTCATCTTTCTCACTCCTCAACACACAATATTATATTTTTTTAGTTTTTAATAGATACTAAACGAACATTTGTAGGACATGACTATAATTCTTAGCCAATGTAAGTGAAAAATCCGTAAAGCAGCTTCCACTGTTTGAGCGAAGCGAGTTTGCAAACTGTAGGATTTTTTACTGGAATGAGCTTTAGAATTATTCATGTCCGAAACCGTGAGTGTGTATTCTATTAAAAACTCTACAAAAATAAAAAAACCTTTCAACTCATATAGAGACGAAAGGTTCGCGGTACCACTCTAATTGACAGTAAGGTTATACTGTCCACTTAATAACTTTAACGGATTCACCCGATTAGAGCTAAGATACTTCGCTCTAATAGCTCGGAGACTAGTTCAGTTATTGTTGCTATCGTTTTACACCAGCCAACGACTCTCTAAAAGCAACTTCATAGCCTACTACTTCTCTTCAACGCAATTATTCTAATTATATGGTATTGTACCAAATTTTTTTATATAAAGCAAATGTTATTTATACTGTTTCTATACTATATGCTAAACCCTCATATTAAACATATTATTTGCATAAACTAGAGAAAGATATTCTTATAAAGTATTATTTTTAATCATCTAACACATAAGAAAGTAGGAGTTAGTTATGGAGAAAAGATATCTTGCGCCTTCAGAGGTTGCAAAAGCGATTATTTATTCTGCAGAGACAAAGGGAGATTTGTCTATAACTAGAATGTTGATTCTTGGAATAATGGCAGGTATATTAATTGGTTTTGGCTCTTTTGCCAATATTGTAATAACACAAACTTTAGGTAATATAGATTTAGGCCTATCAAAATTTATAGGTGCTTCTGTTTTTCCGGTAGGTCTTATACTAGTGATTCTTTCTGGTAGTGAGCTTTTTACTGGGAATAATCTTATGACAATAGCTCTAGTGGATGGAAAAATAACATTCACTAAAATGATAAGGAATTGGTTTTTTGTCTATTTAGGCAACTTTATAGGTTCTCTATTATTAGCATATATAGTATATAATTCTGGATTAGTAAATGATAATGTACTCTCTAATGCACAAAAAATTGGCCTAACTAAAATCTCATTGACCTTCCAAGTTGCTTTTGTTAGAGGCTTTCTTTGTAACATGTTGGTTGTGCTTGCAGTATGGTCAGCTACAGCTGCAATGGATATAGGTTCAAAGATTTTATCACTATGGTTTCCGATTATGATATTTGTTTTAAGTGGATTTGAGCACAGTATCGCAAATATGTTTTTTCTTCCTCTAGCAATCTTCTCTGGATTACCTACTACTTGGAACAATATTTGGATAAAAAACCTTATTCCAGTGACTTTAGGGAATATAGCAAGTGGAGGAATATTGGTTCCACTAGTATATTACATTACATATATTTTACCTGCCAAGAAAAAATATGATTAAAATGCGGAAATTCTGTACTTCTATACCTAATTTCCGCATTTTCTATTCTTCAAATGTCCCTCTTATCTTTACTTCTCCGTTTTCATACATTACCTTTCCTCTAGCGATTACTGTAGTTATATTTAAATCATCT
>Ga0265293_10012269_pt1 | contig 11406 bp, 8 predicted proteins | sample Munlanlewell138R_FD_192505 | JGI IMG/M metagenome (GOLD analysis project Ga0265293, IMG submission 192505) | Leachate microbial communities from a municipal landfill in Southern Ontario, Canada - Leachate well 138R | ecosystem: Engineered > Solid waste > Landfill > Unclassified | place: Canada... | reverse complement strand
ATCCTTCTCCGTTTATTCTTTCTGATGACCCTAACCATATCTATCTCTGCTGGCGTGGAATAGGATGGCACCCTACCATTGCCAGGCTCACCATGCCTGACAAGGAGGATAACGTTCGTTTTGACTGGGGACCTTTTCAGATTTTGCAGTCGCAGCAGGGTGGAAGAGGGGTAAGGCCCTACGCAAAGTACATGTCGAATGGAAAGGACAAAATATATCTGGCTTACACTACAACCCATCCTGATAACCAGAGTGTGAATTATATCTATTTCAACTATATCGATATTAACAGCCATGAATTGAAAGATATCAAAGGGCAGAAGTTGGCGGAGGTAGGCAGTGGAGTTTTGCACAATGTGGAAGCTACTGCAGAGTATAAAAACAGTTATCCCGATGCGGTTGCGGAAGATTCTCCTTATCGTAACTGGCTTTGGGAAATCTCGATTGCTGATGAAGAAAAACCGGTGATCGCCGTGGTGAGGATCAGCGAGGATAAGAATTCTCATGAATATTACCATGTAAGGTGGACGGGCGATGAGTGGCATAAAACCTTTCTTTCCCATGCCGGAGGTCATTTTCACCAGACTCCCGGGTTAGAGTTGTGCTACAGCGGCGGAATGGCGATTGACAAGACCGACCCGTCGGTCATCTATGGCTCGGTACCGGTGGAAGGACACTACGGGAATGTGTATGAACTCAAGAGGTTCACTGTGACGCCTGAAGGCACATTGGCATCCACTGAACAATTGACTTATAATTCCCCAAAAAACAATATCCGTCCCTTTGTCATATCCAATGAAGGAGGTATTTTGCAAATGGTATGGATGCAAGGTGATTACTACGATTGGATTGTAAGCTCCGCGCGGCCGGGTTATCCCACAGCCATACGTACCAATATGGATATCCCGGCGGGTGAAATCAATTCCCATAAAGATCTTCTGTATCAAAATCGGGGAAACATTGCTTCTGGTGACAATATGGAAGTTATCGATATACCAAAGTCGGATGAGTTTACCTTTATTGCTACGGTTGCTGTCGATCACGATGCATATTGGGGTGAGATCATAAAAACAGATGCTTTCGCATACGGCCTTAAAGAGGGTGAAGAGTCCAAACCCTATATAAAAGTGGGAAACAGGGAGATAGTCAGCTCCAATGTATTGGCCAATTCCGACTCTTGGAAAACGCAAAACAGGGGAACGACAGGGATCTGGCATGCGCCTGTAAAACCGGAATCATTTCAATTGGCGATCACCTGTGAGAATGGTGTTTTTAAAACCTATATTGATGGCCTGGTCGATCAGTACGTCGAAGTAGAAGGATTATCCCTTTCAGAACTGGTTCCCGGCACATTTAAAGGAGCTCTCCACAACATCCGGATTTATAACAGGGCATTGTCCCAGGATGAAATAAAAAGCCATATGGACATCTGATTCACTTTTTGCTGCACTCTTGAGATTCCGGAATTTATTTCCTTCCAAAATCTGCAGGATTCTCACCCCACAGTTTGGTTTCCCATTTCAGGACCGGATTGGAGTAGCTGTTGTTTTGAAGCCAGTTTTCAGCTCGTTCAATCAGGGTGAAGATTGGTTTGTTCACATCAGTCTGCGCCAGTTTGGTTTTACATTTTTTATTTGTCACCCATTTCATCGCATTCATACTGTCGGAATAGATGGGGATGGTACTGTTTTTCTTTTTGAGCAATGCAAGGGCATGTACAATGGCAAGAAACTCACCGATGTTGTTTGTCCCTTCTGCCATCGGGCCGACATGGAAAATCTCTACTCCGTCTGCCACAAATAGGCCCCGATATTCCATCATGCCGGGATTGCCGCTGCAAGCAGCATCTACTGCAATACTCTCCGGTAAGAATTTCCCTGTGGAGGTGGATCCAGTTGACTTCAATATGGTTTCAGACCTTGCCTTTTTCCTGCTCTCACTGTTCAGCGATTTCCACGGATTAGTCGAGAAAGCCTTTTCTGCCTCCTCCCGGGTTGGAAAAGATTTGTAAAGGGCATTCTCAAAACCGGAAACCTGCGATTTACATTCGGCCCATGAATCATAAATCCCTGGCTTTACCCCCTTCCAGACCACATAGAATTTCTTTTTTGCCATCAACCTTGTCTTACATCGATTCGAGGATATAGGGAGTTAACTCCTCTTCCAGATCCTGCCTGTTGGATTTCTCCTCTATCATAATAATGCTGTCCACGACAAATTTGGTATAACCCCGCCAGGGCAATCTGCCGAAATACTCTTTGTAATGCAACTGCACATTTTTGCCGCTTGATATCATCAGTTGTTCTGCAATTTTCTTGTCTACTACCGAGAAATCGAACTGATTCGATTGTAATCCTCCCGGTTTGTCGGCGCGGAACCCCGACTGGATCAGTTTGCCCTCGTAAGTTTTAAAGAGAACTCCTTTATAGACCAGATAGTTCAACTCTCCCGATTTTACCCCTGTTCCAAATACGTAATAAAAACGGACATAGATAAAAATTCCGAGAGCAAATATCAATATGCCAAGAAACCATAATAGCCCCTTACGCATCCTTTTCCTTGTAGGTTTTATATCATCCATAGCTAAATAATTTATATGAGGTTGTAAAGATATCTCTTTTTTGACTTTTTATGGAAATAGCAGGGTGGAAAACAGGATAAATTCCCTAATTTATGGTATTTTTGTGCTCATGCTTCGCCGTTATTAAGAAGTTATTCGCTGCGCGTTATTCAATAGTTATTCGCTGCGCGTTATTCAATAGTTATTCGTTCGCTATGCTCACGTTATTCGGCTACGCCGTTATTCAGCTTCGCTGTTATTTCCCGCTTTGCGGGATAAATGCAACCGAACAACAATTGAATAACAATTGAATAACAATTGAATAACAACTGAACAACAACTGAACAACAACCGAATAACAATTGAACAACAATTGAATAACAATTGAACAACAATTGAATAACAACTGAATAACAATTGAATAACAACTGAATAACAATTGAATAACAATTGAATAACAACCGAATAACAACTGAATAACAATTGAATAACAATTGAATAACAACCGAATAACAACTGAATAACAACCGAATAACAACTGAATAACAATTGAATAACAACTGAATAACAACCGAATAACAACTGAATAACAACCGAATAACAATTGAATAACAACTAATTATTATTATTATGAACAGATTGATGGTGGCCTTTATTCTTCTTTTGACAACTTTAACCGTTTCCGCACAAGGTGGATACAATTTCTCAGTAATAAAGGAGAATCCCATTACACCGGTAAAAAACCAGGCCAGTTCAGGAACTTGCTGGAGTTTTTCAGGTGTCGGCCTATTGGAATCGGAATTGATCCGTATGGGAAAAGGAGAATTCGATTTTTCCGAAATGTATATTGTGCGTAGAAATTATGAAGATAAGGCACAGAAATATGCACGTTTGCATGGCAGTTTGAATTTTGCAGCGGGAGGATCTTTTGCCGATGTGGTGGAGACCATCAATGAATATGGAATAATGCCCGAGGATGCTTACCGGGGACTCAATTACGGCTCCGAGGCACATAATCATGGTGAGCTTGATAAAGTACTGAAAGGATATATGGATGGAATTATTGATGCACGTAATCTCTCTCCTGTCTGGCTCGATGCTTTTTCCGGAATACTGGATACCTATCTTGGACCTTTACCGGAAATATTCACCTACCAGGGTAAAGAATACACCCCTCATACCTTTAAGGATTTCCTTGGAATCAAACAAGAAGATTATATTTCACTGACCTCATTTACACATCATCCTTTTTACAAACCCTTCGCCCTTGAAGTGCCCGATAACTGGCGTTGGGCTAAATCCTATAATCTTCCCATTGAAGAGCTGATGGAGGTAATGGAGAGTGCCATTATGGATGGGTATACCATTGCGTGGGCGTCCGACGTGAGTGAAGCCGGTTTTTCCCGGGAAGGGATTGCCATTATACCCGATGAGAATGCTGCCGAGAATGCAGGATCCGATCAGGCCAGATGGCTCGGTCTTTCTACCCGTGAACGGGATGCCAGCCTGAGAACACGTGTCGGAACGGAAGTGCTTGCTGAGAAAGGAATCACACAGGAGATGAGGCAGGAATCCTACGATAATTATCAGACGACAGATGATCATGGCATGCAAATCTACGGTATTGCCAAAGACCAGAATGGGAACAAATTTTATATGGTGAAGAATTCATGGGGTGAGACGGGGCCTTATAAAGGCCTGTGGTACGCCTCGGATCCCTTCGTGCGCTACAAGACATTAAGTGTTGTATTGCACAAGGAGGCTATTCCCGCATCTATTGCAGTAAAATTGGGTCTATAGATTTTTCGGTCAAAGCTATATGGAAACCGCAGAACTTTACAATTTATTCTTACAGTATCCGGTCATCACTACCGATTCGCGGGTATGCCGCAAAGATTCCATTTTTTTTGCCCTGAAAGGGGAGAGATTTAATGGTAATCTGTTCGCAGAGAAGGCACTTGAAGCAGGATGTGCCTATGCGGTGGTAGACGAAGAGCCGGAGAGAGAAAACGACCGGATTATTCAGGTAGAAGATGTATTGTATTCTCTTCAAAAGCTGGCTAACTGGCACCGGAAGAAGTTGAAAATACCCATTATCGGTATCACCGGGACAAACGGAAAAACTACTACGAAAGAGTTGATCGCCGTCGCTTTGTCGAAAGAATTTAAGGTGGCCTATACCCAGGGAAACCTGAACAATCATATTGGCGTTCCCCTTACATTGTTGTCCATGAACAGATCGCATGAGATAGGTGTAGTGGAGATGGGGGCCAGCCGTCCGGGAGATATCAGTGAATTGTGTGAGATAGCAGAACCCAATTATGGTATCGTCACAAATGTGGGTAGGGCGCATATGGAAGGATTTGGCAGTTTTGATAATCTGGTCGATACCAAATGCGAACTGTATGATTTTATCAGGGAGCACGAAGGAAAAGTGTTTGTGAATAAAGATAACCCGATACTCTATGAGCGCTCGGAAGGTATGGATCGCATACTTTATGGCAAGAATGACCCGTCGTTTTTTGCTTCGGCTACGATTGCCGATGCTACTCCTTTCCTTGAGTTCGACTGGAGTTTTTTTGACAGCTCCTATCGTGTCAAAACACGACTGGTAGGCGAGTTTAACTTTGATAATGCGATTGCGGCAGTGGCAGTCTCCAAGTTCTTCGGGATCAATGCAGAGCGGATCAGTACTGCACTGGAAGAATATGAGCCTACAAATTATCGCTCCCAATTCAAGCGTACGGAGAAAAATGACCTGATTATCGATGCCTATAATGCAAATCCTACCAGTATGAAAGCATCATTGGAATTCTTCTCATCCGTTCCTACTTCATTGCCGAAAATGGTGATTCTTGGGGAGATGAGGGAGTTGGGTGAGAGTAGCGATGAAGAACATGAGAAGATGGTGCAGTTTCTAAAGAAACAACCTTACGACAAGGTGTATCTGGTAGGTCCCGTCTTTAACAGATGGATCAGCGAAAGTGACAATTTCAGGTTATTCGATGATGTGGATCAGCTAATAGAGTCACTGAAAAAAGAGCCTCTGTCCAATCGATATATCCTGCTGAAAGGGTCCCATTCTATACATTTGGAAAAAGCAGTCGATAACTTATAGAACTATTTATTGCTTGAATTTTACGTTCAACATCACCATTTCCGAAACTGTACCGATACGGTATTGCGGTCCTACGAGCCCGATGCCGGAGGTGACATAGAGGTGTGTGTGGCCTTTCTTTTTATAGCCATGTGCGATTTCAAACACCTTTTCTGTAATAATGTTCCCGGGAAAAGCCTGTCCGTGGTGTGTATGGCCATAAAGAGCGATATCTGCTCCCGCATCCACTTCCTCGGCGAGATTATCGGGTGTGTGATTTAATACGATTACCGGCTTCGTCCTCTCTACAGACTGATTCTCGAGTATTGTCAGTAGCGGTTGTCGTGTGGGCATAACTTTATCTTCACGTCCCACCACATAAAAACTATTATCGATCAATACTGCGGAATCACGTAATATGGTAATCCCTGCATTGTTGAGGAGTGATATTTTTTCCTCCACATCATAACGGTATTCATGATTACCGGTACAGGAGAATACTCCTAAGGGAGCATGTAGACGGGAGAGCTCTTCATCCATCCTTTGTTGCAGCACAGGTTTGATATGTCCGTCAATAATATCTCCCACGAAAAGAATCAGGTCTGGCTGTTGAGCCATAATCAGGTCTACAAAGCGCTTTGTATGTTTTCTGTTGATCATATAGCCCAAGTGCAGATCGCCAATCATGGCGATACGTACCGAGTCCATATCTCCCGCCAGTTTGTGAATGGTAATAGGTACCTGCTGTACTACTGGATGCATAAACCGGTATCTCCCATGTACCATGATCCCTATAACAACCACCATCGGAATGAGGTATGAGATAATCTTGAACCGCTTGGATTGCTCTCTGATACGCCATGGTTTGTGTGATATCTTTTGGCGTATGGCATTGATCAGATCGATAATCAACCATAACCCGGCAGAGTATAAAAGAAACAACATCCAACTGGTACCCATCACCCGGATAAATTGGGTGACAGATTCCGGAAGATAACGATAGAAAATAAAACCGGTAGAATAGATCATCAATTCTGCTCCGAAAATGACAATCATTATGATTCGTATTGTTTTTTTTCCCTCAAAGGCATTCCAACCCTTCAGGAAAACCAAGATGTTGAGTGTGAGGTGTATGATGAAAGCATTGATTAGTGCACGCATAGACGGAAAATTTTAAAGATCAATGTAAGGAACGAATAGAGAGTTGCTTTTGTTTATTGTTTATGATTTTATTTGAAATAAGAAGTCCCTCGCTCCCCTTTCCCGCTTTGATGTTTAAATATGCAAAAATCGATTCTAAACAAAAAGATGATTACTAAATTTTCGTAACAATCGAAGCTTTATTCGGTCCTTTTTCAATTAAATGCTTACTTTAGCGCTCTAGAAAAGAAACCACAAGAGGAATAGAGGAGACGTGCGTCGTTTTGAATATTCCGTACACCGAAATTGAAAAATAAAATAATCGTATGAGACAAACATTTTGTTTACTGTTGGGCATTCTGTTTTCAACAACATTATGGGCCGAATCCGTTACAGTGAAAGGGAAATTGATATCGGTATCCGACCAGAACGGGTTGCCTTATGCTACTATTTCCGTAGCACGTGAAACAGCTCCCGCTACTGCCGTAAAAAAACTGGCTACACAGGAAAATGGCACTTTTTCCACTTCACTCGATCCCGGGAAGTATATCTTTACGTTCCATTATGTGGGAATGGATCAGGTGGAAAAAACGGTAGAGATCGGCTCGTCGCAGAAATCGGTTGATATGGGTGAGGTTACAATGACAGAGAGTTCCACCGAACTTGATGAGATCAGTGTTGTGGCCCAGGCGCCTTTGGTGAAAGTGGAAATTGATAAACTGACCTATAATGCCAAGGATGATCCGGAGTCATCCACATCCAGTGTGCTCGATCTGCTGCGTAAAGTACCGCTTGTTACGGTGGATGGTGAAGATGAGATCCAGCTGAAAGGCTCAACCAATTTTAAAATTTACCTGAACGGGAAACCCTCCAATATGATTTCTTCCAATCCGTCGCAAGTGTTGAAAAGTATGCCTGCAAACAGTGTGAAAGATGTGGAGGTGATCACTGATCCCGGTGCGAAATATGATGCAGAAGGGATAGGGGGGATCATCAATATTGTCACCGACAAGCGTGTCGATGATGGTTATTCCGGTTCTGTGGGCGCCAATGGTGATACCTTTGGTGGTTACGGCGGGAATGCCTATCTGGCTACTAAATATGGCAAATTCGGGTTTACCGGAAATGCCGGATATTACAATTTCAGACGTCCGGCTTCTGAATCATCTTTTTCCCGGGAAGAGACCAACCCTGCAAATACTTTATCGCTCGACGGAACCAATAAAGGTAAGGGTGGGGGACTTTATCTGAGCGGCGCACTCAGTTACGAACCCGATACGTTGAACCTGTTTAATCTGTCGGTATCCCGGTTTGGAGGAGAATATAATTCAATCGGTGCCCAGAGTGCAATTTCCCAAGGCATACGCCCACATTCCTATGATACCTACACGAACAGTACCTCACAATATGGAGGAATGAACTTGTCGACCGATTATCAGCGTAACTTTAAGAGAAAGGGGGAGATGCTCACGGTTTCTTATCGTTTCGAACGGAACCCCAACGACAGTGAATATGAAAGTGAATATGATAATGTAATAGATGAGCAGGGGACTTTCTACTACCCCGACGGATATAAGATGAAAAGTGTGAACAACGCCGGTGGGAGTGAACATACCGGACAGGTCGACTATGTGAATCCTCTCAATGGAAAACATAGTATTGAAACCGGATTGAAGTATATCTTCAGGGATAATTCCAGTGAGGGTGACCACACTTTCCTTGATGTGGAAAGTGGAATCTGGAAGTCTGATCTGACCCGGAAAAATGATCTTGAACACCAGCAAAATATCACGTCGGCCTATGCCGGTTATGGCTATAAAACGGGAAAAGTGGGCTTGAAATTCGGATTGAGGGCCGAACACACCCACCAGGATATCCATTTTATAAATGTTAGGCAGGATACAGTTATCGAGACCAATTTCTTCGATCTTGTTCCCTCGGCTACAGTCTCCTACCAGTTGGGAATGACCCGTACGTTACGTGGAGGTTACAATATGCGCATTTCCCGCCCGGGGATATGGGTATTGAATCCCTATGTCAATGATATCAATCCGAACAATATCAGTTACGGTAATCCCAATCTCGATGCGGAACAACAACATAACTTCAATATCAACTATGGCTCTTTCTCACAGAAACTCAACTTCAATGCCACAGTAAGCTATTCTTTTGCACAGAATGCGGTGACGAGTTACAGTTTTATTCAAAGAACTATAGATAAGGAGACGGGAGCTGAGAGAGCTGTCACCCATAATACTTACGATAATATCGGTCGTAATCATACGGTGGGAACCAATGTGTATGTGAGCTGGACTCCTACCCAGATGATCCGCACCTATCTTAACGGAGGGGTTAACTACACCGATATCCAGAGTACAGAAAACAGTGAGTTAAGGAATAGCGGTTTTTCCGGGCGTGCATTCGGAGGTCTCACTTTTACTTTCCCGAAAGATTTTCGGGTAGGGGTTAATGGAGGCCTGTTTACAAGTCGTGTACAATTACAGACTGAACAGTCTCCCTTCTATCATTACAATTTTAATGCAATGAAAAGTCTTTTCAATAAAAAGCTGGATATCTCTATTTATGCGCAAAGTATTTTTTCCAAATACAGGGAATTTTCCTCTACGACCACCGGCGATGGGTTCACTCAGAAAAATAAATTCCTGAACCCCATGCGTAGTGTCAACCTGAGTGTCACATATCGTTTTGGTGATCTGAAAGCTTCTATGAAAAGAGTGCAACGTACCATCAGCAATGACGACGTCATGCAGAACCAGGATAGCGGATCTCAGGGAGGCGGTACTCCGGCGCAAGGAGGAGGAAATTAATGGATTTTGTATTGTATCATTTCCTTTCTATCTGTAGATTGGTTATCTTTACACTGCTTAATATCCAAAGTGTATGAGAATCGATATCATTACCGTTCTTCCCGGAATAATTGAAGGAGCGCTATATACCAGCATTTTGAAGCGAGCCCAGGAGAAAGGATTGGTAGAATTCGGACTGCATAACCTGCGTGATTATACGCTTGATAAACATAACCGCGTCGATGATTATCCGTTTGGTGGGGAGGCCGGTATGGTTATGCAGATAGAACCTATCGACAGGGCTATCAGTTATTTGAAATCGCAACGCCACTATGACGAGGTAATCTTTACTACCCCCGATGGGGAACAATTCGTCCAATCCACTGCCAACGAGCTCTCCCTGAAAGAGAATATTATCATTCTTTGCGGTCATTATAAAGGAGTTGATTACCGGGTAAGGGAACATCTTATTACACGGGAGATTTCTATCGGCGATTTCGTGCTTACAGGTGGCGAATTGGTTGCCGCCATGATTGCCGATGCCGTTGTCCGCGTTATCCCGGGAGCTATTGGTGATGAACAATCCGCATTGTCCGATTCATTTCAGGATGGACTGCTGGCACCGCCGGTTTATACCCGGCCTGCTGAATACAAGGGGTGGAAAGTACCTGATGTATTGTTGTCGGGACATGATCGGAAAATAGAGGAATGGCGCCATGAACAAGCGATAGAACGCACCAAAAAACTGAGGCCGGATCTTATCGATTGTAATTCAGGAATAATTCTGCAGGGCAGAAAATAACGCGAGCGAAGCGAACGAGTCACTATTGAATAACGATGAAGCCGAATAATTTTATTCTAATAAACAAAATAAATTTTATTCAACAATAATTGGGTAAAATCGTTTAGTAGAGGTTATCTTTGTAAAAAAAACGGATTGATTATGAAGGGAATCGTTTTAGCAGGAGGGTCTGGTACAAGATTATACCCAATTACGAAAGGGATATCGAAGCAATTACTTCCCATTTTCGATAAACCGATGGTCTATTATCCTATTTCCGCACTGATGTTAGCAGGCATCAGGGATATCCTCATTATCTCTACTCCACTTGACCTGCCCGGGTTCCAGCGGTTGCTTGGTGATGGATCCGACTACGGTGTTCATTTCAGTTATGCAGAACAGCCATCTCCGGACGGATTGGCACAGGCCTTTATTATTGGTGAGCACTTTATCGGAGATGATGCTGTCTGTCTGGTGTTGGGTGATAATATTTTCTATGGACAGGGATTTCCCGGGATGCTGCGCCGGGCCGTACAGGATGCAGAAAAAGAGGCTTTGGCTACCGTGTTCGGTTACTATGTGGATAGCCCGCAACGTTACGGTGTAGCTGAGTTAGACCGGGAAGGAAAGGTGATCAGCATTGAGGAGAAACCATCCGAACCCAAGTCTAATTGGGCAGTCACAGGACTTTATTTTTATCCGAATCGGGTTGTCGAGATTGCGAAGCAAGTTAAACCATCGGCACGTGGAGAATTGGAGATTACCTCTGTCAATCAGGCTTTCTTACACGAAAGGCAGTTGCAGATGCAGCTCTTTGGCCGCGGATTTGCCTGGCTCGATACCGGTACCCACGATTCCCTTTCGGAAGCGTCTACCTTTATTGAAGTGCTGGAAAAACGACAGGGCCTGAAGATATCCTGCCTCGAAGAGATTTCCTGGAGGAACGGCTGGATTCCCGACGAACGATTGAGAGAAATAGGGATGTCGATGAAGAATAACCCGTATGGACAATACTTGCTCG
>Ga0265293_10012267_pt1 | contig 11409 bp, 10 predicted proteins | sample Munlanlewell138R_FD_192505 | JGI IMG/M metagenome (GOLD analysis project Ga0265293, IMG submission 192505) | Leachate microbial communities from a municipal landfill in Southern Ontario, Canada - Leachate well 138R | ecosystem: Engineered > Solid waste > Landfill > Unclassified | place: Canada... | reverse complement strand
TATTTAGAGGGTATTACTGCTAAATATTCCAATGGGGAAAGTCTTTTAGATGATGTTTTTGTGGATGATAGTTCAGTTGATTATGAATATGTTGGAACTTATGAGATTACAATTGAAATTGTAACATTACCTGATGTTGAAAAACTAACAAGTTATGTCCTTGTTCAAAAACCACAAGTAGAAAATGAAATTGATTTTAATATATTTTACCTAAATGATTTGCATGGTGCAGTATTAAATGATGGTGGTGGCCAAATGGGGCTTGCCTATATTGGCAACTTAATTATGGATGAAAAATTAAAAAATAATGATACAACTTTATTTATCACCGGTGGTGATATGCTACAAGGCCAACTCATATCAAATGAATTTCATGGTGCCAATATCATAGAAATGTTTAATGATATGGAACTCGATGCATTTGTTGTTGGTAATCATGAATTTGATTGGGGTATCGATAAAGTGACGCAATACTTTGATGGTACCCATGAAATACAGGCAAATTATCCTTTATTAGGCGCAAATGTCTATGAAAAAGCAACCAATCAATTAGCAGATAGTTTTAAACCTTATACCATTGTTGAAAAATCGGGTGTTAAGTTTGCAATTATTGGGTTAATGGGCTATGGTTTAGAATCTTCCATTGCTTATGCAAGAGTTAAAGATTATAAGTTTATAGACCCAGTTGAGCGTACTTCTTATTACGCTAAAAAAGCTAGAGTAGAAGATGGTGCTGACATCATTATTGCAGTAAATCACCATCAATCTGATTTTTATAATAAAGCAGTCGCTAACTTTAAAGGTGAAGAAAAAGTTGATATGATCTTTAATGCACATACGCACCGCCAATATATTGAACATATTAATGGAACACCAATTATGCAATCAGGTGCCAACGGACAGTTTGTGGGTAGGGTTAACATTTCATATCATATGCAAGATGGTATTTTAGATATATCGATGGACAACTTAAATACATATTATGAACCAAGACTTAATACTCAAAACGCTATGCTAGCAAGTAAGATAGATGGTTTTTATCAATCAATTAGTCATCGTTATGAACCCATTATGGTATCTAATCAAAACGCAGACCGTGTAACTCTTGCAGTCTACATTGGAAAATTGATGCAAGAAAAATTTGGTGCAGATATTGGACTTCATAATATTGGTGGCACACGAGCTAACATTTTTCAATATGAAGCATTAAGTTATGCTAAATTACATGCAATATCACCATTTGATAATTCAGTTGTTTTAGTGGATGTTAAAGGGCATGAATTTTTAAATATTGTTGGAGATGAAAATCCGCAATTTAAAGCAGGTTTATCTTGGCTAAATTTTGATGAAAATGCCACCTATACACTCGCTACAAATGACTATTTATTTGGTGCCATTGAATTACTGCGAAATAAACAAGATGCAGTATTTACCAAAACAAGTGTCTTAGATCTTTTTGTAGAAACAGTGACGAACCAAAGTGAAGTGTATGAACGTTGGTCAATTGATTTACCAATTATGTTTAACAAACCAAACTTAACTTTTACATACTTAATCCCAGAATTACATAGATTATATTTATAATAGTAGCAATATTTAAAATACATGTTATAATGTAGACAAAATTAAATCCATCTCAAATAATGAGGCTGCGAATACAAAGAGTACATCATGGAAAGGTGTTATTCGCCGAAGCATACATATTTGCTGGGTGTAAATTGAATAAATTTACAACTGTTTCTCATAACTCGCCTAAAGTTATGAAGAAGTGCGCATTATTTAGGGAATAGGCAAAGGTTAAATTTTTTATAAAATCACTAGCTTTTGCTGTGATTTTTATTTATTTTAAGGAGTGTAAACATGGAAAAAATTCAAGGTGTTACGTTTAAAACATTGAAAGAAACTTATCAAACACCACTATATATTTATGATGAAGGTCTCATTAGAAATCAATGTCGCTTGTTTAAAAAAAGATTTAGACACGCAAAGGTAGACAGTGAAATCATTTATGCTTCTAAAGCTTTTTTAACCGTTGGTATGGCTCAATTAATTGATAGTGAAGGTTTGTATCTAGATTGTGTTTCACAAGGTGAGTTATATACGGCTTTAAAAGCTGGATTTCCTAGTGAAAAAATTGTACTTCATGGTAACAATAAAACAAAAGAAGAACTTTTAATGGCGCTTAATTTTAAAGTTGGAATGATTGTAGTTGACAATGATTTTGAAGCGAGTCTATTAAATGAATTAGTCAACGACAAACACATTGTTCAAGTGATGTTACGCATTAATCCCGGTATTGATGCCCATACGCATAAATACATTAAAACATCAACGCTAGACTCGAAATTTGGTATGTCAATATTAGATCCTAAAACAATGGAAACAATTAAATTATTAAGTGAAAATCCATTTATTAAGTTTTTAGGTACGCATTCTCATATCGGTTCACAAATATTGGAACCCGAATCATTTTATGAACATGCAAAAACAGTCTTAGAATTTTATAAGCAAATTAAAAAGACGCTTAACCTTGATTTACCGGCTATTAATTTAGGTGGGGGTTTTGGTGTAAAGTATTTAAAAGCAGATCAAAGACTAGATTTGGATACGGTTTTACCAGAAATATTAGATGTGGTTTACGATACAGCAAACCGTCTAGAATTAGATATACCAAAAGTTTATATTGAACCAGGAAGAAGTATTGTTGCTGAAGCTGGTTATACATTATATACAGTCAATCAAATTAAAGAAACCATCAACAAAAAGAAGTATCTATTTATCGATGGATCAATGAATGATCACTTAAGAACTGCACTTTATCAAGCACAATATGATGCATTTGTCGTAGGAAAGGAACGCTTAGAACATGACACTGAATATACAATTGCAGGCAAGGCTTGTGAAAGTGGTGATATTATTATTGAAAATATCAAATTACCAGAGGTAAAGGAAAATGATTTAATTGTAGTTCGTTCAACGGGTGCATATCATTACAGCATGGCATCTAATTATAATAGGTTAACGATTCCACCAGTAGTTTTTGTACATAATGGTGAAGTAAAAACAATTGTAAGACGTCAAAGCTTTATGGATATTTTAAGTCATGATGAGGAATTAATATAATATGCGTGCAGTATTAAAATTTGGTGGATCAAGTGTCCAATCCATTGAATATATGAAAAAAGTGGCCAAAGTCATTATTGAAAAGAAAAAAACCTACGATGAATTAGTGGTTGTATTATCTGCAATGGGTAAAACCACCAATCAATTGCTTGGTATGGCCAAAGAAATTACAAAATATCCAAACAAACGCGATGTAGATTTACTTATTTCTACAGGTGAAATTGTATCGATTGCATTACTTTCGATTATGTTAAATGATTTAGGTTACCCCTCCATTGCATTAACTGGTGAAAAGGCCGGTATTTTAACAAAGGGTACACATACTAAAAATAAAATTAGTGATATTGATATTCGAAGCGTTGAAAGTCATATTAAAGCTGGAAACATTGTCATTGTTGCAGGATTCCAAGGCTTTAATAAAGAAGGTGAAGTCACTACCTTAGGCCGAGGTGGTTCTGATACTACAGCCGTTGCACTTGCTGCAAAACTACAAGCAACATGCGAAATATATACGGACGTTGCAGGTATTTATGGGGTGGATCCAAGACTTTATCCTGAAGCTAAAAAACTGATTCAAATAGATTACGAAGAAATGAAAGAAATGGCATTTTTAGGTGCAAGTGTCATGGAACCAAGAAGTATTGACATTGCCCAAAATTATGGTGTGCCTATTTATGTAACATCCGTTCAAAATCCACTTGAAGGTACATACATTAAGGAGTATAAAGAAGCGATGGAAGAAAAGAAAATAACTGGTATTGCAGTTACAGATAAAGTCATTATGGTTTCCATTAGACGTATACCGTATGATACAAAAATTACAGCAAAACTATTTAAGGATCTGGCATTAAATGAAGTCAATATTGACGTGATTAACCAAAACCCAAGTGTGGGTGGTTTTGTTAATATTGCTTTTACGGCGCATGCAGATGACTTAGATGCAGTGAATGAAGTATTAGACCAATTTGAAAAGATGAATCCAAACATTCATATATTAAAAGTCAATGATGTTGTTAAAGTATCTATTGTAGGCAGTGCGATGCGTACACAATCTGGTATTGCGGCAGAAGTTTTTGAATTATTTGCTCAAAATGATTTAGAAGTAAAACTTGTGACCACATCAGAAATATCGATCTCATATACATTTGATCGCAAAGTAAAGACACAAGTAGTTAGCCTACTTTCTAAACACTTCAATTTATAATATAGGTAATTTATATGAAGGTCTATAAATATGAAGCAACTGGCAATGATTTTATTTTAACGAAATTAAAACCTAATAATCCTCAAAAATTTGCCCGAAGTATATGCAATAGACATTTTGGCATTGGTGCAGATGGTATTTTATATCCATCTAAGTCTGATCTAGCTGATATTAAAATGAATTATTATAATGCAGATGGTTCTTTGGCAAAAATGTGTGGCAATGGAATTCGTGCATTTGCGAGATTTTTAGCGGATGAACAAATTGTTTTGAAAGATATGTTTACAATTGAGACACTAGCTGGTATAAAAACTGTAGAAATGATAGACCAAGAAATTAAAGTACATATTGGAGCTGTTAATCTTCGTGTAGGATTACCAGAATTAACTCAAAGTATCGATGGAAATATACCTTATCTATTTGATGATTATCTTGGGTATGTATTATCTGTAGGTACACTTCATACAGTCGTCTATAGAAATGAAACCAGAGATTTAGATATATTAAAAGCTGGACCCATCATACAAAATGATATGTTATTTAATGAACAACCAAATGTTAATTTTGTAAGTATCTTAAATAAAAATACGATTGCAGTTGAAACATTTGAACGTGGTTCTGGTTGGACACTTTCATGTGGTACTGGAGCGGTTGCATCTGCATATCATGCATTTATCAAAGGATATATAAAAGATAAAAACATACAAGTTGATGTACCTGGTGGCACATTAAAAATTGAGATATTCAATGACCAAGTATGTTTAATCGGACCAGCAAAGCGTATTATGGAAGGAAAATTTAATGAAAAAAATTAATGTAGGCATCGTTGGCATCACCGGTTTAGTTGGCCAAACGATTAAAGAGATATTAGAAAAAAGTGACTTACCAATTGAAAGATTATTTGTATATGCTTCTGAACGTTCAAAAGGCGAAACGGTTGAATTTAAAGAACAAACACTCGTTATTGAAGCATTTAATGAGACCAGTTTAAATGATCCATTAGACATGCTATTTTTTGCTGTTGAAAGTGAACTAGCTTTAAAATATGCACCACTTGCGGCACAAAAAGGTATATATGTTATCGATAATTCTTCAGCATTTAGGCTAGACCCAAAAATACCTTTGATTGTCCCAGAGGTTAATCAAGATCAATTAAAAAAAGATAGTTATCTCATTGCAAATCCAAACTGTTCTACCATTCAAAGTGTGATAGCGTTAAGTAAAATACATGAACTATTTACATTAACAGACGTTAATTTTACAACATATCAGGCTGTAAGTGGTTCTGGTGTTGCAGGTATTAGAGATTTAAAAACAACGAGTGAAGGAAAGGACCCTAAGTTTTATCCAAAACCAATTTATAATAATGTCATTCCTCAAATAGATGCTTTTTTAGATAACGGTTATACAAAAGAAGAAATGAAAATGGTTTACGAGACACAAAAAATATTTAATACGAAATTAAATATTACAGCAACAACTGTACGTGTTCCGGTTAGAGTTGGGCATAGTGTTCAAATACATGCAACGACCAAAGATATGATAGATTATGATAAACTAGTGCAAGCATATCAACAATCTGAGCATATCGTATTATACTTAAATCATAGTTATCCTACACCACTAGATGTTGTGGGTGATAACTTAGTACATATCGGAAGACTGAGACTTGATTTAAATTATCCAAATAAATTACTGCTATGGACTGTGGCAGATAATGTAAGAAAAGGTGCTGCATTAAATGCAGTACAAATCGCGCAAACCATTTATAAGGAGTTTATCTTATGAAAAAATTTACAGGTTCAGGTGTTGCATTAGTTACACCATTTAAAGGTGCTAAAATTAATTATAAAGTGCTTCAACAATTACTAGATTTTCATTTAGAAAATGAAACAGACTTTTTAGTTATATTAGGTACAACAGCAGAAGCTCCGACATTAACACTCAAAGAAAAAAAAGAACTTATAAGTTTTGTTGTTGAATATGTCAATAATAGAATGCCAATTATGGTAGGTACAGGTACAAATAATACCAAAGAAACTATTTCTTTTTCTAGAACTGCACAGCGCTTAGGTGCAGATGGTTTACTTGTAGTTACACCATACTATAATCGACCTACACAACACGGTTTATTAACGCACTTTAAAGCGATTGCTAAAGCCATTAGTTTACCGATTATGCTCTATAATGTACCATCTAGAACTGGTGTTAATTTAGAACCTAAAACAGTCAAACGCTTAAGTGCTATTAAAAATATTATAGGTATCAAAGAAGCCAGTGGTAATCTAGAACAAGTTAAAGAAATTATTGATATCACACATGATGACTTTATTGTGTTAAGTGGAAATGATGACCAAGTCTATGATGTCTTAAAATTAGGTGGTCATGGTACAATTTCTGTTACTGCTAACCTCATACCACTAACAACGAGCCTGCTCATTCAAAACTTTAATGCTGGTATTGATAATAAAGAAGCATTTAGAAGATATGATAAGTTACATGACATTTTATTTATAGAAGCTAATCCAATACCGATTAAACGTGCTTTAGAGCATGTTGGTTTTGAAGTAGGTAAACCAAGATTACCACTCACCAGATTAGGTGCTAAACATAATCGTATGTTAGTTTCAATATTAGAATCTTATGAGTTGGTGAAGTCATGAAAAAATTAGCAATTAGTGGTGTTTTAGGTAAAATGGGTCAAGTATTACGTCAAACGGTGATAGAAGATGCTACATTTGAATATATTGGTGGTTTTGATCGTAGTATGGACTCTTATGTTGTTACAAACATTAATGACTTAAAAGATGCTGATGTTTTAATAGATTTTTCAACACCTAAATTATTAGATACTATTTTAGAATATGGTATGAAACATCAAGTAGCACTTGTACTGGCAACAACAGGTTATAATGATTTGGAATTTGAAAAGATTAAAAAAGCAAGTCAAAGTATTCCAATTTTTTATTCTGCAAATTATTCAGTTGGTGTGTATTTACTTACTAAAGCTTTAAATATGATCAGTCATAGTATTGATAATTCATATGACATAGAAATTATAGATAAACACCATCGATATAAAAAAGATGCACCCAGTGGTACAGCCATTAAATTATATGATGCCATCAATGATGGTTTAAATAAAAAAAGAGAACTCATATTTGGACATACCAATAAAACAGGTATTCATGTACATAGTTTACGTTTAGGAAACTATGTAGGCGAACATGAAGTTATATTTTCGAACTTAAATGAAACGATATCTCTAACTCATATTGCACATGACAAAAGTATTTTTGCAAAAGGTGCTTTAAAAGCAGCACACTTTTTAAGCAATAAAACACATGGGCTTTATGGTATGGATGACCTTTTTGAGGCAAACTAATGGCTGAATTTTTACTAGATCCTTACGAAATAGCATCTTTTATTAAAAATTCCGTTAAAAAAACGCCGGTTAAACTATATTTAAAGGGTAATTTAAAAGAAATTGACTTTGGTTTATCTAAGTATTTTGGTGATCATAAACATGGTATTGTCTTTGGGGAAATTAAAGATATTCAAGCTATTTTAAATAACTATGCATCCTTCATTGAAAGCTATGTTTTAGAAGCAGATCGTAGAAACTCAGCAATTCCAATGTTAGATATAACACAAATAGATGCACGCATTGAAGTTGGTGCTCATATTAGAGAACATGTAACGATTGGTAAAAATGCAGTCATTATGATGGGTTCTGTCATTAATATCGGCGCTCAAATTGGCGCAGGAACGATGATTGATATGAATGCAGTTATCGGTGCACGTGCGGTGATTGGTCAAAACTGCCATGTTGGTGCAGGTGCCGTCATTGCTGGTACGATAGAACCGCCAAGCCAGATGCCTGTTATCATAGAAGATAATGTTTTAATCGGTGCTAATGCTGTTGTTTTAGAAGGTGTTCGTATTGGTAAACATGCAGTGGTTGCTGCTGGTGCAGTTGTAACACATGATGTCGAAGATAACGCTGTCGTTGCTGGTCAACCGGCAAAAATGATAAAATATAGAGATGAGAAAACAAACTCTAAAACTGAAATCTTAAGTGATTTAAGGAAGTGATCATATGCTAGAAAAATTAACAAAGTATCGTAGAGATCTACATCAAATTCCAGAATTAGGTTTTGATTTAGAAAAAACATATGCATATGTAAAAAAACATTTAGAAAGTTTTGGTTATGAACCTAAAACATATGCTAAAACTGGTTTGGTTGCCGTAAAGTCAGGCAAGGTGAAAGCATCGGTTGCATTTCGTGCGGATATGGATGCTTTACCTGTAAAAGAAATGCTTGATATTCCGTTTAAATCAAAACATGAAGGTTTGATGCATGCTTGTGGTCATGATGGACATACAGCAATGCTTTTAGCATTTGCGGAATATTTTTCTAAACTCGATCCACCAAATCAAAGTTTAGTCTTTATATTTCAACCGGCAGAAGAAGGTCCAGGTGGTGCCAAAGTGATGATTGAAGAAGGCGTATTAAAAGATTATCATGTTCAATCTATTTTTGGACTTCATGTTTTTCCTGGTTTAGATGAAGGTCAAATAGGCATCATAAAGGGGCCAATGCTTGCAAGAAATGCAGAATTTGATTTTTATATAGAAGGTCAATCAGGCCATGGTGCACAACCTCATCAAGGCATTGATGCTGTATTGGCTGCATCAAACTTTGTTGTAGGTCTAAATCAAATTGTATCTCGTTATATCGACCCACTTGAACCAGCTGTTATAACAACCGGCATGATTCAAGGTGGCGAGGCTAGAAACATTATTGCTAAAGATGTTAAGGTTTCTGGCACGATGCGTGCATTTGATGATAAAACTTTTGAAATTATGAAACAGAAAATGTTAGATACTGCCAAAGCTAATGAACTACAATATGGTGTTAAGATTAAAGACCAAATTGTAGACTATTACCCAGCTGTTTATAATGATCACGATTTATTTGGTTTAGTTGATAAGACACTAAATGACTCTGAAAAAGTATATATAAAACCATATACATTTTCAGAAGACTTTGCCTTCTATCAAAAAGAAGTACCAGGCATGTTTACCTTTATTGGTTCGCGTAATGAATCTAAAGACTATATTTATCCATTACACAACAATAAATTTAATTTTGATGAAAAGATCTTACTAAACGGTTTTGAATTTTATAAACGCATCAGTAAGGCGCTAAAGTTATTTTAAAGATGAAACAATTTAAAACAAAACAACTGAATGTTTATGAAGATTTCTTAAAACAATTTACTCATTGTGAATTGGTCGATATTTTAGTATGGATAAAAGCAGTAATTAAGCCTCATATTAAAGAAAAGTTTTTGATATATAGTGATGAAGTTTTTATGATAGTTGATGAAGCTATTAAAGGAAATCAGAATATTCAAAATGCCAAAGAAGTTGCTCAAAAACTACATAAGGTGGCTAAAACTTTAAAAAATGATGATCAATTTTACATCAAAGCTCTAGCACATGCAGTATCAGCAACCTACATTAAAACACGAGCATTAGTGGTATCGAAATATATTTTACAATTAGTACAGTTTCAATCCAAAGATTCAGATACAATAATTGGTGAACGTATGCGTCACATTGTATTGCTTAATCATGATGTATCACCAACAGAAAATGAATAACGCATAAATATCAAAAAACAGATAAAACTATGATATAATATTTTTAACTTACGGGACCCTTATTGTGGCCTAAAAAGGAGAATAATATGAAAGATAAAAACATTTTTGAACTTGTACTAACGAGTACATTTGTTTCAATCATTTTAATTATGTCACTAATACCTCAACTAGGATTTGTTACAATTCTACCGGGTGTTTCAATTACTTTAGTGCACATACCGACGATGATTGGAATTTTTATTTTAAGACCTAAATACGGTTTCATATTAGGTTTAGCATTTGGTTTAGGATCGTTTTTTGCATCACTGATGTATGCAAGCACGCCATTTGATTTAGCATTTCAAAACCCGATCATTTCTGTGATACCAAGAGCATTATTTGGTTTAAGTGCATGGGCTATTTTCCAAGGGTTTATGAAATTAAGAAAGCTATCTTATGGCAAATACATTATGTTTGGACTTGTAACACTTATTACTACATTTGCAGTATATTTTGGTACCATCCAAATTACAAAAAATGTTGTATGGAATAAATATACAACAGAAGCAGCAAAAGAAGTTCCAAATGATGCATTGTTATTAGTTTATGAACAAGAAGCACTCGCAAATGAAGGACCTGCAATTAATATGATGATTCCAATTGCATTAGTCATTATCGTTGTATTTATATCCGTTTATTTTTATCTGGTTTCTAAAGAAAATTATGGTGATCTATCTGTCTCATCAAGTTTCATTCTAGGCACACTTGCTCATACTGTTTTAGTCTTAACATTTGTTATATTATTTGCAGAAGCATTTAAAATGGCCTTTGGCGATGCAGTCACATTAATTTATGGTATTGCTGCAAGTAATGGTCTAGTAGAAGCATTAGCAGCAGTGGCTATTGGCACACCAATTTATACAGCTTTAAGCAGATTACCGGTCGTACAAGCTAATTTTAAACACATGAAATAACACAGCATTGTGTAATTATAAAATATGTTATATAATAGATATGGCACGGGGCCGTTTATGGATTTGCCGGGGCCTGGAATCTATTATATGCATGTAGCGGTAGTGCGCTTAAAAACACGAGGTTAATAATAACCGGAAACCAAACACAAACTTTAGCATTTGCTTAATTAAGTCAAATTGCTGGCACCCTAACAGTTTACATGTGACTTTAGGCTTGCCTCAGTAAAGCATGTTATGGTTACACATATGTCTAGGTGTGTAGCATGAAAATTAATAACTAGCCTCGTACTTGCTAATTTTGTTAATTTACTAAGCGGTATTAAATTATTAAATTAACTAAACATGTAGATTATAATAGAAGAAAAGTCTCGTACATGGGTTCGACTCCCATCGGTTCCACCATATTGAATGCATAGGTTTGATACAAAAGTATCGAGCCTTTTTTCTATGCAGAAAGGG
>Ga0265293_10012266_pt1 | contig 11409 bp, 8 predicted proteins | sample Munlanlewell138R_FD_192505 | JGI IMG/M metagenome (GOLD analysis project Ga0265293, IMG submission 192505) | Leachate microbial communities from a municipal landfill in Southern Ontario, Canada - Leachate well 138R | ecosystem: Engineered > Solid waste > Landfill > Unclassified | place: Canada... | reverse complement strand
TTGGGCCAGACGTAGTTCACCATGCTGCCGGAGGTGTCGATGATGAAGATCAGGTACTCGCTGTCGACGGGGATGCCGCCTACCAGGTCGTTGGCGGTGTGTTCGCGCTGTGCCAGCAGGCGCTGCATCTCTTCGGTGAGGACTTGCAGGGCGAGGGCGAGTTCGTCTCGTTCGGTGGTGTCGACTTCGGCCACGGCCTGGTGTTGGCGCTCGAGGCTGGCGAGTTGTGCCTGGAGTCGGGCGATGCGTTGGCGGTAGTCGGACAGTTGTTCCTGTTTGCTCTGCAGTTCGCGGTTGAGCACTGTGGCTTCGCCGCGCACTTCGAAGAGTTGCTGCTGAAGGTCTCGCAGGCTGCGGTGGAGGTCTTCGCCGCTTTCGAAGGCGGTGGGGTCGCCGGGGCGGGCGATCAGTACCAGCAGTAAGACGGCGCCGAGGCCGCAGCTGACAATGTCGAGAAAGGACAGGCTCATGTCCGGCATTGGGCGGCGTTGTCTTGTCACGGCGAGGTCCTCTTCGTCACGCTCATGCAACCTCTCAAGGCCAGTCGGTGGCAGGGCTCATAAAGGACCCTCCCGAGGCGATCCCCAGTTGCCAGAACAGGGCGGCGGCGGAGGGGTCGCCCTCCATGGGGAAGAGAATTACATTGACTGGCACGCGAGGCAAGGCGCGCGCTGCCTCGTTGAAGAGGTCGGCGCGTTCGCGGCCGCTGATGGTGTTTTTGCGGGGTGCCGTGCGGCCCTGGGTGGGCAGGCCGTCGGTGATCAGGAACACGTTGTCCGGGGCGGGGGAGAGGGTTCTGATGGCGCTGAAGGCGTTGATCAGGCTGGTGCCGCCGCCCGGCACTCTGGCTTTAAGGCCCGCCAGTGCTTCTCCGGCCTGGCGGCTGTCGGCGCTCGACAGCCAGCTGCCATCGCTGCCTGCCAGGGCTGGGGTGGCGGCGGTGTCGAAGACGATGATCTGAAATTGGCTGGTGGGGGGGATGCGCGCCATCAGCCATTCGACGGTGCGCACTGCTCGCTGCCATTTTTCGGACTGGCGTTTTACCTGGTCGCTCATGTTGCGGCGGCGCACTACGTTGACGATGTCTTCTGCCAGCATGCTGGCGGAGGCATCGACCAGGAACAGGATGCGCTGGCCGCCGAGTTTGAGGCCGGTGAGGTATTGGCGGTCGCCGTCGCCGGCAAACTGCTGGAGGTCCTGGCCGCGGCCTTGTTCCCGCAGTTCAGCGGTGCGGGCTTCCAGTTCTTCCACCTGGCGGCGCAACAGGGGAATCTCGTCCTCGGGGTCGGCTTGCAAGCTGAGTTCTTCGCGGCGTTCTTCGATCTGGCGCAGTACCCGGTCCGACAGGCCCTGGGCTTCGACAATTTCTTGTTCCAGGGCGCGGATGCTGTTGCGCAGTTCAACCTGCTGGCGTTCGCCTTCGAGGATTTCTTCGGCGAGCAGGCTGGTTTCGGCGCTCAGGTCAGCGATGCCCTGGACGGCATCGGGGCTGTGTTTGAGCAGCAGGAATAACAGGGTTACTGCGCCCAGGCCACAGGCCATGATGTCGAGAAACGACAGGTTGAAGGGGTTGATGTCGCGCTTGCGCTTCGCCATGTCAGGGTCTAGTTCTCGGCAGCCTCGATCAGGCGCAGTTCATAGCCCTCGGCGCGCAGCGAGTCGCCGCTGCGCAGGTTGTCGCGGTCGCCTTCCACTGCTATTTGGTAGCGGCTGTGTTCGAGCCAGGTACGACCGCTGGCAGTGCGGATCAGCAGGGGGGCTGCGGCGTCGCGGCTGATGGCAATACCGTTGTCGCCAATCTCGATACCGAGTTCGCTGTCCAGGGGCCAGGCGCGGTGGCCGTGCAGCAGGTGGGTTGGGGGTGGTGCCAGCGCCGCGACCGGTTGGGGCGGGGCGGTGTTTTCGCCTGTGCTGTGGCGCGGCAGGCGGGTAATGAAGTCGACGCCGCTGTCTCCTTCGCTGTGGATGACGTCGGCGGCTTGCCGGCAGGCGTCGATAGCCTGGCGCTCATCCAGTAGCTGGGCGTTCAGCAGGGCGTCGAGGCCCGGGAGTTTGCCGAGCCGATGACTGGCCACCAAGGGGCCGTTGATTGCCAGGCGGGCGATTTGCTCCCGCAGCCGGTTGATGCGCGACAGGCTGCTGTCGAGCAAGGCGCTGCGCTGCAGGTTGAGGCGGAAGTCCCCTTGCGGAGTGGCCAGTTCCAGCGTGGCCTCGGGGCTCCGGGCGAGGGCGGATAGAACGCTGGGCAGTTTGCTGAACAGCTGTTGCTCGCCAGCAGCGGTGTGCAGGGGGTCGTAGCGGTATTCGCGAATAAACAGGTTGGCGATGTATTGAGCCCAGCCGCTGTAAAAGTGATGCAGGCCGGCATCCGGCAGTACTTCCACCGCCTGGCGAACTACCTGCCCGCCACCACTGAGACGGGTCAGCACAGCCTGGTGAAGCTGGATATCGAGGTACAGCAGTTCTGCATCGCTGCGGTTAAGGGCGATGCCATCCAGGGTGCTGGCGGCTGCCACAGCGGCGTCCACCAGGCCGAGAGTCTTTACTGGCAGGGCATTGGCGAGGCCGAGCAGAATGGCGAGCTGGTCGCGGGAGAAGCTGCCGGGGATGGCAAAAAGAATTTCTCCCGGCTCCCCCAGCTGTCGGTGGAGCTGGGCGAGCTGAGCATAGGCGAGGTCGGCGTAGTGGCGGGCATAGCGGTTGCCGTTTGTCAGGGGGGTCAGGCTGAGCCGCTGCCAGAACTGGTTGAAGCTGCGCTGGGGGTGTAGCCAGGCCTGGTTGAAGGCGGCTTCACCGGTATCTATGCCACTGCTGTTGAGAAGGGCAAATCCGGGGTCGCGCAGCAGTCGACCGTCGGCACTGCAGGCGAGAATCTCGCTGTCGACCAGCTCGATAACGGGGGTGTTGCTCACGATGTTTCCTCGTCGGCCTTCAGGTGGCGCAACAAGTTGCGGTCACAGTAGTTGTGGGTGTCCAGTACCAGGCGTTCCTGCACCAGCTGCAGCTGGTGCAGCAGGAACATCAGCACAATACTGACCACCAGGGCGATAAAGGTGGAGTTGAAAGCCACGCCGAGGCTTTCTGTTACCCCGGCGATATCGCCTTGCACTGCCCGGTGGGCCTGGCTGAGGGCATCGCCGATGCCGCGTACGGTGCCGATAAAGCCGATGGAGGGCACCGCCCAGGTGATGTAGCGGATCATGGAGAGCTCCGAGTCGAGGCGCTCGCTCTCCGTGTCGCAGACAGTGCCGACGGCTGCGGACACCTCGTGGATGTTGCCGGTGGCGCTGAAGCGGTGCAGGGCTGTGGATAGGGCGCGGGCGAGCAGAAATTCCTGCTGCTCTTCCGGCAGCGCCTGAATGGGACGCGTGAGCTGGCGGGCATCTTCCGGCAGGATGCGGGTGCCCTCAGTCACCTGTAGCAGGGGCGCCTGCAACAGGCGGCGCTCGGCCAGGGTGCGGCGTCCTTTGTAGGCCATGATGGCGATTGCCCACAGCATCAGAATCAGGCAGGCCTCCTGCTCGTAGTCCTTGAGCACGACGTAGAGGGAGCGCTCAGCGACGAAGGTTTCACTGGCTTGCTGGCGGAGCTGATCCGCTTCCAGCTTGGCGTGGGCGTTGGGGCGGATCAGCGCTACATACAGGCCGTGTACCAAAATCACGGACAGCAGCAGGGCGAACAGCTGATAGATAAATTCCTGGTTATGCCGGTCGCGCATGTCAGATATCCACAGGAAAAGGTACAGAGAGATCCTCGGAGATAGTCTCGGAGGGGCGGAAGGGGTCGTCCGAAGGCGTACGGGTGCGCGTCTCCTCCTGGCGGCTGGCCGGCGCGGGATTGGTCTCTGTGCGCACTTGCTCCTGCTGCTCGCTGGTGGGGGTAGAGCTGGGAGTCGAGGAGGAGGTACGCTGCTCTGGCTCGGCCTCCTGCGCCACCGCCCAGCTCGAGGTCAGGGTCAGCATGGCGACAGCAAGCAGGGTGGCCAGGAGGCTCCTGCAGAGGGTGCTCGGGTAGTGGGGACTGTTGTGATTATGTCTCATCGTCTATCTCTGTATGAAGAGGATGTGCTGGGCTCCTCAACACAGCTTCCTGGATTAACGGGCGTAGCGGGCGATCCGAAAGCCTACATCATCGCGGGGGTCGCTGCCGTAGTCGCGGAAGGATAGCCGCAACTCGGTCAGGGTGCCATGGCGCCAGCTGGCACCGCGAATCACTCTAAATTCGCCGCTCTCGGGGCCGAGGGAGTCGGTGCGCGGAGCGGTTCCCAACGTGGTCTCGATGCCATAGTAATCGTGTACCCACTCCGCCACATTGTGGCCCATGCCGTAAAGTCCGCGGCCATTGGCGGGCAGGGCGGTGACCGGTGCCGAGACGATATGGCCGTCGCGGTAACCGGCCACCACCCGGCCGAGCAGATCGGCGGCACTGGCATCGGCATAGTTGACGCCCGCCGAGGCCGGTGGCGGAAAGGCCTCGCCCCAGGGGAAGCGGCGCAGAGCACCGCCGTCCGCGGCGCGGGCTGCCCACTCCCACTCGGCCTCACTGGCCAGGCGATAGCCGGTGGATTGGGGGTCGTGGCCAGTGATTTTGCCGCCGGACTCTTTATAAAACGGTGGCAGGCCGTCCCGTGCACTCAGCCAGTTGCAATAGAGAGCGGCGTCCTCCCAGCTGACTTTCACCACGGGCTGATCCGGCAGGTCGAGGGTGTTGCGGTTGAAATGACTGGAGGAGTGGGTGACCCGGAACTGCTTGAACTGGGCGTTGGTCACGGGCGTGGTCGCCAAATAGAAGGGGCGCTCAAAAGCTACTGTGCGCTGGGTTTCGTTGGCGCGCCGACCCTGCTCGCGCCGCGACGAGCCGAGGGTGTGGCTGCCAGTGGGGGCCATCAGCAATAGTCGCTGACCGGCACTGGTGGTGAGTTCTGGTGCCGGCGTCGTGGGGCCAGAGGGAGTGTCGGGACGCAGGGCGAAGTGAACCCGCTGTTCCATGCCGGGGCGCGGAGTCACGGTACGGCTCTCGCTGGCGTGGCCGGCAAGCCGCGCCTCGATGCGGTGGGGGCGCGCCGGCAAGCTGATCTCCCCCGGTTCGCGCTGCTGGCCGTCTACCAACAGGATGGTGCCTGGCGGGCTGGCACTGAGCTGGAGGGTGCCGAGGTTTGCCTGCAGTCGAATATCCACAGTGCGCTCCTCGCCAGCGGCGAGTTGCAGGTGCTGGTCGGCGCTGTGGTAGCCGTCCAGCAGCAGGGCGATACGGTGCTCTCGGTTTGGCTCCAGTTCCAGTTCCAGTGGGGTGCGGCCCCGGTACTGGTCGTTGACGGTGACGGTGGCGCCGCTGGGTGTGCTGGTGATGTTGGCGAGCCCGGCAGCGGGAGAGAGGGTGACGGTAGGCTGCTCCAGGGTTTGACCCACCACCCCGTACAGCACTTGTTCCCAGCGGCGATGGCCGGCGAGTTTGAGGCTGACGGGCTCGCCGCTTTCCAGTACCTGGGCGGTCAGCGGAGTGGTGCCGACGGGCTGGCCGCCGACGCTGACTTCGGCACCCGAGGGCTCGCTGGTCAGCTTGATCAGGCCCCAGGCGGGTTCCAGTGCCACTTCGAGTCGCTCGGTAATTTCCATGCCCGGCAGGGCCAGCTCACCGCGCCAGGGCTTGTGGCGGGGGTGAAGCAGTTCGACGCGATAATCACCGGCAGGCAGCTCGGCAAGGGTCTGGGGCGTTTCGCCCCGATCGCGGCCGTTGAGCAGGATCCGCGCGCCCTCAGGTTCGGTAACCACCGCCAGTTGCCCCGGCTTTTTGTCCAGCTCGATGGCAATCCGCTGCTCGGGTTCCGGGCCGACGGTGATGGTGCGATCCAGATCCCGATAGCCGGGAGCGCTGGCTTCCAGGCGGTAGGTGCCGGGGCGCAGCAGCAGGTGGTCGGCGATGGTAACAGCCAGACCGCCGCTGATCTCGGTGGTTGCCTCGGCGGGGGTGACCTCCACGGTAAGAGAGCGGGCGGTGAACACAAACCAAAGAACGGCACCTACCAGCACCAGCAGCACGGCCACCGCGATGGAAGCGGCGGGGGGCAACCGACGCCGCGGCCCGCGCTTGCCGCCCGCAGGCTCGAAGGCAATAGGGGAGATCGTCGTACTGCGAGAGTTGTCAGGGTTCGCCATTACACCGGATCCTTGCACACGACCTGAACCTGTGGCTCGGCACCGCTGGCCACCTGGAACTCAACGCGCACATCGCGGTACCCCGCCCGGCTGCCCACAGCCACATAGTGGCCGGGTTTGAGGTCTATGCTGTGTTCACTGAAAGTGCCCAGCTCCGCCACCCGCAGCAGGGTGACGCGGGTGCGATTGTCCGATTCCAGTCTGACGGTGATGGGAACCTGCGAAGCGGCGAGGGCCTGCGCCAGGGCCGCCGTCTGCGCTTGCAGGCGCGGTCCCGGTTCGGCGATGGCGCGAGCATCTGCCAGCAGCTGGCGCCCCTGGTTATACACTGCCGACGAGGCCAGGCGCAGAGGGTCGTCGAGAATACGACTGATGCCGGCGTCCAGCTCGGCGCGGGCGGCACTGCGGATTGCGCCGATCCGCGCTTCCACCAGGCTCTCGTCGTCGGCGCGCAGGCGGGCGTAGAGGTCGGCGGCCTGGCGCCACTGTTCGCTGCTTTCCAGCTCCCGGGCGCTGGAAAGCTGGCGGGCCAGGGTGTTGGCCTGTTGACGGCTGTTGACCTGGGCCAGCCCGGAACTGGCATCGGCGTGGCCGGGACGAATTGTCAGGGCGCGGCGGAAGGCAGTAGCAGCGGCCTCCAGGCGCCCGTCGCGCAGCGCCACCAGGCCTTCGCTCATGGCACGGTCAAAGGCGCGCTCCGCCAGGGTATCCGTTATCGTCGCCAGCAAGTTGCGGGCCTCGTCGTGAGCCTTGTCCAGGGCCAATAACTTTTCCAGGGTAGCAGAGGCCTCCTCCAGCTGGTCACTGGCCTGTTGCTGACGGGCAGTGGCCAGCAGTGGCCGGGTCTGGGGCAGCAGAGTGGCGCGCTCCAACCCTTGTTGAGCCTCGCTGTGATCGGGCTGCAGGGTCAATACTGCCTGAAACGCGGTGCTGGCCGCCTGCTCGTCGCCGGCTGCCAGTGCTTGGTGACCGGTCGCCAGCAGACTGGTGAGATGTTCGGGCAGACTGGCTGAAATGGCGGCAAGGGCATCGAGGGCCTGCTGATAGAGAGTCAGGGCAGCGGGAAAGTCTCGCTCCCGATAGCGGGCATCGCCTTCCAGCGCCAGGGCACGGGCGTCCTCAAAGGCCTGGTCGGCCCACAGCTCCACCTGATTGGCTTCGAGGCCTTTTTGTTCGGCGAGCAGTTTGGCGAGAATATCCTGAGCTTCGCGCCGCGCCTGGGCCAGCTCTGCTTCGCTGTAGGGCGAACCGGTGCCGGGTACCGCTGCTGCAGGTGGCGGGGTGGTATCAGCGGGAGCCACCGCCGCTGGTGGTGCCGGTATAAACCACTGGGGGGCGAGAAACAGGACCGCCAGAATCGCCAGCAAAATGGCGCCGGCGGCGGGGATCAGCCAGCCTTTGCCTGCCCGCTTGGAGGTGTCGGCAGCTGTGCTACCGGGGGCCTGACGGGGGGCGGCAACGAGGTCGATGGCGGCGGGTTGAATCTTGTCACTGTGGTGCTGGGGCATGGTTACTGCGGCATCCCGTACTCGGCCTCATAGACTTGCTTGAGAATATCCTTCCATTGCGCGTACTGGGCCTGGGCGTTACCAGTGAGGGTGATGGTGCGGTCCTCCAGTTCGATCACCTGGGGCTCGAGTGCGATTTCCAGGGACTCTCCCAGTTCCGCCAGGGCCTCGATATGCATCTGGGCCTCCTGGCGCTTGCCGAGGGCGCTCTTGATCAGCATGCCGCCGGCACCGGCCGCCATCATGCCGCCAACCCGGGCGGAACCATCGCTGGAGCCGGCGGCCAGTATACCCCCTGCCACCGCAGCGATGCCGCCCACCATGCGCGCTGTGGATTCTCTCTTTAGCTGGCGGGTGGCGATAACTTCCCGGTAGCTCTCGGCGCGCCAGATCTGGTAGGGACTGTCCATGCGGCGCTGAAAGGTGTCGTAGTGTTCCTGCAGGGTATCGATAAACAGGTAGTCTCGCTCGCGGATAGCCTGGATGCGGGCCATGATAGGGTCGTTGGCAGCGGGCAGGCGGATGATCTCAAGCTCGCCGCGGCGATTGGCACGCACGTGTTCACTGTAGGCGTCGGGAACAAAATCGCGGGCAAAGCGCAGCTCCGACAGGGTTCGCAGCTCTTCGGCGCGCCCCGCTGGCAACTGGCTGCGCATTTGCATGAGATCATTGGCGATGCGGTTGTAGATGCCCTGAAAGGGATCGCGGGGCTGGCTGCGGCGATTGTCGTAGGCGTAGACGCTGGCCACTTCCCGGTAGGTCTTGTCGAGCCAGCTGCGACCGCTGCTGTCGCGGGCGACAATGGCCAGCTCAAGCTTTTCGCCATCGGAGTGGAGGATGGTACCCTCGATCGTGAGATCCACCACAGTGGTGGGGTCGGGAATTACCCGCACTGGTCCCCAGGCAGCGCTGCTCTGCAGGGTAGCGACCAGCTGACTGGCCAGATAGCGAGATTCGGCGTTGCGCACTTCCGGGCGCACGTCGTCGTCCTGCTTGCCGTCCACGCCGGGATCGAAGGGAACCACCCCGACGTCCAGCAGCTCGCTCTCGGGGATAATGGCAGTCTCCTGGCTGAGAGGCGTGTACTGGGTAGACTTGACGGTGGTGGTGCCACAGCCCGCCAGGGTCACTATCAGCAACACTGAAAACGCCTGCCAGAGCAGAGTGGTATACCAGGACTTGGTCATCGGGTATCAGTTGCCTGTCTTGTACTTGCGGTATTCATCCCAGAGTTTTTCCCTGAGCACCGGGTCGGGTTCGTTCATGGCCGCCTCGCGAATCTGACGGGCGACGATATCATCATCGCTGCCATCCACCAGGTCTGGCGGCACCTGGCCATGTCCCTGGCCACGGCCAGGCAAACCGGCAGTGGTCGATGTCGAGGCCTGGGCACCGCCGCTGTAGTCACCGTCGCCGTCGTCACCACTGCCGTCGTCCATACCCCCGGCCATGGGTCCGCCGGGCTCGCTGAGGTCACCCTCCTCGAACAGGGGGCCGCCGCCACTTCCGTTCCCACCCATACCATCTCCACCTATGCCGCTACCGTCGTCGGCGCCCCCGCCACCGCGGGGTGAGGTGGCAGAGGCCGGCAGGCTGTCGGCGATGGCCGCCACCGCTGCCCGCTCGCCGAGGATCATGGCGTCGAAGGTGGCAAAGGACTCGTTCAACTGCCCGTCCAGCGCCTCGATACGTTCGTCACCGGTCATGGCGCCAGCGGCGCCTGGGTCGGCTGTGGCACCGCCCCTGTCTCCTGCCATGTCGCTGCTAGCGGGACTTCCCGCATCGCTCTCGGTGCCTGGCACGCCAGCAGCTTCGCCGGCAGCTGCCGCTGCGCCGTCACCGTACAAACTGTCATCGCCAGCGGCGCTGTCGTATCCCGGCTCGGCAGGGGGCTGGCCGCCAGCTGTGCCATCGCTGCCGTGGGTCGAGGAGGTGGAGGGCGAGTCACCTGCCGGGGGGCTGCCATCGCTCTGCCCGCTGGGGGCGCTGCTCGCGGCGGTGGAGCTGGTGGCTGCGCCGCTGGCGGTCGACGGACTGGAAGCCGATGCCGATTGAGTCGCGCCGGAGGGGTCGGACTGGCCCGCCTCTGTCGAGCTGCTGGTCGGCGGAGTGGTGGGGGGTTGCTGTTGTGACTGTTGCTGGCTCTGGCAGCCAGCCAGTGCCAGTACCCCCAGCAGCCCAAGTAGAACAAGAGAGTATTTCATGGAGATCGGCCTGTTCACAGTCTGTCAGGGTCGCAGGGCGAGGGTATATTCCACCCCCTCGCTGCTGGACATGGTGCCATCTATCAGTCGTGGCCGAAAGCGCAGCTTGCGCAACTCGCGGGTAGCGGTGCTGGATAGCTCCTCGCTCTCGGCCGGTTGTATCTCAACAATTTCGCTGCTCCTGACATCGCCGCGGGTGCCTATGGTGAGGCGGGTGAAGATCCGCACCGCATCTTCGCTCTCGGGGTCGACGATAGTGGCGCCTTTGCTGCTGGTCGGCTGCAGGGCCAGCAGTTGCGGGGCACCGAACAGCTCGGGGAGCAACGGGTTGGTCGCCGGATCCGACTCGGCAATCTCCCAGGCCTGTCGATAGGCCTGCTGGGCGGAGTTGGTGCGCCCGAACAACAGGTGCCAGTCGCCCAGTCCGGCGAGGGCTTCAACCAGCTCCAGAGTGGTGACATTGGGGGACTCGGCAAGGGTGGCGATGATACTCTCCTGGGCACGGCGGCCATTTTGGTAGCTGTTGATCGCCAACAGCTCGTCCTGGGTGAGGGGCTCGGACATGCCGCCCATCGAGGTGCGCATGGAGAAGCCGTCCCGCGAGCCGACGGGGTAGCGGCGCTGGTGGTCAGCCAGATAGTAGTTGGTCACTACCAGGTTGTGCAGCAGGGGGAGCACCGTCAGGTTACCGCCGCCGACACGGTGGCTGATCCGCTCGATGGTATTGGCCACCAGTTCGTGGGCCCGCACCAGATGTCGCACTGCCTTGCGGTTGGGGTTGTAGCTGTAGGCCTGCAAGTGCCAATTGCTGATTTCTGAAACCAGGGGCAGCAGGCGCGGATCGTCCGCACCGTAGTCGCGACCGTACAGCCATAACAGCTGGTCGAAGTGATCGCCGACAGATTCCAGGTTGCCGAGCGCGGCATAGGAGTCGATCATGCCCCTCAGCATGGGCTCCTGGCTGACACTGTAGATGCCGTCATTGACCCGCCGAATATGCTGGGCTCGCTGGTAGGCTGTAATGGCTGCTTCGTGCTCACCGCGTAGCTGCAGAAGCTGGGCCATGCTGGTGAGGGATTCCGCCAGGCTGGGATGGTAGGTGCCGTTGAGGGCCTGCTGATGGTCGATCTGGGCCTGATAGGCGGCGAGCAGGTTCTCGACGTTGGTGTGGACCAGAAGTTCCGGGTCTGCCGCCTCGTCTTCAGGCTGGTCCGAGAACGCCGGTGGATGGGGCTGATCGAGGGATGGTTGCTCGTCACTGGAAGGTTCGTTGCTTGAAGGCTCATCGCTCGAAAGCTCGTCGGGCAGGGGCGAGTCAGCGAGACCCGGCGAGGCTTCATCCTCGACCGCGCCAGTTGCGGCGGGCTGTTGTTCTTGCTGGACCTGCTGCTCTGGGGGCACCGGGATTTCGACGACGTGCTCGGTAGCGTCTGCATTAGCCAGCAGACCGGGAGCAGCAAACACCAACAGGGCCGCTGTCACCCAGGACAGTCTTGAACTGTTATGATGGCGGAGATTCACTGCCAAGATCCTCATAGCCAT
>Ga0265293_10012264_pt1 | contig 11411 bp, 6 predicted proteins | sample Munlanlewell138R_FD_192505 | JGI IMG/M metagenome (GOLD analysis project Ga0265293, IMG submission 192505) | Leachate microbial communities from a municipal landfill in Southern Ontario, Canada - Leachate well 138R | ecosystem: Engineered > Solid waste > Landfill > Unclassified | place: Canada... | reverse complement strand
GGTGCGGTTTCTGGTTCGGCTTCGGGCAGGGGTGCGGTTTCTGGTTCGGCTTCGGGCGCGGCGTCTGGTTCGGCTTCGGGCAGGGGCGCGGCGTCTTCAGAGGGGGGAGTCGTCTCTTGGAGATGGACGGGTTTGGCCGGCGGCGGAATGACCGGCTGGGTGAGGGTGGTGTCGAGGGAGGGGAGCGGTGTCGGCGGGAAGGCCGAAAGCGCTGTGACGAAGTTGCCGGACAGAGATTGCAGCGGTGCGGTTTCCGGTCGCGGCAGAAAATCCAGCTTGGGAAGGCGCAAGGTTGTGGACTGCTCGGTGAGGTTATCGCGCGCGGGCGCGTTGTCGTCGATGGTGGGGATGTCGATTTGGTCGAGGTCGTCGTCATCCCTTAGCGGGGAGGCGAGGGCGTGGTGTTCGCCGGCCGAGGCATCGGGAAAGGGCGATGCGGGCATGATGCTGGGGGTCATGGGGGGAAAGTCTTCGAGGGCCGGGCCCGAGGCGTGGGAGCCCTCGGGATGCAGGACCGCATCTTCGAGGGAGAGGTCGGTGATATCGCCGATGAGGCCTTCGAAATAGAGCTTGGAGATGATGCCCAGGGCTTCTAGATCGCCTAGCGGGGACAGGTCGACGACTTCCATGAGGGAGCGCCGCGCATCAAATAGGCGCAGCAGGGCGTTGATTTCGTCGGGGATTTCGCCCAGGCGTTCGGCGATGTACTCCTCGTTGACGTCGAAGACAGAGGTGAGGGGCGGGAGTTGCTCTTGCATGCGGCCCCACTCATCGAGTCGGCGCATGCCCTCCATGAGCAGTCCCTGGGTGGACAGCGAGATGGTGTCGGGGCGCTCGACGGGGATGAAATTGATTTCGAAGGTGCCCTCGGACCAGACCAGCATGCGGTACACCGCCTCTTCGCCTTTGCGGCTGCGGGTCTCTGCGTCCACGACCTTGCCTTCGCGAAAATAGATGTCGCCGGCGTCGCGTTGCCGCTCCACGTGGATGACGCCCGATTTTCGGCTGATGTCGATGGTTTGGATCAAATCGACAATGCCCATATCGGTGAGATTTCCGGAGAAGTTTGTTTTGGAGCCGCGCCGTTCAAGGCGTTCGCGTTGTCGGCGTTGCATGACCAGGGTGACCCGGGCCAGAATTTCGCGGATGAAGATCGGCTTGGTTAGGTAATCTTCGATGCCCTGTTCCAGGCCCTTGATTTTGTCCTCAATGGATTTTTGCGCTGTGAGAAAGAGAACGGGGATGTCGGACCATTCGGGGTTGTCTTTGATGGCCTGGTTGAGCTCAAAACCGTCCATTTCGGGCATAACGGTTTCGGAGATCACCATGTCGGGCGCGGATATTTTGATTTTCTCAATGGCATCGACACCGTTGACGGCGCGCGTAACACTGAAACCGGCCTTTTTTAGGCTCACTTCGAGGACGCGAAGGCTCTTGGGGTCGGAATCGACGATGAGTAGGTGCTGTTTCGCCACACTAAAATCCTTGTTATGCGAATCATTCCACAGTCGAAGGCATGGGACCGTTGCGCATTTGTATATGCATCATTTTGTTATTATTCCAATAGCACAATTGCGACATTTTCGCAGTGATTGTGTGCGGACTGAAATGATGCCGGCAACGTTTTAATGTTTGTGTAAAAAATCTTGACTCCCTCGGGGGGCTACGATACCAAAAATGAAAGACAAACAGTCATTTTGACGGGCGTGAGTTTTCAATTTTCCAGGTGAAATAAGAGGTGAAACCGTGAAAAAAGTTTTTTTGGGCATGCTTTGTGTCTTCGCTCTCCAATTCTCGCTCATGGGCTGCGGCAACGAGCTGGCCGTTCGAGATGTGTCCCCCAAAATCGGCATCACCTCTGGTGGTGAGCCCGTTGAAATTTTGGGCAGCGGCTTTCACCCAGGCATGGGCATCTCGATTTATGTGGGCAGCAAAAAAGCCGACAACGTGGCCATCAACAGCAAAAACAAGCTCACCTTTACCACTCCGGCGGCTGCAGCCGGGCCATCTACAGTCGACATCGTGGTGCGCTTTGATAACGGCGACGAGTTTCAGATGTCGCAGGCCTTTACCTATGTAGAGCCCTCTTCGGCTGGCATGGACATCCGCCAACTCGGCTCCCGCCAAAGCCACCGACAAAAAGAGTAACCCCACGTCGTCTTCCCGTTACCCTTCCATCCATTCACATTCACATCCACAGCCCCGCTCCACGGTCCACGGCCAAACGCCGCGCTCCAAACGGTTCTGTTCGCGCTTTTGCCAGTCTCCCCAAGTTGCGCGCGGTACGGATGCGATGCGATGGGGCGCGAAGACTGCGGCGTTCTAGTAACAGATGCGGTTGCGGCCTTGGTGCTTGGCCAGGTAGAGCTTTTCGTCGGCGGCGCTGATGAAGTCGGTTTCGGAGATTTTGGCGCCTTGGGTGGTGGCCAGGCCCATGCTGACAGTCACTTGGATGGGGTTTCCCTCGTAGACAAATGGATGGCTTTCGACGGCGCTGCGGATGCGCTCGGCAAACAATAGAACCTCTTGTGGCGGGGTCTCGGGAATGAGCAGAGCGAATTCCTCGCCGCCATAGCGCGCAAAGACGTCCTCTTCGCGGGAGATGGTGCGAATGAGGCGGCTCAACTCTTTTAAGATGAGGTCGCCGGCGATGTGACCCCATGTGTCGTTGACGGCTTTGAAGAAGTCGATGTCGATCATGATGAGCGACAGTGTGCGTTGGTAGCGGTGGGAGCGGTGCAGCTCGCGGGCCATTTCATCGATCAGGTGGCGGCGGTTGTAAATGCCGGTCAACCCGTCGGTGATTTTCATTTTGTAGATTTCGTCGTGGTAGGCGGCTTCGTTTTCGTCGCCAGAGAGATACTTAAAAATGGTGTCGCCGATTTTGACTTGGTCACCGTTTTTGACCGCAGTGGCGCCTTCGATGGTTTGGTCGTTGACGTAGGTGCCGTTGGTGCTGTTCAAGTCTTCGATTCTTCGCTGTCCTTCGTGCATGAAGAGGCGGGCGTGTCGGCGGGAGACGGAGTCGGTGAGCAGCACAATGTCGGAGGACGGGTCGCGGCCGATGTTGACGATTTGTCCGGAGATGTCCCATTTTTTGCCGAGGTTGGTGCCGGCGGGATAAATGAGCACCAAGGCGTCGCGGGAGACGGCCTGGCGGGTTGCGGGCGCGCGGATTGCGGGGTTGTCCGCCACAACGGTTTTATCTATGGTGATGTCGTCGTCCAGCATGGTGTACCTACTGCAAGACCATAAAAGCAAAACGGCGAGAATTCAACTGAGTGCACGACGGATATGACAAAACGTCCCTCACATGACCTGCGTGATCTGCCGGGGCACCGACCTGGGGAGTGGTCTTTTTTGGCCGATGCGGCGTCGGCGCTGGGGTTTTGTGCCGTGGGTGTTGCGCCGGTCGCGCCGTTTGAGGCGTCGGTGGTGGCGCGCTTTGACACTTGGCGACAGGAGGGGCGGCATGCGCAGATGCGTTATTTGGAACGCTGGGACGAGGTGCGGTGGCATCCGGGGCACGAAGGGATGCTGCCGGGGGCGTCGGCCGTTGTCTCGGTCGCATTGCCGGTGGGCGAAGGACGTCATCGAGAGGGCATCTGGGCGTTGGTGGCGGCCCATGCGCGTGGTCGCGATTACCACGTCACGATTAAGGACAAGCTGACCCAGCTCTCCTTGGGCGTGCGGCGCGTTTTTGCCCAAGCGCGATTTCGCATCTGCGTCGACTCGGCGCCCGTGCCCGAGCGTTCGTGGGCGTTGCGTTGTGGCCTTGGCACACTGGGAAAAAATGGCGCGCTGATGGTGCCGGGTGTCGGTCCCGGTGTGTTGCTTGGCGAGTTGATTTGCGCCGACGTGCCGCCGCCCTCATCTGCAGAAACAGCGGGAGGTGAACCGAGCTGTGCGCAGTGCATGCGCTGCGTGGCGGCGTGTCCCACCGGGGCGCTTGGCGAGGATGGTCGCGTGGATGCGCGCCGCTGTTTGTCCTATCACTCCATCGAAAACCGCGGAGATGTCCCCGAGGCGGTGGCGCGGAAAATGACCTTGCTGTTTGGCTGCGACATCTGTCTGTCTGTGTGTCCGCAACACAATCCAGCGGTGGAGAGCCAGTTGGCGGCCTCAGCGACCGCGGCGGATCTGCCCCAAACATTGGCGTCGTTGCTGCGCGGCGACACATCGCAGTGGCAACACAGCATCGCCGACACCTGTCTGCACCGAACCGGGACGGCAGCGCTGCGGCGCAACGCGGCCCTGGTTTTCCACAATTTGAAACAAGGTACCCACTCATGACCCATCCAACGACAACCCAACGACAACCCGACAACCAGGTGGCGGTGTCCGTGCGCGGCGACGTGCGGGGCATTGCCGCCAAAACCGTATTGCGCCGAGCGTACGCCCTGCTGGACGCGCTGGACTTGCGCGGCGTGGAACTCTCCATCGTGCTCTGCGACGATCCGTTCATCCGTGGGCTAAACCGCGACTTTCGGCACAAGGACCGCGCCACCGACGTGCTGGCCTTTGCAGCAGATGCGGGGGATGTCACGCCCTGGCACGCGGGGGGAGTGCGCCTCTTGGGCGACGTGATCATCTCGGTGGAGACGGCCAAGCGACAAGCCGAGCGCGCCGGTCACACGCTGCGCAAAGAGTGCGTGTTTTTGTTGATTCACGGTGTGCTGCACTTGCTCGGGCACACCCATGAAGCGGATGAGGACGAGGCCCTGATGGACAGCGAGACCGCGCGTTTGCTGGCGTTGTTGGTGCCGGGGAGCTGAGTTCGCCCCTCAGGGGAGTGACGGGACAGCCTAGGCGTTGTCTTCGGCGTCAGCGTCTTTTTCTTCGTCGTTGTCTTCGGGAGTGTCGGTGTCGTCCTCGGCGTCAGCGTCTTTTTCTTCGTCGTTGTCTTCGGGAGTGTCGGTGTCGTCCTCGGCGTCAGTGTCTTTTGCTTCGTCGTCTTCAAGGGGCGATGGGGCTTCGCCGATTTCGTTTTGCGCGATGAGCATGCCGGTTTTGTGGTGGTTCCACGCGTCGGCAAAGCGCTTGAGCACGTAAAACAAAATCACGGCACTCACCCCCACGATGATGACCACTTTCCAGATGTAGAAGTTGAATGAGGACGATGCCGGTGCGTCGACGCCGCCTTGGGCCAGCGTGGCGATAAATGCAGTGAAAATAGCGGATGGCACGGGAAAACTCCTTTGTTTTCGGTGAGTCACCATTTTGCCTCAATGGGGATTGGGGCGCAAGCAGAAGCCTTGGGGCGCGGTAGCCAACCGTCGGCATGGGCGCAAATGATTGCGATGCATCGCATTGCGGTGCCTTGTGATGGTGCATACATTGCGCAATGTGGCACAGTGTGGCACAGTTTCTTTGGTTGTAGTTGAAAGCAATTGCGCGATTTTATTTGTGTTTTTCGAATTTTGGACGTGGCGCACTTTTTGCATCGTTAAAGTGTAGCAATCGCGTTGCCGGGGTGGACGGGTTCCACCGAGAAGGAGAGAGCCATGCGTATGAAAGAGCAAATTCGGTTGGGTCTATTGTGGGGGGTGCTGGGCGTCGCCATGGGGGCGTGGATCGCGGGCTGCCACAAAGTCAGCGATAACGAGGCGGTCGACGACCTGCACAATCCAGCGGTGGGCTTCTTGTCGGCGGACGAAAAGTCGCTACAAGGCGCGTCTTACACCCAGGAGGTCGGCACGAATAAGGGAGACGATTGGAACGGCGTGGACATGGACAGTTCGATGGACAGTTCGAACTCGTCCCCGGTCGATCCTTCCGCTCCGCCTCCGATGCTTGACGGCGGCGAGGACACCACGGGGAATACTGACAGGCCTACGGCGGAGGACGGCACGGTGGTGGAAGGCGATATTTACCGCGTGCTCTCGGATCGCATGGTGGCCAATCTCAACGCCTACCGCGGTTTGCAGCTCATCGACTTCGCCGACCCGGCCGCGCCGCAGGTTGTCGGCCGCTATCCCACCGTGGGCACTCCGGTGGAGATGTACGTCGAAGGCGACACGGCGGTGGTGCTGTACAACAACTGGCAGGGCTACTTTGGCACGCGCACCGACATCGCTGTCGAGAACTACTCGGGCGGTCTGGTGGCGGCGGTGGACATCAGCGATCCCCACGCGCCCACCCTCATTAACATGCTGCCGGTGCCTGGCCACATCGTGGTGAGCCGCATGGTGACCGGCGGGGCGCAGCGCGCGCTCTATGTGGCCGCGCGTTATACAGAGCGCGGTGAGACCATTGATGCGTTTGGCGACATTTCATCGTGGGAGAGCGCCATTAGCGAGACCGTGGTGAAGAGCTTCTCGTTGAGTGACAAAGGCGTCCTGACGGCCAAGACCGAGCTGATGCTGCCCGGCGACATCAGCGACATCCAGGCGACGTCTCGCGCGCTGCTGGTGGCCCGCAACGACTGGAGCACTTATCCGCAGTCCTGCGAAGTGGAGTGGATCGACATCTCCGATCCCACGGGTGAGATGCACCAGGGCCCCGCCTTCCAAACCGCGGGCACCGTGCGCAAAAAGACCGACATGAGCGTTCACGGCGACATCCTGCGCATCGTGTCGGGCAACCAGTCGGGCAGCATGGGCACCAACTACGTCGAAACCTGGAACGTCGCCGACCTGGACAACCCGGTGGCGGTGGACCAAAAGTCTTTTGGCGCGGGTGAAAACCTGTACGCGACGCTGTTCTTGGGCAACAAGGCCTTCTTCGTAACCTTCTTGCAGGTCGATCCCTTTCACGCCTTTGACATCGACGACGACGGCGTCATCACCGAGAAAAACGAATACGTGATCTCGGGTTGGAACGACTTCTTCAAACCGGCCTTCAATGACGAGCGCATCGTGGGCATTGGCCGCGACAACAATGCGCTGGCGGTGAGCCTGTACAACACTGACATTGAACTCAGCGATCCCTTCATCGCGCGGGAGTCGCTGGACAATCTCTGGGGTGACTCCGAAGCCACTTGGGATGACCGCGCCTTTACCGTGCTCTCCGATGTGGTGTCGGTGACGAGCGCCAATGGCACCGAGGAGACCGGCCTGGTGCTGTTGCCCTTTAGCAGCTACGACGGACGGAATTGGCAGGCGGTGCACGGCGTAAAGGTGCTGACCTTTTCCAAGGACACGCTGACCCTGCGCGGCACCATGACCCACGACGCCGAGGTGCGCCGCAGCTTCATGGCCGAAACCGACATGGTGGCCAATCTCTCCGAGCAAACCATGGACTTCTTCGACTTCAGCGATCCCGCGGCACCGGCGCTCTTGGGTAGCGTGGACCTGGCGCCCTGGTACTCCGACTTCTTGGTGTACGGCGAATACGGCGTGCGCGTGCGCACCAACCCGCAGCCCTGGTACACACGGGGGAACAACACCAACAACTCTTCGAATTGGGACATCTTGCCGCCGGATGTCGACGTGCTCCCGCCCAAGGACATCGATGTTGGCGTCGCCGAGGATATCAACGTCGGTTCTTCAGAGCCTGGATCTCCCGGAGGCTTCGCCGCAGAGCCCCTGCCCATGCCCATGCCCACGCCCGATGTTCCCGGTGTCAGCGAAGACCCACAGGGAAAAGCGACGGAAGATGCGGGCAAGCCCGGTCTGCTCGAAATCGTTTCGTTGAGCGAGCCCGCGAGCACGGCCCCGGTGTTGGCGCACATTGAAATCGCGTCCGGTGCGCGCGTGTTCCAAATGGGCGACCACGCAGTGGCCGCGTCGTCAAATGAGGCGGAGCCCGGTGCGTTGTGGGTTGAGGTCATCGATTTGTCCAAGCCCCTGGCGCCCAAAAAGATCAGCGAAGGTTCGCTGGCGCTGCCGGACTATCGCGGGACCACGGGCTCTTCTTATCGGTACAGCATGAACCTCGACGCCTGTTACGGATTGGCGTGTCGCAGCCATGGCAGCAATGCGAGCAGCAACGCTCCGGCGGTGGTGGTGGGCGATGCCCTGGTGCTGCCCAGCCTGTTGTCGCAGAGCAAAGAGATCGGCACGCTGACCCGGTGTTATCGCTATGTCAATGAGAGAGACTCTGGCAACACGGTGGATGGCGACACGGTGGATTCTTCGGATGACTGGTCGTCTCCTTGGGATACTCCGGGCTACAAGTGGTATGAGGGCTCCGTGGACTGCACGCGCCTCAACGATGGCCCCGAAGTGTGTTATGGCACCATCGAAGAGTGCATGATCGTGGGGCGGAACGACGGTGGCTCCACCGATTATATGTGCACAACGGTTGACCTGGACAGCGTTGAGACCAGCAACTATTGCTACGAGGATTCCGTGCGCCACTATTGGAGCTCCTACGTATTCAACATCATCGATTTGAGCGACGCGAAAAAACCGGTGGTGCGCGACGCCATCCACATGGTCGCGACGCAAGAGGCGGAGGGCTTTGTGGTGGACGGCAGCACGCTGTACGCCAATCACTCCGTGCCGGTCACCATCGCGGACGACGAACGTCCCTGGCGGCGCTACTACGTGACGCGCATCGACTTGGCCAATCCTTCTGCGCCGAATGTGCAGGAGGCGGTCAACATCCCCGGCGCGGTGTTTGCCGTGAACGGTGACCAGTTGATTACGCGCGATCCCGTGTGGACCGACAAGCGCGTCGATACCGTTCTCAACACGGTGGTGATCGAAGACGGGGTGGCCCACCGGACGGCCACGCGCAAGTTCGAAAACCAAGTGGTGCAGTCGATTGTGGTCGACGCTGAAGGCCACGCGTTTGTCACCAGCGGCACGCAGCGTCCCTGGTGGTACAGCGGCTACGTCGGCTATGTCGGCCTCGACGGCGACCATTACAACACTGTCTACGATGTCTACGAGGACATTGGCATTTCTTGGGATTCTTGGGATGACGATGGCGTCATGTCCGTACCGCCGTCAGCGCCCACTGACGCGCCGATGCCCGCTATTGGCGCGCCCCGTGCCCTGGTCTCCGGTGCCGCTGCGCCCAACGAGCTGGTCGTCCTCGACATCGGCAAGACAGACATGCCGTTGTTGAGCAGCCTGCCCATCGACAGTTGGACATCGCTGCAAAAAATCGCTGCGGATCGCGCCCTCTTCAGCGTCCCGGGCGGTTTGCTCATCGTCAACCTCGACAATGTGAAGGCGCCCTTTGCCCAGGCCTACTACCCGCTACAGGGATGGGATTTCGCCTACCAGGTGGCGGACCAGCGCGCCGTGCTCTGTGCGGGCCGATACGGCATCCAGGACTTTGACCTCGACGAGGCCAACCTGCTGGCGCCCTAATCCCTCCAGTCCCTTCTAGCCCTTCCGAGTCATTCTCCGGTCTTTCCCGAAGTGCCGGGTACCCGCAAGTGGCACCCCTACACCGAATCCTTCCGAGTCATTCTCCGGTCTTTCCCGAAGTGCCGGGTACCCGCAAGTGGCACCCCTACACCGAATCATTCCGAGTCATTATGCAGGGCGATCAGAGTGATTATGCGAAGCGATTGGGAATGAAGGGAGGGGTGGCCCCGCGGGTGGCGGGGCCGGGTGATGCGGGGGGATTATTCGCAGACCATGTCGACGAGCGCGCCGCCCCAACTCATGTAGGTGCGGCTCGGGGAGCGGTTGGGCACCAGCGTGAGGGGCATTTGAAAGGTGGTCATGGCGTCGTCAAAGACTAGGGTCTCCAGGCGCTGCTCCCAGGTTTCATCCTGGGGATTGTCGCCGCTCTTGAGATTACCTGCCGAACAGCTCACAAGGATGCCTGATGCTTTGCAATTGACCACGCCCTCGCTGTGATAGGGGGCGAGGCACCCGGGACCTTCGCCCGGTACATCCGGAGTGAAGGTGTTTTCGCTGTTGTTGTAGCCTTCGGGATAGTCGCAAGCGTCCCAGTTGATGGCCGGGGACGCGCCGTCGAAGGAGAGGGTGCCCAGGGCCAAGGCCTCTTGGTTGTCGGGCTCGCCAGCAAAGGCCACCACGTTGGTTTTAATGGTAATGCTGCCTATTATACCTATGCTGGTTTTAAATTCAAACACTTGGGGCAGCTCGTAGAAGAGCACCTCGGCCTGGCCGGTGGCGATACCCTGGGCGCCGTCTGAGGGCACGCGCAGCACCAGGGTGCCCGGCCCCACGGCGCGGGTGCCATCGCCGGCACCAAAAACAGTATCGCGGATGCGCATGTTGCTGCCGGTGTAGTTGTTGCCGTTGTCGGCATTGCCCTTCACCAAGTCGTAGGTGAGCACGCAGTGGGTGGTGGGGGGCACCTCGTCGCAAAACTCGCCCACAAAGCCCGTGCCCTCGCAATCGCAGGTGTAGCCGTTGATGCCGTCGAGGCAGATGCCGCCATTGTCGCAGGCGTCCTCGAAGCAGTCATCGATGTTGTCTTCGCAGGAGTCGCCCTCGAAGCCGGTGCCCGTGCAATCGCATTCGAAGTCGTTGATGCCGTCGATGCAAGTGCCGCCGTTTAAGCAGGCGTCTTCGTAGCAGTCGTCGATGTTGTCTTCGCAGGCATCGCCCTCGAAGCCGGTGCCCGTGCAATCGCAGGTGAAGTCGTTGATGCCGTCGACGCAAGTGCCGCCGTTTAAGCAGGCGCCGTCGAAGCAGTCGTCGATGTTGTCCTCGCAGGAGTCGCCCTCGAAGCCGGTGCCCGTGCAATCGCAGGTGAAGCTGTTGATGCCGTCGATGCAGGTGCCGCCGTTTTGGCAGGCGCCGTCGTAGCAGTCGTCGATGTTTGTTTCGCAGTTGGGGCCCTCAAAGCCGGTGCCCGTGCAATCGCAGGTGAACTCGTTGATACCGTCGATGCAGGTGCCGCCGTTTAAGCAGGCGCCGTCGAAGCAGTCGTCGATGTTGGTTTCGCAGTTGGGGCCATCGAAGCCGGTGCCCGCGCAATCGCAGGTGAAGCTGTTGATGCCGTCGATGCAGGTACCGCCATTGGCGCAGGCGTCGTCGTAGCAGTCGTTGATATTGGTTTCGCAGTTGGGGCCCTCGAAGCCGGTGCCCGCGCAATCGCATTCGTAGCTGCCGGGTTTGTCGATGCAGGTCGCTTCGTTTTGGCAGGGATTGTCTTCGCAGCCCGAGACCATGATGTCGCAGTCTTTTCCTGTCCAGCCATAGGCGCAGTTGCAGGTGTAGTCGTCAATGCCGTCGACGCAGGTCGCTTCGTTTTGGCAGGGGTTGGGGTCGCAGTCGTCGATGTTGGTTTCGCAGGTGTCGCCCGTGAAACCCGCGACGCACTCACAGGTGAACTCGTTGATGCCGTCGGTGCAGGTGCCGCCGTTTTTGCAGGGATTGGGGGCGCAGTCGTCGATGTTGTCCTCGCAGGAGTCGCCCTCGAAGCCGGTGCCCGTGCAATCGCAGGTGAACTCGTTGATACCGTCGATGCAGGTGCCGCCGTTTAAGCAGGCGCCGTCGAAGCAGTCGTCGATGTTGGTTTCGCAGTTGGGGCCA
>Ga0265293_10012263_pt1 | contig 11411 bp, 10 predicted proteins | sample Munlanlewell138R_FD_192505 | JGI IMG/M metagenome (GOLD analysis project Ga0265293, IMG submission 192505) | Leachate microbial communities from a municipal landfill in Southern Ontario, Canada - Leachate well 138R | ecosystem: Engineered > Solid waste > Landfill > Unclassified | place: Canada... | reverse complement strand
CCCAAGTCATACCTTATACCGTAGAGCGTGAGGCCTGTCAAGAAGGCACGACCCGGCGTCCTTCGGCATCAAAATCCACCGCCTCGCTCTCTTCATTGAGGATCACATCGCCACTTTCGAGGTGCCCGATCTTGTAGCCGACCATCGTGGAGACACCCGGTTCCATCTGGGTGACACCCATGAGTGTCTGACTCCCCATCACCGTATGCTTGTTGTGGGTGATGATGATGAACTGGCTCTTTTGGGCAAACTCCTCGAGGACTGCGAGAAAGTACCCGATGTTGCGGTCGTCGAGGGCGGCGTCGATCTCATCGAGCACACAGAAGGGGGATGGTTTGACCTGGTAGGTGGCAAAGAGCAGCGCCACCGCCGTCATGGAACGCTCCCCTCCGCTGAGCAGTGTGAGGTGGGTCAACTTCTTGCCGGGCGGCTGAGCAAGGATATCGATGCCGCTCTCCAGCACGTTGTCAGGGTCACTGAGTGAGAGCTCAGCCCGTCCCCCACCGAAGAGGCGACGAAACATCGCCTGGAAGTTCTGGGAGATCTGGCGGTAGCTGGTCAAAAAGAGCTCCTCGCTCTGCGTTTTAATCTTGGTGACCACCTCATCGAGATCCGCCTTGGCCTTCAGCAGATCGCCAAGCTGTTTGGTCAGAAAATCATGCTGCTCCTTGACCTCGGCGAACTCCTCCTCGGCCATCTGGTTGATGTAGCCCATGCCGTTGACCTGCCTCCTGACATCGTCAAGGCGGGCACGGATGATGGAGAGCTCCTCCATGGGGTCTCTAAGGCGACTCTCGTACTCCTTCAGGCTCTTTCCATAGTCATCGAAGAATTTGGTGAAGATGTTGGCGACATTCTCCTCCAATTGTTCGATGTGCACACCGAGCTTCTCGCGTTCCGCTCTCAGATCCTGGAGCTCATCGAAGTTGACCCCTTTCTGTTCGACCTTCTGGCGGATCTCCTCGCTCAGCGAGTCGATGACACCGACCAAGGAACGCAAGTCATCATTGAGCTCGGCGATTCGATCCTTGGTCTCGTCGACCTCGACCTCCACCGAGCGGATATCCTCCTGGGTCTCCCAGATCCGCTCCTCCGCCCCATGGGCGAGGGAGAGGGCGTCCTTGTACTGGTACTCCTGTTCGGTGATGGAGCGTTGCAGCTGTGCGATGAGGGTATGCGATGCTTGGCGTTGTGCCTCAAGTTGATGGGAGGCGACCCGCTGGTCGGCGATCCGCGCCATTGCCTGTTCGAGGTCGACTGCCAAACTTTCGTTGTCCTCACGCAGTACCCGCACACGCTCGCGGTTGGCGATCGTCTCCTTGCGAAGCTGTATCATCCGCTCGTCACTGCGCCGCTTCTCACTGATGATTCCTTCTGAGGAGATCAAGTCGTCGATGAAGGTGGGGAGCATCGCTTCGTAGCCGCCCACCAACTCCTTGATACGCCCCACCGCAGTGAGTGTGCTCTGGTAGAAGGCGAGCTCACGCTTCAGGAGGTCCTTGGTGGAGAGATCGGCCTCCTTGAGCCGGGAGAGGAAGAGGTGTTGCTCCTCCACACTGCGTCCCAGCGCCTCGATGGCCCGGTAGAGGGAGGTGCGTGCCTCCTCCTTGCGGGCGAGGTTGTAGCCGCTCTCCTTGAGCTTCTCCTCAAGCTGGACGACGATGACATCACCAAGCTCCTTGATGGTATCAGAGAGCTCGTCGATCTGCGTCTCCAGGGAGACGGTCTCCCCTTCAAGGCGGACAATCTCCTCGTTCTGTTGCATGATGGTGGCTCGGATGCGCTCACCCACCTGTTCATTCTTTGCAATCTCACCTTGCAAAGACTCGATGGCTTCTTTGGAGGTGAGCACATCTGCCTGCCGTTCGTCACTTTCACTTCGATCACGTTCGATGCGTTCAAGTATGGCTGCCGCTGAAGTCTGGCTGCGGTCCTTCTGGAGCAAGAAGTCCTGCAGGCGGGTGGAGAGCAGCTGCAGCTTGTCGGCTTTGCCCTTGTTGGATTCGTTGAGGCGCTCGATTTCCGTCTGGATATGGATCCGGTCCGCCCCGTGGCTCCTCATTTGGTCCTGGAGCATCCCGATCATCTCATCAAAGCCGGAGAGGTCGGCCCGTTTGGCCTCATAGTCCCGTTCTGCCTTCTTCTTCAACTCAATCTTCTCCTCCTTGAGCTGCAGGTAGGTCTGGAGGGTGGAGAGTTGGACATCGACTTCGAGGGCGAACTGCTGACGTTTGAGCTCCCGGTAGCTGGCTGCCTTCGCAGCTTGCCCCTTCTTCGTCTCGTAGCTGCGCTTCACCTCCTTGAGGACCGTCTCCACCTGGACAATGTTCTCATCGGTGCGTACCAGCTTGCGTTCTGCTTCCTGGCTTTCGACCTTGAAGCGGGAGATGCCGGCAGCCTCTTCGAAGATATAGCGCCGGTCCTCCGGCCTCGAAGAAAGGATCTGGTCGATCTTGCCCTGCTCCATGATCGAGTAGGCGCTCTTGCCCACCCCGGTGTCGAAGAAGAGCTCACGGATGTTGCGCAGCAGCACCCGGTTACGATTGATGTAGTACTCGCTCTCACCACTGCGGAAGATCCGGCGCTTGAGCTCGACCTCGGTCTCGTCGATGGGTAGGTCTCCCCCTTCGTTGGAGAGCACCAGCGTCACTTCGGCCACTTGCAGCGGTTTTCGCGAGTCGGTGCCATTGAAGATGACATCCTCCATCCGCCCTGCCCGCAACGTCTTGGTCGACTGTTCACCCAGCACCCACTTGATGGCATCGACAATGTTGCTCTTGCCACAGCCATTGGGGCCAAGGAGGCTGGTGATGCCAGTGGAGAAGTCAAGCTTCACCTTATCGGCAAATGATTTGAATCCGTAGATCTCAAGGCTTTTCAGAAACAAGACACACCCTCACATTGCTTGACGCTGTAGTATGGCTCACTATAGCATGAAATCTCGGGGAGGAAGAAGTGCAACAGTACAGCGGGCACATCTGTGGATTGGATGAGGCGGGGCGTGGTCCGCTCGCCGGTCCGGTCGTCGCTGCCTGTGTCGTCCTCAGCGCTGACTTCCCGGTCCACCTGCTCGATGACTCCAAGAAGCTGAGCGAACAGAAGCGCATGATGCTGGAAGCGTTGATCAAAGAGAATGCCTTGTCGTATGGGATTGGGCTGGCAAGCCACAAGGAGATCGACCGGATCAACATCCTCAACGCGTCGATGCTCGCCATGCAGCGTGCCTACGACAAAGTGAACGGCACGATCGAGATTGCGCTGGCGCTTGTCGATGGAAACAAGGTGCCGCTGCTCAGCTGCTCCACCCAGGCAGTGGTGGGGGGCGATGCAACCATCCCTGCCATCATGGCGGCCTCGATCCTGGCAAAGCAGCATCGTGACCGGATCATGGTCCAGTGCGGCGTCAAATGGCCTGAATATCGTTTTGAGAAGCACAAGGGCTATCCGACGAAGGAGCATCGAAGCCTCTGCCGTGTGCACGGGCTCACCCCCATCCATCGCAGAAGCTTCTCCATCATCCAAGGCGAGCTCTTCTAGCGGTTCTGCTTGATGTAATCAAGCGACTTCTGCAGCTCCTTGAGAAACTCCCCCAGGTCCTCCTGGTAGATGACGATCGATTGGCGGATGAACTTGTCACTGTCCATCGTACCTTTGCTCTCGACGATGTTGAGGAACATGTCCCCATAGATGTTCTCTTTCACATTAAAGAAATACGTACGGTCGTTCTTGACCATCCGTGTTGAAAAAACCTCTCCACGCTGTCCCATTGTAACTCCTCGAACTCCTATCGTAGCACGGTTGTAGCAATTGAATCCACCGCCTGTCAAGCACGAAGGCCCTTGACGAAGGGCCCCTGAATGTTCTATATACATGGACGTACACCACACGCGCCTATCGTATAATGGTATTACCTCAGCCTTCCAAGCTGAAGAAGCGGGTTCGACTCCCGTTGGGCGCTCTCACCCCCCCATTGCGTGGGGGTTTTTCATCATGATGGTCCCCGACGTCCATATCAATAACCATTCTTTATAATCACCTGTAAAACTAAACATTTGTTAGGTTATTTTATTTTTCATGATTGTATCATTTCCTCAATGCTACTATACTGGAACCTATGGACAGCAGAGGGAGGACCGAATGAATTGGATGGACCTGATCAACGAAAACGTGCGCAACCGATATGAATTTCATAATATTGACCATGCTGTAGAGATTCTATACCAAGGATACCCATTGCTATTCCAAGAGATCAATCTCGCCCTACATGACTTCTATATCACCCACGATGACTTGATGAAAGCAGGAGGCAATGAATCCGATATTCCTAAACGTCTCTCCTCCATTTTACGACCATTGGGATGGCAGGAAGTCCGAATCAGTGGGGACTTGCACGTCCATATTGACGAACGAAGAGCAGAAGGAGGTAAACGTCACAGAAGCGAAGCTATCCTTAAAGAGTACATCAGTGGATATAACATTGACTACGTCAAAGAACATGTAGCTATGGACATGGAGTGGAACAGCAAAGACCAAACCTTCGACCGAGATTTATTCGCGTTTCGCACGTTCTATGAATGTGGTATTATCTCCTGTGGTGTGTTGATTACTCGCAGTGCGTCCCTCAACCCGGTCTTCGAGTCTCTTGGCCCTGAAGTGAAAAGAAAGTATGGGGCCAGCACGACATGGATGGGCAAGTTACTCCCCCGGTTACAAACCCGCAGACACGGAGGTTGCCCGATCTGGGTTGTTGGCATTACCCCTAATACAATCCGCAACGAGGAGAGTCTATATGTCGAGTAAGAGTACATCATTCCACCTCGAGAATGATTTGGTGGACTTCTGCAATGGACAGAAGTACCGGACAATCTATGCGGACCCTCCATGGCAGTTCCAAAACCGCACAGGGAAAATGGCCCCCGAGCATAAACGCTTGAACCGCTACCCTACCATGGATCTGGAGAGTATCAAAAATCTTCCGATCCCAGAGATTGCAGACGATGTCAGTCACCTCTACCTCTGGGTACCTAATGCACTCTTGCCTTCAGGCCTAGAGGTCATGCAGGCATGGGGGTTTGAGTACAAGACCAATCTGATCTGGGAGAAGATCCGAAAGGATGGATTTCCCGATGGACGAGGTGTTGGGTTCTATTTTCGCAACGTCACCGAGATCTTGCTGTTCGGTATCAAAGGTAGCAATAACCGTACGCTCCAACCAGGGCGAACCCAAGTCAACTTGATACGTCAAATGAAACGGGAACACTCTCGAAAGCCCGATGAGTTCATCGATCTCATAGAGCGTTGCAGCAACCCCCCATTCATCGAACTGTTCGCACGGGGTGACCGTAAGAACTGGACCATGTGGGGAAATCAAGCTACTTGTGACTACGCTCCTGACTGGAATACCTATGCAAATGCCGCCTCCTATGCGGGGGAAAAGAACGCGACATAGACGAAGGTGAACACCATCACGCATTATGTCTTTCTTCAAGTGAATGAACAAGGAGTCTTGTGACCCTTGCCTTCGCTTGCTGTGGGTATGATCTTTGAATGAATTGGACAAGGCCAGAAGCCACGATACGGAACGCCAACAGAAAACGACAATGATCGCAGAAGCTCTTCTTTTTTTCCAGTTCCCTGCGTATAGTAGTACCGTTACGGAGGATTCATGGAGCAATACCTGGAGCGCTACGTGCGCATTATCATAGATGTACAGCTGAAACTCATCGAAGGGGACAACCTCTCGATCAATACCGAGGCGCGCAGCATGGGCTTTGCTCGTTTCTTGGCCCAACACGCGGTGTTGGTCACCCGCCTTCCGGTCATGATCGTCGAAACCGCCGGTGGAAAAGTAGTGCAGGCCTATCCCATCGACCCCAAGGAGAAGGATGTCTTTCGCCCTGAGGTGGGCCAGGCGGTGATGTGCCACATCGTTGATTTGGACAACCACCCCTATGACGGGGAGGAAGGGTACGACGAGATCTGCTGCGATGCAGCCTCCCTTTCAAGCTACGGAGCCCTGGCTGACCCGATCTTCCTCGACCGGAGGGTCAGCGCACCCTGGGCCAACATCCCCTACCCCGGTCCCCGGTGGGCAGCAGCCCTCCTCAGCCGTACAGTGAACGAACACGAGGTCTGGCAGCTCTTTGCCTCGGTGATGCGGCTGGATAGTGATTGGGCCCCTTCGTTCTGGGAGGAGCAAGCCAATGTCATCACCTGGCGCAAACAACGTCTCAATGCGCTCTCCGGCTCGACCGTCACGGTGACCGGTGACGGGTGGTCGATCTGTGGATCGCTTGCTCCGGGCACCCACTTCTGTGGTGGGGCCTCAACACTGGCCACAGGGAGGCGCTTCATCCCTACCTTGCCCATTCAAGCGGTCGTCGGCTCGTTTGCCGTCGACAGCGTCAACGGTACGCTGGAGGCGAGTCGTCCCTTCTTTGCCTTGGGCAGCAGGGTGGAGGGAGCCGCATTCACGATCGAGAGTGGTGTGGTGACCCATTGGAGCGCTGAACAGGGACAGGATGCCCTCGATGCGTTCTTCAACATCGACGAGGGGGCCCGCCTTGCAAGCACCGTGGCTCTCAGTGATACCAACACCATCGAGAGCCGCTACCTTGAAGTGGGGTTGCACCCCCACTTCCATGCGGAGGTTGAGAGCGCCATCGGCTTCGGTGGGTTTGCCATCGATACGCTGGACAGCGACATCGATGAAGAGAGCTTGGCAGATTGCCACCTTGCCGACTCACTGGTCCGCCTCCTGGTCCCCATCGGGGGAGCGCATCTGTCGGTGGTCTTCACCGCGGATGAAGAAGAGATCATGATGATGGAAGAAGGAGTATTCAATGAGTAAGAGTATTTTGGGAATGGATGGGGCCTTGATCGACCGGTATGCAGATTTGATCATCGAGAAGGGCATCAACGTGAAGGAGAAAAAGGGCGTTCTGATCCTCAGTGGATCGGGAACCTACTACTTTGCCCGGGCATTGGCAAAGAGCGCCTACCGCCACAAAGCCAAGTTTGTCCAAATCCTCCTCGACGACCTGGATGTCCTCTCCAGCAGGCTGGACAACCAAAGCGACGAGGAGCTTGCCTACAATCCCGCCTTCATGCAGGCACTTGACTATCAATTCATCGCCGAGGAGTGGGCGTATATCCGGGTGGACAACACCGAGGACCGTCTCGACCACGCCCCGCTTGATGGACGCAAGAACCAGATTCTCAGCAAGGCCAAGCGACAGTTCAGCGAAGAGCGCAGCCGCCGTCTCATGCGCCACCAACTTCCCTGGTGTGTCTGCATCGCCCCCGGCCCACTGTGGGCAGAACAGGTCCTGGGAGCAGGGGCCACGACACATGACCTGATGGAAACGCTCAAGCCGATCCTCCTGCTCGACCAAAGCGACCCCGCTGCAGCCTGGGATGACAAAGCCGAGACCCTGAAACAGCGCCAACTGTACCTCAATGGATTGGGTATCGATTCGCTGCACTTCAAGAGTCCGGTCACCGATTTGATCATCGGCATGAACCGTACCTCCCGCTTTGTCGGTGGCAGTGAAGTGTTGCCCGATGGGCGCCCATTCTTTGCAAACCTCCCCACCGAGGAGATCTTCTCCACCCCCGACTGGAGGAGGACCCATGGATATGTGACCACCACGCGCCCCGTCTCGGTGCTCGACACCCCCACCGAAGCGGTGCGCCTCGTCTTTGAGGCGGGCAAGGTCGTCGACTACTCTGCAGCCATTGGCCAGGAAGCGATGGATCGTTTCTTCCAAGTCGATGAAGGGACCCGCTCCATCGGGGAGGTCGCCCTCGTCGACGAGACCAGCCCGATCGCCCAGAGCGGTCTCGTCTTCCACTCGATCCTCCTCGATGAGAACGCCAGCTGCCACATCGCCCTCGGGGAGGGGTATCCTACCGCACTGTCCAACGGCAGCAGCCTTGACACCGACGAGGCGCTTCGCTCAGCCGGATGCAACACCAGTTTGATGCACACCGACTTCATGATCGGGTCACCTGATATGACTATCACTGCCCATCTCTGGGGCGGTGGTGAGGTGGTCATCATGCGTGACGGGGTCTTTACCTTCTCGCGTTGAGATCACTGGTCAACGACCAAGCGGTCGCACCTGAGGAAAAACCACTATGCCAACCACTCTCTGATCAGAGAGTGGTTTGGTTTGTCTCATATTGCCCAATGGCGGATTGTCATCAGAATTGTTCATTATCCCCTGGTGAGGCAAAATACAAGTTGTTGGTCTTCCACCTCTCAAGCCGACAGGCACCCCAGGGTGCATACAAGCCAAGGGTCATGATCGATAGAATGATGATCAACAACCAGGTACCAAAGAACCCCAAGCCGGTTCCCTTGAAGGTGAGTTGCTTGCCATCAACAAACGTGTGCTTTGCCTTCCATCGTTCCTTGGCCGTCACCGTCCATGGATATAATAACGATAGAGACAGGATGTTCAAAACCGTCGTCCAAAGGATTAGCCAAAAGTACCCACCACCCTTTCCGCTAAATTCAAATGTTCCATGTGCCACGGTCATTCTCCTTGCAAAGGTTAAAATATTTAGGTGTAGTGTAGCACTGATAGCCATCCAAGCAAGGAAAATTCATGCTATGGGATTGAGAACATCTTCTTTCAGCCAATGTACTGTTCTTTGATGGCTCCTCACACACCGACACGGGTATCGTGATTGGTTGCCAGCAGCCGGATATGGTTCCCTCTGATGTACACACACGACAACCGGGCGCAATACCTCTTTCCAGTTTGTGTGAATACCGGCGTGGTTCTGTCAAACTTTGATGACGTCCGTCTGCTCACCACAGATGCTGTACCACGTACTCCTTCCCAGGACCAGGGGTAACATCCCCTCGCGTGCCGTTCGTATGGGCTCTTGGCAACGGGGCCTGAAGGGTGAATATGGGAGCGCCGGTGGGAAGGGACTTCTACCGGTTGAGATCGGCGATCAAGCGAAGGCCGTCGAGGGTGTGCATCTGTGAGACTTGGTCGATACGGCCGATGAGCGGTGCGATGGTCTTGGAGAGCCCGCCGGTGGCGATGACGTACGCTTCCTTGCCGACCTCACCCTCGGTTCGCTCGATGATGGCCTGCACCATCCCGGCATAGCCGTACATGATACCGCTCCTGATCGAATCCTGGCTGTTGCGCCCGATGACGGTTGTCGGCACCGAGAGCTGAACCTGTGGTAGCTGGGCGGTGTTGCCAAAGAGGGCGTTGACGGCGGTGACCAGACCTGGTGCGATGGCCGCGCCGAGGACCGACCCATCACTATCCACCGTCGTCAGCGTCAGAGCGGTACCAAAGTCGACCACGATGACCAGGCGATCGGGAAGGAGGTGGTGGGCTTGGGCGACGTTGGCCAAGAGATCAGCCCCCAGCTCGGGGGGGATGGTCTCGCTCTTCAGGCCGGTTCGTACTGCGTGGGTGACCATCAGGGGTTGGACACCGAAGAGGCGGATGATGTTCTTCTCCATCGAACGGGTGAGGTTGGGCACGACGCTGCTGACCACCGCCCGATCGATGGCACCGGGGGGCACGTCGGTGGAGCCGATGAGGCGGTCGAGGACAACAAAGTACTCGTCGGTGGTCTTCTTCTGGTCACTGTAGATCCGAAAGGAGTGGACCCACCGCTCTCCATCATGGACCGCCACGACGATATTGGAGTTGCCGATGTCAACGACGGTAAGCATATTCCCCTCCCCTACAGCGCTGCCACGGTGCGCCTGCCTCCATAGTACTCATCTCGCATCGAGCGAATCAACGGGTCTCCAAAGTACTCCTCAAAGCCGATCGAGCGATCGATGACGCCACCCGGGGTGAATTCAATGATCCGGTTGGCGATCGATTCCACAAACTGGTGGTCGTGGCTGTTGAAGAGGATGATGCCGCTAAAGTCGATGAGTCCGTTGTTCAGCGCCGTGATCGCTTCCAAGTCGAGGTGGCTGGTCGGCTCATCGAAGATCAAGCAGTTGGCCTGCTCGAGCATCATCCGGCTGAGTACGCACCGTACCTTCTCCCCGCCGCTGAGCACCGTGCAATCCTTGAGCGCCTCATCACCGCTGAAGAGCATCCGTCCCAAAAAGGAGCGGATGTACGTCTCGTCACTGTCCTTGCTGTATCGGCTCAGCCATTCAATGATGGAGAGGTGTTCCTCAAAGAGGTGTGCGTTGTCCTTGGGAAAGTACGAGAGGCTGGTGGTAACCCCCCAGTTGTAGATGCCGCTGTCAGCCTCCATATTGCCACTGAGGATCTCAAAGAGCACCGTCTTGGCCCAATGGTTGGGCCCGACGAAGGCGATCTTGTCGCCACCATTGACGGTGAGGGTATAGTTGTTCAGGACCATCTCCCCGTCGATGGCTTTGGAGAGCCCCTTCACCTCCAGGATATTGCGTCCCACCTCTCGCTCCGGCTTGAAGGCGATGTACGGGAACCGGCGGCTGGAAGGACGGATGTCGTCGATGGTCAGTTTGTCGATGAGCTTCTTGCGGCTGGTGGCCTGTTTGGCCTTGGCGACGTTGCTGGAGAAGCGTTGGATGAACTCCTTCAATTCGCTGATCTTCTCATCACGTCGTTTCTTCTCATCACGCTGTTGTTTTGCAGCCAGCTGGCTTGAAAGGTACCAGAAGTCGTAGTTGCCGACGTACAGTTGGATCCTGGCGAAGTCGATATCGGCAATGTGGGTACAGACGGTATTGAGGAAGTGCCGGTCGTGGCTGACCACGATCACGGTGTTGTCGAAGTTTGAGAGGAAATCCTCAAGCCAATGGACCGATTCAAGGTCGAGGTGGTTGGTGGGCTCGTCAAGCAGCAGGATGTCGGGGTTTCCAAAGAGTGCTTGGGCAAGCAACACCCGAACCTTGATGTTGTCCTCTACCTCGGCCATCTGCCGCTCATGCACGTCATCGGCGATGCCCAGCCCGCTGAGCAATTGGGCCGCCTCACTCTCGGCCTCCCATCCGCCAAGGTCTGCGAAGTCTCCCTCAAGCTCGGCAGCTCGCAGTCCGTCCTCTTCGGTGAAATCCTCTTTGGAGTAGATGGCGTCGCGCTCCATCATCACCGAATAGAGCTTCTCATACCCCATGATGACCGTCTCAAGGACCGAGTAGTTGTTGAAGGCGAAGTGGTCCTGTCTGAGTACCGCCATACGTTGGCCGCTTCCGATGATCACCTCACCCGTATCGGCTTCGATCTCGCCGCTGAGAATCTTGAGAAACGTTGATTTTCCCGCCCCGTTGGCTCCGATGATACCGTAGCAATTGCCAGGGGTGAACTTGATGTTCACCTCTTTGAAGAGGACCTGGGTTCCGTAGGAGAGGGAGATGTTCGATGCTGTAATCATTGCGCTACCTTCACTGCATATTGTGAAAAAAAGGGACAACCGTCAAGGTT
>Ga0265293_10012262_pt1 | contig 11412 bp, 8 predicted proteins | sample Munlanlewell138R_FD_192505 | JGI IMG/M metagenome (GOLD analysis project Ga0265293, IMG submission 192505) | Leachate microbial communities from a municipal landfill in Southern Ontario, Canada - Leachate well 138R | ecosystem: Engineered > Solid waste > Landfill > Unclassified | place: Canada... | reverse complement strand
AGGCAATAGACGCGTTTCTCGATCGGCCGGGTGAGACGGCTCTTACGGTACTCCGAGACGGAGAGGTTTTTGCCGGCGGAGGAACGGACCGTCCTTTGGCGGTCGGTTCTTCCTTCAAACTCGCCGTCCTGAAGGCCCTTGAGGACGCCGTTGCCGCCGGAAGGACGTCCTGGAACGAAGTTCTTACACTGGATGACCGTGACCGCTCGCTTCCGTCGGGGGTCATGCAAAGCTGGCCTGCCGGGAGTGCTGTGACCGTAGAGACGGCGGCAATCCTTATGATCAGCCAAAGCGACAATACCGCCACCGACGTTCTCATCCGTCATGTGGGGAGAAATGCTGTAGAAGCGTACACCCCGGACTCACTGCCTCTTTTGACGACCCGCGAGGCCTTTGTGCTCAAAGCCGACGCCCAAGCGGCGGTCCGCAAGCGATTTTTGGCGTCGTCTGTGAGGGGCCGCCGAGAGATACTCGCGGATATGGAAGGTGAGTTACCGTCGACAGGCCTTTTTGCAGGGGATCCCGTCCACCCGGAGATCGAATGGTTTTTTACCACCGAGCAGCTGGCGCGGCTCATCGCCGGGATTGACCGCAAGGATATCCTCGGAATCAACCCGGGCCCGATCAGCGCCGAAGCGTGGAAGGAGTACGGCTACAAAGGCGGCTCTGAACCGGGGGTGTTCAACGCGACGCTGTTTCTTGCCACACCGGAAGGCCGGACCTATTCGATTTCGGCCTCTCAAAATCGGACTGATGCTGATGTGGATGCTGAAGGGTTTTTTTCTGCGCTTCAGGCGATCATGACTCACCTGTGGTGATGGGGTAGACGCGAGAGCTGGAAATCCGATGAGGTCCTGGATGTATCTTTGGCGTGTTTATTGCTGAACTTGCCGAACTGAATGGTCTGGTCCTGCCGCCGGGTGAGCCGGGATGTATCTGCACGGTTTGAGAATGGCGCCGGGCAACGGCGCAAGTTCAATTAAATTCTGAAGAACGAAATCAACGGGGTGATATCCAGATACGGTCTGTCGGAGCAGCGATTTCAGCAATGAAAACGGCAGGTAATGATGGTAAGGGTGTCTTCGGAAACGGTGTAGACCAGGCGATGCTCGTCGGTTATCCGACGTGACCAGTGGCCTTGAAGCTGGTGCCGCAGAGTCTCGGGTTTGCCGTTTTCGGTGAATACGAGGTTCATGGTTCTATCAGATTGTGGGGCTTGGCCTTTCCTTCTTTTGCCTGTCGGATTGACTCTGCGAGATGGCGCACATTTGCCTCGGTCGAATGCAGGTGGGCCGTTTCTATGAGGTTGTTGTATTCATCAATAGATATCATCACGACGTTCTGGTTGTCTTTACGAGCGACAATCAGAGTTTCATTATCGTTGTGGACTCGGTCCAGGTAATCTTTCAGGTTTCTCCGAAGGTCGGAGTAGCTTACTGCGTTAATATTGTACTCCTTATGGTACTGTTTATTGTACGTTTTTTCGGTAATGGAACAAGGGGGTTTGGTGTCTCCAAGCTGCTGGGCTGTATCTGCCAATGGAAGCGATGAAGGACACCCCTTCCATGCACATGACTATATTTACGCATCTCGGGGAAGGAACACCGTTATTTTTTCACGGTCAGCCGGACGATCCCGAGGACAGCTCATGCATCAGATCTTCGATAAACTGTTCTGTCCGGTCGTTCTTGACGACAACCGATACATCGTTGCGAAAGAACCTATGGTTCTTGTCGCGTTGTGCAGAGAGCCAATTGAAGGAGCCTTCTATCAAGACCACCCTGTCGATTGCTACTGCCTTGTTGTGAATTCCATCTCGTTCGATCACGATGCCACCCGCCTCTTCGATCGCCCGGCGGCCGCGCTCTGAACGTTTTTTGAGTTGCCCTCGTTCCCTGTCAAGGAATCGATCAGTATATACTGTGACTTCCACCTCCCGTTTAGTTGTTGAACGAATCAAGGGAATAAGTCCATCCGCTTCGATTGCAGTGATCGAAATAAAAGGTGATACGATCACGAGACGTTCAGTCGCCACTTCAAAGGCGCGCTTAAGGGCGCGAACATGTTGAACACTCGTGGAGAGCCGGGAAACACCGTGGATATCTTGTTCGTCACTGGATTCAAACTCTGTTGCTTTCTCGTAAACGAAAGCTGCGCCGATCTCATTCTGTGGGTCGGCAAACAAAATCTGGGCAAGAGCTCCCGAGGGCAGCCAATCACACGCTGGGTTGAAAAAACTCATTTCGCCGATAACGATAAAATGGTGCTTTGCCCGTGAGACGGCAACATTCAGCATGTTAAAATCGGCATCAAAAAACGTGGATATTCCACGCTCATTGGAGCCGTAGGTTGGAGAAAAAACTACAACCGGCCGCTCCGCTCCTTGCAATGCATGTACCGTACCAACTACCAGTGAAGATGCATCTATACCTTCCCTTTCAAGGGCCGATCTTATTTCTTCCCTCTGTGCGCGAAACGGTGTCACAATTCCAACGATTTCTGACAACGGTTTACCGTCGTAGCTTGCCGTCAGTTCTTCGCTGTATACCGCCAGGAAGCGAGCGATCGCTCTTGCTTCGGCTTGATTTCGTCGGCTTCCTTTATGGCGGGATGCGTTACCACGAACGTTGATATACCCAACCGCTGGAAGGCTGTTAATCGGTAAGTTGTTCTGTTGACGATGTTTTCTCATTCCTGCCAACGAACCAGCTAGAGGAATAAGGCGTCCATCATATACGTAGGTGTTGGAGTAATTAATGATCTCGTCGACGGAACGTCGATGTTCACTCAGAAATGCCCCGCGTACCGGCAGATCCGACGGTATACGGTACGGGCTGATCCGTTGGGCAAGATGCATAAGACTCCCGTTTGACGCCAACACTTTCAATTTCTGTAAACGGCTCAACCATTCACCCTCGGCGGCAAGACCGAGCATCGATAGATTTGCCTCGTCGGTATAGCGGCTTGTAGTTCCCCAGATTGGTTGAATTTGATGTACATCACCGACCACGAGAGCCCGCTTGGCAAACATGAACGGTGCAATCCCCACCTCCGGTGCAACCTGTCCAGCTTCATCAACGATTAGTAAATCAAAAACATCGCCAAGAGGTACACTCTCCCACCCTTCATCACGACCACGACGGTATACGGTCATAAACCGTGGTATAGAGTGGCACGTTGCGACAAAGAGAGGCGTCAAATGAGCGAGTTCCCGGAATAGGCTTTGGCGCCCCATGGCTCCATTGGAAAATTCGTTGGTCCGGCTCTGTACTACGTGTAACCATCTCGCTTCCCAGAAGTGTAACGCCAACAGGAATGCACGATTCCTTGCAGTTACATCAAGGGCAGCGGCGATAGTTACGTACCATGGAGGTACAAACCGTATTTTCTGTCCGGCGTCCTTATCTGGTTGCGAATCAAAAAGATACCTCTCCCAACGTTCCTGCAGCAACTGTAGCGGGACGGTAGTCGTCTTGAAATGGTCGCGGTTGCCTTTTGCCGTTGCTACGTTTTTTCCAGCCGTCGCCATCAACCCGTTGAGTTTTTTTGTTACTTGTGACGGATGTTTCACGTTATCAAAAAAATGACTGGGTACATTGGGTCCCAGACGCAATCGAATTTCCTCAATCCGCTGGGTACGAATACGTGGCACGAAACTGAAGATGCGGCGTATTGGAGACTCATTATCGTAATACGTGAGAAGTTTTTCCCTCGCAGTATCGGCCAGGTCTTGCGCCTCCTCTGCCCGTTTGAGGTTGATTTCCAATTCGCAATACCGCGCGGCAAGGGTAGCGAATGGATCAGCTCCAATTTCAAAACCATCAGCGAGTATCTTTGAGGATCGGACGCATTGCCTGATAAGGTCTACTTCCTCTGCAATCCTGGCGTGAAGGTATGCAGCGGCTTCTTCAACGTTTGTCACCGATTCCTGCGCTTCGGGAAAGATTTCCGTCAACTTTCGGAGGAAATGTACCGTTTCGGTATCGATATTTAACCCAAGAAGATTGGAGAAGTAATCGCCGTCAATTTTCCCTCGTAGAATGGTAAGAACGGGCGCATCTCGCCCGCTTTCGGCCCATTCTTCGGCTTTCCGGGAGGATGCCATGTACGTCCCAAGTGCTTTGACGGTTGAAATCCATCTCCTTTCAAGACTGGTCGTTCCTTGTGTTGAAGCAAAGCTGTCAAGGATATTTGTTATCGCTTGATTATTGGTAGAACTTGCCAGAATCAGCGGAGGTTCGTCGCCATTGTGCGCAGCAGACACAACCATATTTGCCACCACTGTCTGGAGTAATGTGGTCTTACCCGTCCCTGGGGGACCATGGATCGCGAGAGTCTCCCCCTGCCGCGTAGATGTATGCGCGGCGAACGCTCTTCTCTGGGAGTCACTGAGTGGAAAAAGATTCCCCATCTGACCAACATGTTGTTCATTCAGAAAAATCGTGGCATCGTCGGCGTGCTCCCGTTCTTCAGTTTCATCAGTCTGTGTAACCAGGGACGACGCCAACCGAGGGATGGTTTTTCCTTTTCGCCGATAGGCATCATATAAGGCAACTATTGCGTCGCTTATTCCCCGTTGCCCTGCCGCCGTGACCGTTACAACATCACGACGCACGTAGCTCTCTACCGTAGTTTCAGAAAACGTCTTTCCCACAACATGTTTGAAGACGCGTTCCGCTGAAAGCCTATACTCCTCCCATGAACCGTTTTCAATTTTAATTGAGTCCATCGCAGCATCGTAGCTTTCGGAGGTTCCAAGCACTGGCATCCCTTCGTTTTCACCTGACGGACTTAGGGCTTGTCGTATGAACCATGGTAGCTCGTTCGTTGCTTCGGGGGGCAAGAGTGTACCATCGGAACACAATCGGGCCGGAATCCAGAACGGATAGAAATCTCCAGTACCGGCTTTTTTGCCATGGGACGTTTCCGGTGAAAAGTATATCGGGGCTATCTGGACACTGACTTCGGACAAGGGTTCAACACCGTCTTCCTCAGAAACAATCTTAGAAAGAAATCGTACTGCGCGATCCCCGTTCAGGTCCGCAATGGAATTCAGAATGATCGAATTGTTGTTATCTGAATCGTTTTTGCGCGGATCGGCCGTCCGCTCGCTATCGACGAGGGAGTTTCTATAATACCGCAACCATTGTTTAGGGTCATTGGTGTCCGTCACATCCGTTCCTTTTTGATATTTTTTGTGTCTACTGTCGAGTAAGTTTCCTGTAAACTACAGTACCAACAAGAATGCCTTTTGAGAAGGCACATCCAAGGGGGGGGACTCCGTTGCCAGCGCCGGATGGTGACGCGACGGAAAATTTGGGTACACCACATATGCTCCCCTTTTATTCCAAGATTTATCAAACCACGTTCTTTCAACGTCTTTCCTTTTCGTCGACGTCTTCGTCAATTTCTCCCCTACTAATCACTGACCATTACCCTTCCGCTGAGGTATCTTCAGGATTCGTCTGCCAATGGAAAAAGGGAATTCTAATCGTCATTGATCATGGTGATAGAACGGAATCGGTCCATGATGGTGGAAAATCGCCGCTGTCCTTTCGGGTGATGGGGGAGATACCCCAGCACGGCGTTTTGAAAACCTATTGTCGGGACAAGTGGTTGGAGGGAATCGCGGATAAATGCTGTGACATCGGGGTTTGCATGTGTTATTTCCGCCACGATCGTTTGGCGACCGTCTACGACGGCGATGACGTCTTCGATGTCACGACTGCCAATGGGATCGTTGTATCCTCGATCGGTAAAGGCCTCCAGTTTTGTAGCAAGAAAAACAACCGGATCGATCACCCTAATAGACGTACCGGAGGGTAACGTGACGGTATTTCCGGTACGGATCGCCTCGGGATACCAGCGATTGGAGAACCCGAGGTAGCGCGGATCGGTCGGCATGACGTCTACGATTGTGTCTTCAACCTGCCAGCGACACAGTGGTGCACCTGAATATACAGCGTTGCGAAAACCGATCTCCCGGAGGGTATCGTCCAGGTCTGCCAGGGCACGGCGGGAAGCCACGTCTATGATTACATCAACGTCGTCGGTGAGGCGAAACTCGTTTATGCCCGGATCCGTGACGAGAAGGCGAACGACGGCGCCTCCTACAAATACTACTTCCTGACAGAGTGGTCCAAGTGCAGCCGCGACGCGTTCGATCATGACGATTGCCTCGGTCATGCTGCCGTATCCTCCGCGAGAATGCGCTCTTGCAGAGCGCTGGCAGCTGCGGTCCGCTCTCGTACTCTGCCGATCCGCAGGGCGTCCACGCACGACAACAGCTCATAAAGGATTGGGTCCTGCTGCGCTGCGCCGGGGACCGAACGGTACAGGGGTGAGATGGATACTCCCTCTGTTGTGCCCGATTGATCTTCCCAAACGGGTGTTAAGGGCTGATCCGCCACGATCACCCGATTGAGGGGCGGAGCGGCGTGGGCTGTGGGCATGCCCCAGACCGGCGGTCCGATCTTTGCGGGAAAGGCGTACCGTACGCCGTGAACGAGAAACTCCAGTAAATTGGGATGGAGAACCGTACGGATTACTTCCGCATACAAGCGGGCGGCCTGAGCGCGTACAATTGCCGAATGCACCTCAGACGCACTCATCCCGAGCTCGCCGGCAAGCCCGGCGTAGGTCCATGGTTGTTTTCCGATGGCGACGAGCTTGAGGAGAACCAGGACGTCTTGGGGTTTGAGATTCGTACTCATAGGTATATGATATTCTTGATTCGCGAATTACGCAAGGTGTTTTAACTCTCCGCATAATCCCGACGAGGCAACGACGTATCCGTTTTGAATCGTGTGGGACAAATACGGTATGATGGTATCCCTGAAACGCCGGATGAGGCGGGTGAAAACTCCGGTCCACGGAACAGAAGCTCCGCGGAACCGCATGGTTCAGTTTTGAAAAGCAGTTTGAGAGCAGGAGTAGAAAAATGGGAAAGAATAAGGATGTCCGGGCGGACTACAAGCAGTTGATTGTGGACACCGGGGTTGAGATGATTGAAACGGGAATGACCGTCGGGACGTGGGGTAATATCAGTGTGCGGGACCCCGAGACTGATCTTGTGTATATCAGTCCCAGCGGAATGAACTACACCGATATTGAGCCGCAACACGTGGTTGTCATGGATATGGACATGAACGTTGTCGACGGTGAGGCAGAGCCTTCTGTTGAAAAGAACATGCACACTGCGGTGTACAAGAACCGGAGCGACGTGAATGCGGTTGTTCATACTCACCCGACCTGGTCTACGGTTTTTGGTGTGGTCCGGGAGAAGCTGCCTGCCGTAAGCGAGGACTTTGCCCAGATTGTGGGGGGTGAGATTGAGTTCTGTGCCACCTACGAGTTGCCGGGGACGCCGGAGCTGGGGGTAAGTGCTGTGGCCGCCCTGAAGGACAACAACGCGGTATTGTTGCCGAACCACGGGGCGCTGGCGGTTGGACCGGATATGGGTTTCGCTCTCAAGGTGAGTGTTGTTGTGGAAAAAAACGCCCAGATTTATCTTTTTGCGAAGCTGCTGGGAAAACCGACGCTCTTTGAGCAGAGTGACATTGATGCGATGCAGAATTTTGCCCGTACGCACTACGGGAAGCAGAACCGGCGCTGGACTGAGAAGGCGAGGTAGTGGGGAAGAGGTGAAACAGGGAATCCGAGATGCTTGGGTGAGAATCACCTACCGCAGAGAACGGTCCATGTACAGCTCCAGTTCGACCATCCGCTCCAGGAGGTCGTCCGGGGAGGCGCCGGGGAAGTTGGCCAGAACGATTTCTTTGGCGAAGAGGCGGCCGACGTAGCGCAGTTTGCTGGCGGACTGCCGGGACGCGTAGACGAAATCGGCGTGGCCGGAGTTGACGGTGATGAGGGACTCGTCGGGGTTGTACCGGGACCGCCAGAGTTCGCCGGGGGCGTAGCGGTAGGTGTAGCCGGGCAGGCCGTAGCGCCCGACGGCGCCGGTCCCGGTATTGCGGGCTGAGGCGAGTTCGGCGGTGACGGTGACGGTTGCTTCGGCTTCACAGGTGATCTGATCCTGTTGGGCCACGGCGTGGATAACGGCAAGCTCCGGCTCTTCCGGGGCGTGGTAGGTAACAAACTCGCCGGTCTCGGCGCTGATGCGGCCGTTTCCCGTCTGGATGGTCCAGGTAATTGTCACATCTGAATCGACGACTCTGCGTGATTTATCCCGTGGTACGGCGTGAAGGGCGCACTCTCCACCGACGGCAACGCGGGCGGCGGCAGGCCGCAGGTCCAGGCGGTAGAGGGGGCCGGGAAACTCGAAGAAGGCGCGCTGACCGGCATCCCGCTCGGCCGGGGGATCGGTCACGACGACGCCGGGGACGGTGCCGCTGTCGCTATCGGTGTCACTGTCGGTGGCTGACTCTGCGGCGGCGAGGGGGTCATGACCGGAGGGGTCGGCGCCGGGAGCGCTGCCGGGTGTGTCACCACCGGCGCCGGTGCCGTCGGCGGCGCCGGCGCCCGCCCCTGCTCCGCTGCGGCGGCTGCCCTCTTTCACTGAAAGCCATCCGTACTCTTCGGCGGGCAGCATGGAGAAGGCTTCCTTGATTGCCCGGGTGATCCGTTTGAGCATGGCTTTGCTCGCCTCTTCGTCTTCGGCGCGGCGGTACTCTTCTATGGCGGTGGTAAGGGTCTCTTCAAGGGGGGCTAAGGCGTCCAGGAATGAATCAAAGTAGACGTCAAAGATGATACCTGTCCGGGTACCCGGGGTAAGTTCCAGGAAGGAACAGTCGATGATGCCTTCCAGGTAACCGCCGCTCCAGGGGGAGTGTTTGAAGGCGTCCAGTTGGGTGATGTCGGGAAGTACCCGGGTGCCGTTGCGCTGGAGGGAGATACCGGTCCCGCTTCCGGGCTCGGTGAGGTAGAGCTCGACGTAGATCTCTCCTATAGGGGTGCGCGGCACCGGCAGGTCGTGGAGGAGGCGGCCGTGGTAGCGGCGCGGTTCTACGAGGAGGTCTTTCCGGGCGGTGCGGTCGATGATTCTGATGGTGACGCCGGACCGGGCGATCCGGTCTCGCAGTTCACTGGCCAGGTAGGACTGTATTTTTTCACCGGAAAGGCTACGCACTCCGGGAAGGAGGGGCTGGATGTGCAGGGTGGTTCCGCTGCGTTCAAAGAGTTCCCGGGAGGGGCGGATGGCAAAGTCCGGGGAATCTTTGACCAGGTGCAGCCGCTGGGCGTCTCCGTCGGGGGGGCATGAGGTGAGGGTCAGCTCTTCTCCGACGGTCCAGAAGCTGAGCAGGCCGATGCCGAACTCGCCCTGGACGTTACCGGCGTCCTGGCCCTGTTCTTTGAGGCGCCGTTTGATGGAGTCTCCGATGTGGGTGGCGACGTACCTGAAATCGTCGATTCCGGTGCCGTCGTCGATCACTTTGAGGTACTGGTCTCCCCGGGACTTGCCCCGGACGATTGAGATGTTCCGGGCCTGGGCGTCGATAGAGTTTTCCACGAACTCGGCGATCGCCTTGAGGGGGTTGTTCTGTGAGAGGGCGATGATGCGGATTGCGTTCCACTGGTTTCCGATTCGCAGGCGCCCCTGGTTGAGGTCGCGTTTCGTCGTTTTTCGTGCTGCCATGGGAATTGTCAGAGTACCGGTAACGGAAGGTCGGCGCAACGGTGCGGTGTGGGCTCAGCTGGTACGGCCGTGGAGCCCCGCGAGGGGGTTGGCCCGGTGGGGTGAGTAGAGCGCTGCCCAGAACGCAAGTTCAATCTGCATCCGTCTGGAAAATCTCTTTGGAAATGGGCGGTCCTTTAGTATTTTGTAGGGAAGGTATGGTATGGGACGAATGAAAGGGCCGCCGCCGGCTGCGCGGGTGGTGGTGATGTACGCGCGGAGTCTGATGTCGCTGGTGATTGCCCACTCTCTGGGGAAGCGGGGGGTGGAGGTGATTGGCTGTGACGATGTGGAGTTTACAGTTTTGTCGTTTTCGCGGTATGTGTCCGGGACGTTTGTTCACGAGCCGCTGGAGGATGAGGGGCGGTTTTTGCGTGATCTGGAGGGGCATTTGCGCAGGCTTATTCCGGAGGACGGGCGGCCCTATGTGCTGATGCCGGTGTTTCGGGAGACTGAGATCATTGCGCGGCATCGGGCGCGGTTTGAGGAGTTTATGCAGGTGGCGGCTCCGCCGTATGAGGCGATCATGGCGGTTCATCCCAAGGACCGGCTTGTGGCGACGGCGGCGCGGCTGGGGGTTGCTGTTCCCCGGACGTGGAATCTGGGGGCGCTGGAGGAACTGAGCGGTCTGGATGGACTCGGCAGTCTGGACGGCGTGGCCGAGCGGGTGACCGGAATTTGTACCTTTCCAGTTCTGATCAAGCCGCCGGATGATGTGGGTGGGCGCGGAATTGTCCGCTGTGACAACCGGGGTGAGCTGGGTCGGGCTCTTGGGACGTACGTGAAGCAACGGGGCGGTCTGCCCCTTGTACAGGAGTTTGCCCCGGGGGAGGACTACTGTCTTACCGTACTTTTCCAGCGGGGTGAACTGGTGGCCTCTATGGCGTACCGCAATCTGTACCGCTACCCCGTTGAGTCCGGTGCCGGAATTGTCCGGGAGACCGTTGACGACGGTCCGTTTCTGGATGCGGCGGTGGGGCTCTTGGGTGGTCTGGGGTGGCACGGGATTGCGGAGCTGGACTTCCGGTGGACCGGGGATACTGCCGGGGCCGAGCTTGCGCCGCCGCTTTTGATAGAGGTAAATCCACGGTTCTGGGCGGGGCTTTTTCAGACGGTGGAGTCGGGTCTGGATGTTCCGTGGCTGCTCTACCGGTTGACGGTAGACGGGCATGCGGAGAAGCCTCCGAAAATTTCTATTGGTAAACGAACCAAGGTTCCGGGGTTGTGGTTGCTCAGTGCTGTCCGGGATATTTCCGGATCGGAGGAGCGGTTTCTGCGGGTGAAGAACGCCTGGAGGGAGGCCCGGGACTCTATAGAAAACAGGCAGGTCCGGGAGGCGTTCAGGGCGGTGACCGCATCTCTGGAAGGGGGGACGGGGTTTCGGGAGACGTTTCTGGCGCTGCGGGCTATTTTACGAGAGGGACGGCGGGCGCAGAACGATCTCTTTTTCCGGGACGATCCGTTTATCGTACTGGGGGTACTCTTTGTCCTGGCGTCTCTGTTGCGGCACGGGAAACTACCTCCGGAGGTGACCAACCGATGAAACCGGTTATTGCGGTCACCTCGGGGAAGCGCAGCGCCTGGATTGGATGTCTGCCCTTTCGGCTGGCTTTGTATTTGGCCGGCGGGCGGTGCCGACGAGTTTTTCCGGGCTCTCCGGTGAGGCCCGGGGATGTGGACGGTCTTATTCTCTCAGGCGGCAGGGACATTTTTCCGCTGCATTTTAGGGGAGCGGCAAAAGAGGGGTACCGCTACAACCATCGCCGGGACGAACTGGA
>Ga0265293_10012261_pt1 | contig 11412 bp, 23 predicted proteins | sample Munlanlewell138R_FD_192505 | JGI IMG/M metagenome (GOLD analysis project Ga0265293, IMG submission 192505) | Leachate microbial communities from a municipal landfill in Southern Ontario, Canada - Leachate well 138R | ecosystem: Engineered > Solid waste > Landfill > Unclassified | place: Canada... | reverse complement strand
GAATTAAGAGCGGAAGTAACGACCTCCAATGACCTCTTTAGATCAAAGTTGCAGGAATTGGAGGACTCCATAAATGCGGAACGACGGGCAAACAAGCGCAACCTCTTCCTCTACGCCGTCGGAGCGTTCGCACTCGGATTCATTGCGGGAAGATAAACTCAAGGCGATTTACGAGAAATACAGGGAAGCCTTTGAACGGCTTGCGAAGGTGTAGTCTAAAAACTACTGCATAAATACCAATTATTGCCATTTACGTGGAACATTTTTTACCACGCTTGACGAAATAACGTCGGATACACAGGAAACTTACGTATTCGCCGTAAACTTGTAAGTATGACTTACAACTTGCCACCTTATTATGTACTGCATACTGGACAAAGCGTTAAGCCAAAGTGCGGAAACAGCCAGTCGTAGTAACGTTTTCCGGTGGACATTTTTATTGGACAGAATGCTAACCAACATTGACCCTGTTTTGAGGCATTTGTTGGTTAACAGATATATCCGGTACGTATTCCGCATTCAAAACACGTAAAGATTATATCAAATATGATATATTGGAGATGATGACATGGGATTCATTCTAGGCTTCATTGTCGGTGCTGTCGTGGTGTGGTTCAAAGACCCTATAGTCACTTGGATCAAATCAAACCTTCCGTGGTAACTTCCGTGGTAACTTCAGTGGTCACCATGGGGGGTAGATACCCCTCATGTTTAATCCGCTAACCCTCCCCCCTGGGTTGCCCCCTGCCGAAAGGTGGGGGGCTTTTATCGTCTCAAGCGGTTACAAAATGTAACCGTCTAAACTGTCCGGGATTTCCGGATAATTGCCCCATAGACGATTACCCAAAAACAGTGTACTAGGCCAAAAGTCCCATTTTTCAAGATATAACTGGGTCTGTCAAACCACATGCATGACCGACTACCAAACCGACTACCAAACGCTAGAAACGCAGTAATATCAACCTCTTCGATTCCAATGTGTCGCTCTGCGATCAATCTCTCAATTCTCTCCCGTATTTCCACCGTTTATCCCTCCTCCCTGCCAAACAATGTTGCCACAACAGCAAAGAATTGTCCATTGATGTATTGACAATTCGTACTATTGCGAACATTGCCACTATGTCTATTTTGCGTTGACATAATAGCAAGGTAGGTATATTCTATTGTCGTAATAACAAGGAGGGGGGGGTGAAAACATCAATGATATTGCTGAAGGGTTTTGACGAAGCGGTCAAGCGGAGGGGAATCACCATCAATACCGTTGCGGAGAGGATGGAACTTGAACATTCCGCCCTCTATCGCAAACGGACAGGGGAACGCAAGTTCTCCCTTAATGACGTGGTGAAACTGGCGGGAATCCTGGACTGCTCTATTCAGGAATTGGTTTACGGGTTTGACGTAAACCCTCCCGAAACCACGGGGGCAGTGTCGAAGCCCTCATGACGGAGCGTGTCTCCGTGGATGGTCAGGATTTTCTTGTGCGGATATTTCGGGCAATCGAACCGCGAGTCAGGCAGGAATTACTGAGATTGGAGGCGTAAGGGATGAGTTCACGAACAATAACAGAATCAGATTTCGACTTTTCGCATACCCCCCAGTTTTTCCCCACAAAAAAAGACGCTCAACGCATGGCGGTTGATACCGGATGGGGTTCCTATAGCGTACTTCGGGTTAAGCGGAGATTTGAAACGGTCTGGATGGTGGGGCAATGGTTTTTAGAGGGGAAACGCCTTTCCCCCGACGTTCCCGAAATCACGTTTGACTATATCCTTTTCCCTTTGTTCGTATACGAAAACCACAGCATGTTGACCGGATCCGCTATGGCAAAAACAGCAAGGGAATACTGGAGGGCGTAACCATGCAGTTCATGAGACTCCCACAGATTTTAGAGCGAATCCCCGTAGGCAAGACGACATGGTACCGCTGGGTTGAGCAGGGGATCGCACCGAAGCCGATACGGGTGGGCAACGTCGCCATGTGGCGAGTCTCGGAGCTGGAAAACATATTTGGGGGAGGGAATCAAGATGCAGTTAGTTGAGGTGGCACCGCATAGGGCACACATCAACCGCAAGGGACGTTGGAGCGAGCAAAAAAAGACCCCTGCTCTGGCAAGCAGGGGGGACAAGAGGAACTTTGATTATCGACACCTTATTCTACAGGATTTGATGCAGGGAGGCAAGGCATGAAAACTCAGGAAGAGAGCATCCTCCGGTGGCTTGACGGGGGCCGGGAGTTGACACCCTTGCTTGCGCTCAATGTATTCGGATGTTTCCGGTTGGCGTCCCGGATATGCAATCTCCGCAAGAAGGGATACGCAATCGAGTCAAGGAGAGAGAACGGGTATGCCGTCTATTACATGGGGGGTAAGGCGTGATTGCTAGGGTGTTTCCCCGCCGGACAAAAGCAACGCCTAGAGATCCGTATGCCTTCATCGGGGAACCGGGGTTGTTTGTCCCTGACAACATCTCCGAGGTTCATATCTCTGTCACTTTCACGTGGAACATCCCCGAAGCGGAACGCCTTGCTCATGCATGGAGTCGGATCGCTCCCGTGAAAATAGGTGGCCCCGCAATGGGAACACGGGGAGAAGAGTTTGTTGGGGGTATGTACATCAGGGATGGTTACGTTATCGCGTCAAGAGGTTGCCCAAATAAGTGTTGGTTCTGCACCGTGTGGAGACGGGATGGGCATGAGGTCAGAGAACTACCCATCGTGGATGGTTGGAACATCCTCGACGACAACATACTCGCCTGTTCAGAGGGACACATCAAGTCAGTTTTTGCCATGCTCAAGAGGCAAAAAACAAGGGCGCAGTTTACAGGTGGTCTTGAGGCGAAACGGCTGAAACGGTGGCATTGTGAACTTCTTGCGGATCTCAAACCCCAACAAATGTTTTTCGCTTACGACACGCCCGATGATTGGGAACCTCTTGTTGAGGCATCGAAGATCCTTGCTGAACATGGAATCTTAAACAGGACTCAATGCCGTTGCTATGTGCTTATCGGTTGGAATGGCGACACCTTCGAACATGCGGAGTATCGCCTGAAACGGGTTGTATCGCTCGGGATGTTCCCGATGGCGATGTTGTTCAGGGATCACGAGGGTAAGACCGATGTTGAATGGCGAAGGTTTCAAAGGCTTTGGGCAAGACCCGCATTAATCGCCGTCAGGATGAAACAGGAGGTAACAGCGTGAGCTATTCCAACGCTACGAGGGCGTACCTGGAACATGAAGAGTTTGAAAAAGGCTTCTGTAATGGTTGCGGGGCTGTCGAAATGGAGAACGGGCTATTCGATTGCCCCGCTAATTTTGACCCGTCGGACAGCGGGTGCGAACAGCGCGACAGGTACAAGGAAATTGTAACGGCCTTGAAGGAGATAGACATGATGTGGGGAGGGAATATGCAATGACAGAGACATTCGATGTTGAGGTAGTGGAAACACAAGACTGGACGAATCAGAACGGCAACCCTTATCTCCAAGTGAGCGGGGCAGAGAAGGTCGGGCGCATCTTCGGCATCTCATGGCGCATTGATGAACCCATCAAAGAGACCCTTGAGGGCGGGCATTTTTCCTACACCATGTAACCGTCTAAACTGTCCGGGATTTCCGGATAATTGCCCCATAGACGATTACCCAAAAACAGTGTACTAGGCCAAAAGTCCCATTTTTCAAGATATAACTGGGTCTGTCAAACCACATGCATGACCGACTACCAAACCGACTACCAAACGCTAGAAACGCAGTAATATCAACCTCTTCGATTCCAATGTGTCGCTCTGCGATCAATCTCTCAATTCTCTCCCGTATTTCCACCGTTTATCCCTCCTCCCTGCCAAACAATGTTGCCACAACAGCAAAGAATTGTCCATTGATGTATTGACAATTCGTACTATTGCGAACATTGCCACTATGTCTATTTTGCGTTGACATAATAGCAAGGTAGGTATATTCTATTGTCGTAATAACAAGGAGGGGGGGGTGAAAACATCAATGATATTGCTGAAGGGTTTTGACGAAGCGGTCAAGCGGAGGGGAATCACCATCAATACCGTTGCGGAGAGGATGGAACTTGAACATTCCGCCCTCTATCGCAAACGGACAGGGGAACGCAAGTTCTCCCTTAATGACGTGGTGAAACTGGCGGGAATCCTGGACTGCTCTATTCAGGAATTGGTTTACGGGTTTGACGTAAACCCTCCCGAAACCACGGGGGCAGTGTCGAAGCCCTCATGACGGAGCGTGTCTCCGTGGATGGTCAGGATTTTCTTGTGCGGATATTTCGGGCAATCGAACCGCGAGTCAGGCAGGAATTACTGAGATTGGAGGCGTAAGGGATGAGTTCACGAACAATAACAGAATCAGATTTCGACTTTTCGCATACCCCCCAGTTTTTCCCCACAAAAAAAGACGCTCAACGCATGGCGGTTGATACCGGATGGGGTTCCTATAGCGTACTTCGGGTTAAGCGGAGATTTGAAACGGTCTGGATGGTGGGGCAATGGTTTTTAGAGGGGAAACGCCTTTCCCCCGACGTTCCCGAAATCACGTTTGACTATATCCTTTTCCCTTTGTTCGTATACGAAAACCACAGCATGTTGACCGGATCCGCTATGGCAAAAACAGCAAGGGAATACTGGAGGGCGTAACCATGCAGTTCATGAGACTCCCACAGATTTTAGAGCGAATCCCCGTAGGCAAGACGACATGGTACCGCTGGGTTGAGCAGGGGATCGCACCGAAGCCGATACGGGTGGGTAACGTCGCCATGTGGCGAGTCTCGGAGCTGGAAAACATATTTGGGGGAGGGAATCAAGATGCAGTTAGTTGAGGTGGCACCGCATAGGGCACACACCAACCGCAAGGGACGTTGGAGCGAGCAAAAAAAGACCCCTGCTCTGGCAAGCAGGGGCGACAAGAAAAATCACCATTTCACAACTCTTATTCTAGCAGATTTGCGAGGTCAGGGCAATGCTTAAGACACAGGAGGAATCCATTCTCCGGTGGCTTGACGAGGGGCAGGAACTTACGCCGATGCAGGCACTCCACGCTTTCGGATGTTTCCGGCTTGCAAGTCGGATCTGGAATCTGCGTAAGAAGGGGTACTGCATCGAGACAGAGCGTCGTAACGGACATGCTGTTTACCGGATGGGGTGGAGAGCATGAAAGCGCCCGTAGTAATCGATGAGTGGATATGCGAGACATGCCCGAAGTTCTACCTGGACGAGGGCACGGGGTGGGCGAAGTGCGAAGTATTCAGCGATCTCGACGTTCCCTTTGATTTTAATCCTGAGGATTCCCGGTGTAGCAGGCACGAAGAGTTTTTAGCACTCAAGAAAGAGGAGGTAGAAGTATGAAAGCGACAACGGCAATCAAAGAACCGCTCCTCGCTGAGAACGACAAGGAGAAGTGGCTAGAGGAACGGCGTAAGGGTGTCACCGCTACGGACATTTCCGCCATCAGCGGATTGAACCCTTATCACACCATATATGACGTATTTCTCGAAAAACTTGATCTTATTGAGCCGATGCAGGAAACGGCCCCAATGAGATGGGGCAGGAAGATGGAGCCTGTACTGGCGGACGTTTACGCACAGATGACAGGGGCGACACTTATCAACCCTGGGCTTCTGGTCAACCCCGAAAAGTCCCTTATGCGGGGAACACCGGACAGGATAGTAGTTGACCCAGAAACAGGGGAATGGCTAAAAGTCGTGGAGATCAAGACGGCGGGGATACGGCAGGCTTCGCGATGGGGCGAACCTGGAACAGACGATATCCCTGACGAATATCTCTGCCAGGTCCAGTGGCAGATGGGCATTACCGGCCTGACGGAAGCGGACGTAATAGTCAGCATCGGCGGTCAGGAGCCTGTCATCTACACAGTCGAGCGCAACAACCTCATGATAAACGGACTCTACGACAGGGCGTTCAAGTTCTGGAACGATCACGTTGTCCCGAAAGTCCCGCCTGTCGTTGACTCGTCCGAATCAGCAGCGGAGATGCTCGCTAGGCTCTACAACAGGGCAGACCTTGACCTGCTCCCATCTTCGGAAGAGGTGGAACGCCTTGTCAAGATGGCCGAAAACCAGAAGGCGTTTCTCAAGGTGGCAGAGGACAACGTGCGGTACGCCGAGAATCAATTGAAGGCGATCATAGGCGACCACGAGGGAGTCGGGGGTGAGTGGGGAAGGGTGACATGGCGCAAGACAAAAGACCGCCACGACATTGACTACAAATCCATCGTTGCCGAGACAGCAATACCCACGGAACTGATACTGAAGCACACCAGGACTAAGCCGGGCTACAGGAGATTCTTGTATCAGCCCGCAAAAAAGGAGGCGTAACTCATGGCTACAGCAGTAGCAGTCAAACAGGAAAAACTTAACAACATCAAGGCCCTTCTCGCAAAAGCGAAGGGGCATATTGCGGATGTACTTCCTGCGCATATGTCACCGGAGAAGATGATACGGATAGTTTCAGCAGCGGCAAGCCGAAATCCAATGCTCCTTGAATGCGAACCCTTGTCCTTTGTCGCTTCGGTCATCACCGCTTCACAACTCGGACTCGAACCTGTAGGTCCGTTGCAGGAAGCCTATCTGATTCCGTATCGGAACAACAAGACAGGGCAGTACGAGGCACAGTTTCAGGCGGGTTACAGAGGTTTGATCAAACTCGCACGGAACTCTGGACAGATAGCGGGTATAGAGGCTCACATCGTTTATGAGTCTGACGAGTTCGAAGTTAACTACGGAACAGGCAGTTATATCAAGCACATCCCCGCAATGACGGATACACCCGGAGCGAAGAAGGCCGTTTATGCCGTGGCATTCTTTAAGGATGCAACAACGAAACCGCAGTTTGAAATTCTCACACCTGCCCAGGTAGATCACATCCGCAACAAGTCACGCGCGAAGTCTGACGGCCCGTGGAAGACGGACGAGGATGAGATGTGGAGGAAGACGGCAATAAAAAGGCTCTGCAAATATCTCCCGATGAGTGCGGATCTCGCAACTGCCATCGAACTGGACAACAAAGCGGAGATAGGCGAGTCGCAGGCAGAATACATCGACATCCCGTTCATTTCCGACATGGCGGAACCCGTTGAGGACAAGAGCAAGTCTGACAAAATCGCGGAACAGTTAAAGATCAACGGCGGGGCTTAGTCCCCGCCTTTACCTGGGGGTGTCGCAGTGGCGAGAAAGCCAATATCTCAAAAACTACGGTTTGAAGTTTTCAAAAGAGATTCCTTTACCTGTCATTGGTGTGGCAGGTCTGCCCCTAACGTTGTTCTTGAGGTAGATCACATTGAACCCGTTAGCAAGGGCGGGACAAATGACATCTTTAACCTCATTACATCCTGTAAGGAATGTAACCGAGGGAAAGGGGCACGGAAGATAGACGATGATTCTATCTTTAATGCCCAAATGGATCAACTCAAAGAGATTAACGAGAAGCGTAAGCAGTTGGAAATGATGGTCAAATGGCGGAAGGAGTTAAGTAAGTTTAACGATAGTAACCTGGAATATGTTGTTGAGTTGTTCGAGGTCGGCGCGGGATGTGAAGTATCAGACAAGGGTAGAAAAACATTCAAGAGACTCCTAAAAACATATTCCCTTGACGAGATCAAATACGCTATTGATGTATCTGTCGAAAAGTACGACAAACCTGATGATTCTTTTAATTACATTGAGAGGGTTTGTAAGACACAACGAGCGATAAAAGATAAACCTTACCTCCCAGATTTGTTTTATATCCGCAAGGTAATTATTACAGAGTTTGGTGATTATTATTGGCCCAAATACAAGATTCTTAACGACCTCGAAAGAGCGCACTTGAACGGGGTTTCGATAACAGACCTAAAAAATCTAGTTCAAAACGCAAGAAACTCGCACGAATTACAAGAAGACCTTGTTGAACTTGCCGGAGGTTATTCCTGATGGCAAGATCACGAAATATTAAGCCTGGGTTCTTCCTGAATGAGGATTTAGCGGAATGTTCCTGTCATGCCAGATTGCTCTTTATAGGCTTGTGGTGTCTTGCTGACAGGGAAGGTCGACTGGAAGACAGGGCTAAAAGGATAAAGGCTTCGATATTCCCTTATGAGAATGTCGATGTTGATTCATTATTGACCGAACTTGAATCAAGTTCGTTTCTTGTTCGATACATAGTTGACGGGAAGAGATTCGTTCAAATAAAGAACTTCCTTAAACATCAGAACCCTCATTATAAAGAGGTTGCCTCTGAAATCCCTGCACCGCAAGGGTTTTCTAACGTTGAGCCAACGTTGAGTCAAAGTCAAGTCAACGTTGAATCAAGTTCGGGTCAACGTTGCACGCTGATTCCTGATTCCCTTAACCTGATTCCTGATTCCAGATTCCCTCATACCGTCAAAGAAGAGTCTTGTGGGGAAGACGTTGAAAAAGACAAACCCGACCTTTCCGAAAAGGCCACGATCATGAAGGCTCAGATTGAGAAAGCGTTCAATGAGCAATTCTGGCCTCAATACCCTCGCAAGGTCGCCAAGCGTGAAGCATTCAAGGCGTTTGAAAAGTTGTTCCCCTTGAAATACACGCCGGACGATTGCAACAGGGTGCTTAAAAACATCGGAGTTTACCTGGCGAATCTCAAGGCGGAGAAACGACCGATTGACAAGACCCCTTATCCGGCAACATTCCTGAACCGTGAGGACTTCTCCGTCGAACCGGAGCCTATTGACACGGGCGAGTATGAGTTCGTCGAGGTGGAGGCGTGAGCATGCATCTTTACCGGGACCACTTTCAAAACTACAAACAATACAACATTCCAAAGGCACAGTTAATCATTGCTGATATTCCCTACAACATCGGCACAAACGCCTATGCCTCTTCACCTGGTTGGTACAAGGATGGTGACAACAAAAACGGGGAAAGCGAACTTGCGAAAAAGAGTTTTTTCGACACAGACAACAATTTCAACGTTCCTGAGTTCATGCACTTTGTAAACACCATGCTCAAGAAGGAGCCGAAACAAAAAGGGCAGGCCGGTTGCATGGTGGTATTTTGCGAGTTTGAACAGCAGTTTATGTTAATCGAAAAGGGCCGGCAGTACGGCTTTCGGAACTATATAAACCTTGTTTTCCGCAAGAACTATTCCGCCTAGGTATTAAAGGCAAATATGCGCGTTGTTGGTAATTGTGAATATGCCGTCATCTTGTACCGAGACAAACTGCCGAAATTCAACAACGACGGGCAAATGATATTCAACTGCATGGACTACGAGCGGGATAACGAAACTCCCAAAATTCACCCCACCCAAAAAAGCATCCACGTTATGCGCCGGTTGGTTGAAATATTTACCGACCCCGGTGACGTGGTTATAGATCCCGTCGCAGGAAGTGGCGTTGCTCTTTTGGCCGCCAAACAGCTGGGGCGTAAGTCTTATGGATTCGAGATCAAGAAAGAGTATGTGGAGGCATTTGACCGCACTTTAGCGCAGAACGTTCAGGGCACCATTTTCCAGAAAACACAACCGGATTACCGGGGCAAACAGTCGGAAATATTTAACGTCGTGGAGGCAAAAAATGGCTAAATCCGACACCCCCCCTATGGCACTTGACTCTGAACGCGCAGTCCTGGGGGGATGCCTCCTTGATGCATCATGTCTGTCTTTGGCTTCCCGGACGCTGGAAGAGAGTGACTTTTTCGACACTCGGCACCGTCAGGTATTCCGCGCCGTCCAGGTCGAAGCCTTGAGGGGCAACACCGTTGATGAGGTCATCCTGGCGCAGAAAATAAAGATTGGACAGTCAGAACTTGCATCCTACATCGAGGCTATCCCGACGCTACAGACATTTCAGAGGCACCTTGCCATTGTCAGGGAGAAGGCCGTCAGGCGACTCATGGCAGAACGGGCAAGGGAGATATACGCCCTCGCTATGAGCGAGAAAAAAGCGATTACCGACGTAACACAGGAAGCGCAAAGGCTAATCAGGGAATGTTCCGCGTCGGAACGGATAGCCCTGTCTGACCCGTCGATACATCAGGAGGCTTACGAGGCGCAAGTCAAGGCATGGGACGGACTGCCCGTCTTGCGGACAGGCATTGACCCGGTGGATAACGAAATGTCCGGGGGCATTCTCCCCGGCGAGATCCTTTCCCTTGTCGGCGGAGAGGGGTCGATGAAAACATCCCTCGCACTCAAGGCGGTTGATACGTATTTGCAAGAGGTCGGAAGGAAAGTCCTGTTTGTGAGTTTGGACATGCCTGCCTACCAGGTCAACTTGAGACGGCTTATGCCCATCATCGGCCTGAACGAGATGGAGATATTGGAGGCTATCAAGTCCGATTCCCCGGAATACAAGCGCGCCGTTGATGCGCTGACGGAACGCGACGCGGGACTATTCCGGGTGATTGACGGGGATTACACCGTTGCCGATCTCGAAAGAGCGATCAGGACGGAATCTCCCGCCGTGGTGGTGCTTGATTACCTGACCGCGGTTGCCGGGTTCGACTCGGAACTGGACGCTGCCCGACAGGTGACGGCTGCCCTTCGCAGATGGAAAAACGAACTCGGTTGCGCCTTCCTTGTCTTGAACCAAATGTCCGACATTGCCTTGTCGAATCAGCGGAACGGCGATGTCGGAACGGGCAGAGGTTTAGGCGGAGGGTCAATCAGGAGACTTGCGGACGTGGTACTTGAACTCTTCAAAGATAAACCGCCGACAAGTGAAGACGGGATGCCTAACTTCGATACGCAACACAGGATCATCTGTTCGGTTGCAAAGACGAGACGAGGTCAGAACGGACGGCATTACTCGCTCCACTACGAGGGTAAGACGATGACATTCAGCGGGTCTGCGTCACCCGTGAAAATCAGGAGTAAAAAATCATCCGAGTCTGTATTTTCAGACTCCTTTGGGGGGTTTTGATAATGACAGGGCGATTCAGAAATAAGTGGATTGACAAAATGGAATACCTTGAGCGGGAGAACGCCGAACTCCGGAACCGGCTGGAGTATACCAGGATGATCAACAAAAAACAGCGGGCATTAATCGGCAGGATGCGCCGGGCGAACAACGAAAGGGTGCTAGTGCATTGAAAGATCACGGTAGCCGGATGTTCCCGTACAAGTTGGAATGTCTGGGCGTTGACCCTACGTGGCACATGTCCAAAGACGATGCGGAGCAGTATGGGAAAAACCAGGGGTACAAGTCTTGCACGGTTGAGCGACTATGCGACGACGGCGAATACAGGGGGGTGGCGTAGATGGCACATACACCGGGACCGTGGTTTGTCGGGTATAGCCCCGAATATGACATTGACACTGGGGATGATGGGCAGACCATTGGGCACCTCACCGGAAAGGATGAGTTTGACGGCACTGTGTTCTCTGTCAGGATGCTGGAAAACGGCGAAGAGGAACTCGTTTATATT
>Ga0265293_10012260_pt1 | contig 11415 bp, 9 predicted proteins | sample Munlanlewell138R_FD_192505 | JGI IMG/M metagenome (GOLD analysis project Ga0265293, IMG submission 192505) | Leachate microbial communities from a municipal landfill in Southern Ontario, Canada - Leachate well 138R | ecosystem: Engineered > Solid waste > Landfill > Unclassified | place: Canada... | reverse complement strand
TTTTAATCTGTACCAACTGTCTGCTTTTAACAGCCTCCAACCAGAGCAGGGTAGCCTCTTTTCTAAGCTCTCTATAACTATTTAAAAGTAGTGCCTGTGCCATCTCCTTTTGGTTCATAGCCACCAATTTTTCGGCTGCTCTTTTGCCGGGAGCAATTGTTTGAGAAATTTCTGCAACAACCCCTTCTCCAAGATGTAACCGTCGTTCATCGTTGTTGTAGTAGGAGATTGAGAATGAGGGATTATCTATAGTATTGGCAACTAAAATATTAGCCTCTGCAACATCAATCTCTAATCGCTGAGCCAATAGCTCTAAATTTCTTGCCTCAACCTTTAAGAGATACTCCTCTAAAGAGAGGTTTAGGTAAAGTTGTGCACTTAAGTGGCTCAGACTAAATAGAAGCATGAAAGCCAATAGGGTAACTCTCTTTTTCATATAATTTTATTTTTCTTATAAATATATTACAATAATTAGACATTTAAGTAGCCATTATCCTACAAAAAATATTTAGTAGAGTTATTATATCTTCTATTTAGCTCCTCCAATCAGTTCCAAAATTACCAATTCCGATTGGGTGCCAACTCTTATTTTTGGCCCCCACAGCCCCAGCCCCGATGTGACATAAAAGTGTGTTCCATCAATTTTTTTGTATCCGTAAGGAAAAGAGTTGATCAATTTTAAAATTAAATTGCCCGGCCAAAATTGACCATTATGGGTATGTCCCGACAAGTAGAGATCTACCCCTTGCTCCACTCCCTCTTGGGTAGAGGCAAGTTGGTGGTCCATCACTATTATGGGCATCTCCTTCAACCCAGAAGAGCCGCCCCTATAATTTTGCAGTAGAGCAGAGAGAGTTTTACGCTCTCTGTTGAATCTATCCTCTCTACCAACTATGGTGATAGCATCCGATACCGTTACCACAGAATCTATTAGAAAATTTACTCCACAGCTCTCAAAATACTCTATTATCTGCTCTCTTTTGCCGCTATAAAATTCATGATTTCCACTCACAGCATATACTCCCCAACTACTCTTTATAGAGGAGAAGAGTGAAGAGAGATTGGCCTGGTGGAGAGGCTCTATATCTCTATCTATCAAGTCGCCTGCAATAAGAAGCAGATGAGGTTCCTCTCTATTTATCATCTCTACAAATCGGGAGAGCTCCTTATAGTGGATATAGGAGCTTAAATGGAGATCGCTTGTAAGTGCCACTTTAATTGCCCTGCCCTCCTCTATTTTATCAGATTCAATTTTAATTCGCTGAACCTTAGGGTTTTTAAAATTCCAACTCCCAATCGATAGTATTATAGAGGTTACAAGCAGACCAAAGAGTAGAGAAGCTCTCTTAAAAATAATAGAGCCAAAAAGAGCTTCTACTCTTAGAGGGGTAAGATGGGAGATTCCAAATTTTATAAGATCTATAAATAGAAGATAGAGTGAAAGATATATCAGAAGGGCTATCCAGGTAAAGGTTATGTGAGAGAGGGGGCGCGAGAGAGCGAGTGGGAATTTGTCTCCTTTGGCCATACGGTATATAAATAGTGAAGAGAGGATTATAAAAAGAAGTATGGTACCAATCTTTAAAAGAGGGAGAGGGGGAAGTGTCTCAATAATTTTAATTGTAGGGTAGAGGTTTATTAGAAGCAGAGAGAGTAGAACTATTATAAAAAACATATGGTCCAATTTTTGAAAAGACAAATATAGTCTATCTTTGCCAAAGATTGAACTAAAAAAAGGATAGAGAGTTGATGCAGACCCGGGTAGCAATAGCAAAGCGAGTAACAGTTATAGGGCTCTTTGTAAATCTTTTTCTTGGGATTATTAAGGGAGCAGCAGCAGTTGTAGGGCGTAGCTCCGCCATGTTGGCCGATGCTATCCATACCCTCTCCGACCTTATTACCGATTTTGTTGTCCTCTTTTTTATCTCCTACTCGGGAAAAGAGTGCGATGAAGATCACCGTTATGGACACGGAAAGTTTGAAACTTTTGCCACACTGATAATCTCTTTTGCCCTTATGGTGGTTGCAATAGGTATTATTTGGAGCGGTGGTAGTGTTATCTATAAATCTCTAAGTGGCGATACTATTTCCAAACCGGGGATAGTTGCTTTTTGGGCAGCTTTAATCTCTATAGTGGCAAAAGAGATACTCTATAGATACACCATCAAAAATGGAAAGATTATTAAGAGCGAAACTCTTATAGCAAATGGATGGCACCACCGTACAGACGCTCTCTCCTCTATCGGTACCCTACTGGGAATTGGGGGAGCTATTTTCTTAGGGGAGAGATGGAGAATATTGGATCCAATTGCTGCTATTGTGGTTAGTATTCTTATTCTTAAAGTGGCTATCGATCTTGCTATTCCAAGTATAAAGGAGCTTTTGGAGAGCTCTCTCCCTAAAGAGGTGGTGGGAGAGATTGAAGAGATACTTGAAAAGCACCCCGATGTCATCTCATTTGACCATCTGCGTAGTAGAAAAATAGGGATCATCTATGCAATTGATGTCCATATCAAAATCGATAGGGAGGTGACCTTCGAAAGATCACATGAGATTACCGAAGAGCTTGATAAAGAGATCAAAGAGAGATTTGGAGAGGAGACTATTGTATTAATCCATGCAGAACCCAAATAGAGACCACAGTGTAACTTTTAAAGCAGTTTGGCAAAGAAGTCGTTCCCTTTGTCATCTACTAAAATAAAGGCGGGGAAGTTTTTAACTTCAACTTTCCAAATGGCCTCCATGCCAAGTTCGGGATACTCCAACAACTCCACTTTTTTAATGTTCTCCTGTGCTAAAATTGCAGCCGGCCCCCCTATGCTGCCAAGGTAGAATCCACCGTACTCTTTACAAGATGCTGTAACATCTTTACTTCTATTACCTTTTGCAATCATTATCAAACTTCCACCACTCTCTTGAAATAGCCTTACATAGGAGTCCATCCTCCCGGCAGTAGTTGGGCCAAAGGAGCCGCTCGCGTACCCTTTTGGTGTTTTTGCAGGTCCTGCATAGTAGATGGGGTGATCTTTTACATATTGGGGTAGACCTTTTCCGGCATCTAACCTCTCTTTAAGTTTGGCGTGGGCGCTATCTCTTGCAACTATAATTGTACCGCTCAAAAGTAGTAGGGTTGAGACCGGATATTTGGAGAGCTCTTTTAATATCTCTTTCATCTCTCTATTGAGATCTATCTTCACCCCTGCATGTGTAATTGCTTCGGGGTTCTTATATTTTTCGGGGAGCAGACGGCCAGGCTCTCTATCTAAACTCTCAAGCCAAATTCCATCTCTATTGATCTTCGCTTTTATGTTGCGATCTGCACTGCAAGAGACCCCTATCCCTACCGGGCATGAAGCTCCATGTCTTGGAAGGCGGATAACTCTAACATCGTGTGCAAAATATTTTCCACCAAATTGGGCGCCAACTCCCAATTTTTGAGCCATTTTTAACACTTTACCCTCCATCTCCAAATCTCTAAAGGCGTGACCCTCTTCACCTCCTTGGGTAGGAAGAGAGTCTAAATATTTAGTTGAGGCCAATTTTACCACCTTCATACACTCTTCGGCTGAAGTGCCACCAATTACAATGGCCATATGGTATGGAGGACAGGCAGAGGTTCCAAAGAGTTTCATCTTTTCGGCAATAAAACTCTCTAAAGAGGCCGGATTCAGAAGTGCTTTAGTCTCTTGAAAGAGAAAGGTTTTATTGGCACTTCCCCCACCTTTGGCTACAAATAAAAAGGAGTACTCATCGCCCTGAGTGGAGTAGATATCAATCTGGGCAGGCAGATTTGTTCCACTATTTACTTCGCGATACATATCGAGAGGCACAGTTTGCGAGTAGCGCAAATTATCTTGGGTATAGGTGTCAAAAATACCGTGACTCAACCACTCTTTGTCGTCTGCTCCAGTTAGAACCCTCTCCCCTTTTTTTGCAACTACTATAGCGGTACCTGTATCTTGGCAAAATGGAAGGATCCCTTCGGCCGAAATTTTGGCATTTAGCAACATAGTAGCAGCCACCGCTTTGTCGTTTACACTCGCTTCGGGATCATTTAAAATTTTAGCTACCATCTCATTGTGCTCCCCCCTCATAAGAAAAGAGATGTCGTGCAGCGCCTGGCGGGCAAGCTCTCTGAGCCCCTCTGGAGCTACCTTTAAAAAGTTCTTACCATCCACCTCTATAACCGACACATATTTGTCTGTAAGTAGGTGATAATTAGTTTTGTCTTCCCCTAAAGGATAGGTTTCCCGATAATTGAATTTCATAGCTATAACGATTAAATTTATTTTTTTACAGAGGAATTTTGAAGTAAAAAGAGTCTCATAAATTGGTTAAGATCGCCATCCAATACAGCTTGAGTATCGCCTTTTTCATACCCCGTCCTAAGATCTTTAACCAATTTATAGGGGTGTAGAGTGTAGCTTCTTATTTGAGATCCCCACTCTATCTTAAGTTTTCCCTCTTCCAACTTCGCCTCCTTCTCCCTCTTCTTTCGTAACTCCATCTCATAGAGGTGCGATTTTAAAATTCTAAGTGCGTTTTGTCTATTATCTTGTTGCGAACGGCTTTCGGTATTCTCTACAGTTATTCCGGTGGGAAGGTGTTTTACTCTAACTCCCGTTTCAACTTTATTTACATTTTGGCCTCCCGCTCCAGAGGAACGGAATGTACTCCACTCTAAATGAGAGGGATTAATATCTATCACTATGCTCTCATCTACTGCGGGATATACAAAAACAGATGAGAATGTTGTCTGTCTCTTCCCTTGTGCATTAAAAGGGGAGATTCTCACTAAACGGTGAACACCACTTTCGCTCTTAAGGTAGCCGTAGGCAAATTCCCCTTCAAATTCAATTGTAGCAGATTTAATTCCAGCCTCATCACCCTCTAAAAGTTCTAACAGCTGCACCCGATAGCCATTTCTCTCCCCCCACCGCTGGTACATCCGCATAAGCATAGCAGACCAGTCGTTGCTCTCTGTACCTCCTGCACCTGAATTAACTTTAAGGATTGCACCTAAGGAGTCTCCCTCTTGGGAGAGCATACTCTCCAACTCTAAATTTTCTACCTCCGTCAAAAGAGCGCTAATGGTCTCTTCCGATTCCAATTCAAACGAACTATCCTCTTTAATAAGCTCTTTAAGAAGTTGATACTCTTTTAGAAGAGTATTTATTCTATCGAATCTTTCTACCAACCTCCTATGGGAGGAGAGTTTTTTTAAAACTATTTCGGCCTCCTGTGGCGAATCCCAAAAATGCTCTTCTAAACTCTCTTTTTCAAGCTCTAAAATAGAGGAGCTGCTGCTATCCGGGTCAAAGAGACCTCCTCAACGCCTCTATACGCTGTTCAATACTTTTACTATTTCCGTCGTGCATAATCAAAAATCTACTCTTTATTAAGATCAAAGTTACCCATTATTTCTTTAACAACCCGATAGGCGAGATCTCTACTATACCCCTTAGAGAGGGCAAGTCTAATCAATTTTGCTTTAACCTTCTGTCGCTCTTCTATTTTGGAGAGTGAGCTTAATTTTCTCTGTAGGATAGCTCTGAGCCTATCAATCTGTTGGGATTGAGGAAGCTCCTCTAAAGCCTTCGCTATAATATCGGCTGAGATCCCCCGCTTTCTTAACTCCCATAAAAGCTTCACTTCACCCCACCCGTTAAATTTACTTTTATCTCGCACAAAAGCTAAAGCGTAGCGCATCTCATCTAAAAAATTAGTGCGAGTCAACTCTTCAATAATCTTAGCCCTTTCATCTACAGAGAGATTGTACTTAGATAGATATCTTTCGACATCTGCCCTACAGCACTCTCTACGGGAAGAGTATCTCTCCATTGCTGCAAGGGCCCTTTTATAAAGCTCCCTACCCTCTTTATCTGCCCCGCTCTCCATCACTCCTCTATAAGCCTATCGATAAAAGAGTAGAACTCCTCCTTAAAATTGTTGTAGTGGATACCGGTGCCCGGACCATTGAACCCGGAGTGGACTCTCTGAACTTCACCTCGTTTATCTATCACAATTGTTGTAGGAAAAGCTCTAAAATTTTTAAGTTGGGGAAGTGCAATTTCAACCTCTCTTGGGGTATAGCCACTAATTAAAACCGGATAGGAGATTTTGGCAACCCTTACCAATTTAGAGGCCTCTTTAGAGGCTATTTCAAACTCTTTTGAGCGTTCAAAAGCTATAGCCAAAATATCTACTTTGGGCCTGTAGTGGCGGTAAAGCTCATCTAAGAACCTACTCTCATCTAAACAGTTTGGGCACCACGAACCCGAAATTTGCACAATTGTAACAGGGTTCTCCCCTTCACCCTTAGGAAATGAGAGCATCTCCCCCTCTATAGTGGGAAAAGAGAAAGTAAACTTCCCTTCACTCTCATTAACAGTGGTGATAGAGTATGGGTCTTGAAGTTGAGCGTTGCTCTCTCTTACCCCCTCTCCCTCCTCTACTTTATTAAATCCGGTATAGAGTTTGATATTACTCAATCTGTTACTGTCGCTTTGGGCTTGAAAAAGTCGTATAAATCCACCATCAAAACTTGAAAGAGAGAGATGGCCGCTCTGGGTAAGTACCCCTTCAAAATAGCGATAGTCGCCTGTAGCAGTAAGAAACGATCCTACTATAGTGCTGTCGTTCTCAACAAATTCACCAATCAGCTCTCTCTCGTTCAATTTGATTTTCCATCTCCCCTCCCCTTTACCTGATGGTGTGTGAGTTTGGTCGAAGCGACCCTTAACTCCCTTTACCGCTTTAAAAGGCATTGTATAGGCACTTCTCTCCATAAAGCCCGTAAGCTTCTCCCCCTCTATATGTAATTTAAAAGTTGAGCCAAAAAGGGGCATTATTATAGTTAGAGAATCTCCTTTCAACCCAACTTCATCTACCCTGTAGTGTTCAGGACCATTAAGAATATAGAGCAAAAGAGAGTCTCCCCCACCTTTGTCAAATCTAAAATTAAAGGGTATTTCGCCCCCCGATTGAGTAAAGAGAGTACCCCGCCACTCTCCATCTAAAAGATGCTCCCCACTACTGCTGCATGAATAGAGTAGAGTTAAAGCGAGAAGAGTCGATAGTAGCCCACTAAATAGGTTTTTTGACATAGTTATATTGTGTTAATCATAAGATTCAAAAGCATTTAAAAGGCCGCAGGCAGCCAAAATATCCTCACCTCTTGAAGCTCTTACAGTTGTCAATATTCCCCCTTTTGAGAGCCTCTCTTTAAAGAGTTCAATTATTGGTTCAGGAGAACTCTTAAATGGGAAGTTTGGAATTGAATGGTAACGAATTAGATTGACTCTACACCTTATACCCCTGAGCAGATTGACAATAGCATCGGCATGGCGCTTGGTGTCGTTCCACCCCGAAAAGAGGATATACTCAAAACTTACTCTGCGCTGTCCCGAAAAATTGTAACCTCTTATCAACTCTACAATATTGTGGATATCTTCTCTATTTTGAACAGCCATTAGCGAAGCTCTCTCTTTAGGAAAGGGGTTATGGAGCGAAATCGCCAAGTGGCACTCAGACTCCTCTAAGAAGCGTTTAAGAGGTTGATAGATCCCAATGGTAGAGAGGGTGATTCTTCGGGGGCTTAGAGCAAAACCCCAAGGGGCTGTTAAGATCTCTAAGCTTTGTAAAACATTCTCTATATTGTCTAAAGGCTCCCCCATACCCATATATACTATATTGGTAATTTGGGAACTCTCCTCTACATTTAAAAATTGAGAGACAATTTCACCGGCAGACAAATCTCCTTTGAAACCCATTCTTGCAGTCATACAAAATTTACATCCCATTCTGCATCCCGCCTGAGTAGAGAGGCAGAGTGTAAGACGCTCCCCACTTGGGATTGTAACTGCCTCTATATTGGTAGAGGTCAATGAGGGGAAGAGGTACTTGGCGGTACCGTCTATGGAGCGGCTTACCACCTTTGGCTTAAACCCTCCAACCTCATATTTAGAGGAGAGGAGCTCTCTATCTTCTTTTGAAAGAGTGGTCATCCCCTCTATTGAAGAGAGCCTCTTTTTATAAATCCACTCCGCTATTTGAGCTGCCCTATAGTTGGGGAAAGAGAACTCTCCTACCACCCTATTAAGCTCTTCTATACTATTTCCAATCAACCATTTTTTCATAAAACAAAGTTAGATAAAATAGAAATCATTTCTTATTTTTGTAGAAACTATTAAAATAAATTGAGATATGGCTAAGGAGAAAGGTGAGGAGAAGAGAGGTGCCAACATTAGTGCCGAAAAGCTTAAAGCACTACAAGTTACTCTTGACAAAATAGAGAAAGATTACGGAAAGGGCACTGTAATGAAGATGGGAGAGCAGCCAAAGTGGGAAGTTTCAACCATACCGTCGGGCTCAATTACTTTAGATCACGCTCTTGGAATAGGGGGGTACCCCCGAGGAAGGGTTGTTGAAATTTATGGCCCGGAATCGAGCGGAAAGACAACACTTGCAATACATGCTATTGCCGAAGCACAGAAGCTTGGTGGAATAGCGGCAATGATAGATGCAGAGCATGCATTTGATAGAACTTATGCAAAGGGTTTGGGGGTAGATGTAGATACACTGCTTATCTCCCAGCCCGATAACGGCGAGCAGGCCTTAGAGATTGCCGACCACCTTATTCGTAGTGGAGCAATTGATGTAATTGTAATTGACTCTGTTGCTGCTCTTACCCCAAAAGCAGAGATTGAGGGAGAGATGGGAGACTCCAAAATGGGGCTTCAAGCCAGATTGATGAGCCAGGCATTGAGAAAACTGACTGCCAATATTAGCAGAACCAACACCTGTTGTATCTTTATCAATCAGCTTAGAGAGAAGATTGGGGTGATTTTTGGCAATCCCGAAACCACCACCGGAGGGAATGCCCTTAAGTTCTACTCCTCTGTTAGGGTAGATGTTAGAAGAGTTACACAGATTAAAGATGGAGAGGAGGCAACCGGCAATAGGGTAAGGGCAAGAATTGTCAAAAACAAGATGGCTCCTCCCTTCCGCAAAGCTGAATTCGATATAGTTTTTGGAGAAGGGATATCTAAAATTGGTGAAATTTTAGATCTTGGAGTTGAGTACTCAATTGTCAAAAAGAGCGGTTCGTGGTTTAGCTATGGAGAAGATAGATTGGGGCAGGGAAGAGAGGCTGTAAAACAGATTCTTTTAGATAATCCCCCACTTATGGAGGAGATTGAGGCAAAAATAAGAGAGCAGATTAGCTTCTCTAACGAGTAACTGTTAAGTTTAGATCAATGGAGATTGTATTGAGTGGTATTCGCTCCACAGGGCGACTTCACTTGGGTAATTATTATGGTGCACTTAAGAACTATGTAAAGATGCAGGAGAGCTACAACTGTTTCTTCTTTGTAGCCGACCTCCACTCACTCACTACGCACCCTAAACCTCAGGAGTTTCACCGGGGGGTACGCACAATTTTAGCCGAATATTTGGCTGCCGGATTAGATCCTGAAAAATCGGCCCTCTTTATTCAGAGCGATATACCCGAAGTTAGTGAGCTCTTTGTACTATTAAATATGATAGCCTATAAAGGGGAGCTTGAGAGAACAGCCTCTTTTAAAGAGAAGATTAGGCAACACCCCGAAAATATCAATGCCGGGCTTCTTACCTATCCTGTATTGATGGCTGCCGATATCCTTATCCATAGGGCCAATTTGGTGCCGGTGGGTAAAGATCAAGAGCAGCACTTAGAGGTGGCACGAGTTTTAGCACGCCGTTTCAATACCTTTTATGGAATAGATCTATTTCCGGAGCCAAAAGCTTTCAATTTTAATGAAGAGCTCATTAAGATTCCCGGCTTAGATGGGAGTGGCAAGATGGGTAAGAGTGAAGGAAATGGAATTTACCTCTCCGACGATCCCAAAACAATTCGCAAAAAGGTAATGAGGGCAGTTACAGATAGCGGTCCAACTCAACCCTTCAGCAAAATGCCCGATACAATAGAGAACCTCTTCCAACTTCTTAAAGTAGTATCCGACAGCTCTACCGTAGAGCACTTTACTTCTGAATATAACAACTGTTCAATTCGTTATGGCGACTTGAAAAAAGTATTGGCAGAAGAGATTATTAAAGTTACCACCCCTATTAAAGAGAGAATCGACCAGATTTACCACGACAACAATTATCTTTCACAAGCTCTAAAGATTGGAACAGAAAAAGCGCGTGAAAGTGCTCAATCTACATTGAAAGAGGTAAAGAGGGCTGTTGGTTTCAACAACTCACCCCTTTAAAATGGTGAGTCGAGAGACCATAGACCGAATATTGAATACGGCACAAATTGTAGATGTCGTAAATGAGTTTGTTCCTCTAAAACGAAGAGGGGCCAACTATATGGCTTGCTGTCCTTTTCATGACGAAAAGAGCCCCTCGTTTTCGGTCTCTCCTTCAAAAGGTATCTTCAAATGTTTTGGATGTGGAAAAGGGGGAAATGTGGTTCACTTTATAATGGAGCATGAACATTTGGGATATGTAGAAGCGTTAAAATATTTAGGAAAAAAATACAATATAGAGGTTGAAGATAGAGAAGAGACACCCGAAGAGGCGCAAAACAGGCTTCGATCAGAGGCGCTATTTGCTGTCAATCAATTTGCAGTTAAATTTTTTCAACAAGCCTTAACCAATAGTGAAGAGGGTAGGACAATAGGGGGTTCCTACCTAAAAGAGCGAGGTTTTACCTCTAAAACTATCGAATCATTCTCTCTTGGATGGGCACCCTCTATAGGCGACTCCCTCTCTGGAGCTGCGCTCCACAACGGTTACTCTAAAGAGAATCTTATAGATGTTGGTCTCTCTTACGAAGAGAGGGAGAGCGGAAGATTGATAGACCGCTTCTATGAAAGAGTAATTTTCCCTATCCACTCTGTATCGGGGAAGGTTATAGCCTTTGGTGGGAGAGTTTTAAAGGGTGAAAAGAGGGTAGCTAAATATATCAACTCGCCAGAGAGCGATATTTATCATAAAAGCAGCTCTCTCTACGGCCTCTTTCAGGCAAAGAGTGCTATAATAAAAGAGCAGAAGTGCTACTTGGTGGAAGGGTACACCGATGTACTCTCTTTCTATCAGGCAGGAGTAGAAAATTGTGTAGCCTCGAGTGGAACCTCTTTAACTGTAGAGCAGATACGATTGATTAGACGCTTTGCTTCGGATGTTACTCTTGTTTACGATAGCGATTTTGCCGGAATCAAAGCCTCTTTACGGGGTTTGGATATGTTGCTTGAAGAGGGGCTAAATGTTAGGATAGTACTACTTCCAGAGGGGGAGGACCCAGACTCTTTTGCAAAAAAGAGAGATGGAGAGAGACTTAAAGAGGATTTAAAGGAGCTGGAGGCAGATTTCATTCAAGTAAAGATTAAACTATTTGAAAAAGAGGAGGGGAACGACCCTTTAAAACGC
>Ga0265293_10012259_pt1 | contig 11415 bp, 7 predicted proteins | sample Munlanlewell138R_FD_192505 | JGI IMG/M metagenome (GOLD analysis project Ga0265293, IMG submission 192505) | Leachate microbial communities from a municipal landfill in Southern Ontario, Canada - Leachate well 138R | ecosystem: Engineered > Solid waste > Landfill > Unclassified | place: Canada... | reverse complement strand
TAGCTAAAGTTATCGAGTAATCTGGCGTATGCCAAATGCCTTTCCGGCGTGTGCGGGGAGGGTAGTACAAGCCGAAACGCTCTGAGTAGGGTTTCGGCTTGTGCATCTTGAAAAGATTAGGCCAGTAGCTCAATTGGCAGAGCGGCGGTCTCCAAAACCGCAGGTTGGGGGTTCGATTCCCTCCTGGCCTGCCATATTTAACGTGGCAGCGCTGAGACAAAACAATATGTCCGAAAAATCGACTACACAGGCATCAAAGCAAGATCTGCTGAAGTGGATTGCCGTTGCCGTCATAGTGGCTGCTGGTGTTTATGCCAACGCCTACTTTTCCGCTGAATCACTTGTGTTCCGTGTAATAGGTTTGCTTGTGGCTGCTGGGCTTGCTGTCTGGATTGCTGTACAAACTGAAAAGGGTTCGGCGTTTCTGAATCTCTGTCTTGAAGCCAGAACAGAGATTCGTAAAGTTGTCTGGCCTACGCGCCAGGAAACCACGCAGACAACCATGATTGTGCTGGTTGTTGTCTTCATTCTTGGTATCGTGCTTTGGCTTCTGGATACGGCGCTGGGTGCGATTATCTCCCGGATAATTGGCTAGTCAGAGGTTCATAGATGGCAATGCACTGGTACGTTGTTCATGCCTATTCAGGATATGAAAAAAGGGTAATGCAAGCGCTTAAAGAGCGCATTGCCCGTTCTGGCATGCAGGATCTTTTTGGCGAAGTTATTGTTCCAACAGAAGAAGTTCTCGAGATGCGCGCTGGTCAAAAGCGCAAAAGCGAGCGCAAATTTTTCCCTGGTTATGTGCTGGTGGAAATGGAACTGAACGACGATACCTGGCACCTTGTAAAAGAGACTCCTCGAGTTCTCGGTTTTATTGGTGGCAAGGCTGACAAGCCAGCCCCGATTACCCAGCGCGAAGCCAATCGTATTCTGCAGCGTCTGGAAGAAGGTCAGGACAAACCGCGTCACAAGATTATTTACGAGCCAGGTGAAATGGTTCGTGTTATCGACGGTCCTTTCAACGACTTCACTGGTACCGTTGAAGAAGTTAATTACGAGAAAAACCGTTTGCGTGTTGCGGTGCTGATTTTTGGCCGCTCCACGCCGGTTGAACTTGAATTCAGTCAGGTCGAAAAGAGCTGATTTGTTAAAACGTGCTGCGGGTCTGCCAGGATCTGCAGCTTGATCGGGGAGCTGAAGGTCGCCGCAAGGTTGCCAAAAGCGCATGTACCCACAGGAGATAAAACATGGCGAAGAAAGTCACCGCATATATCAAGCTGCAGGTTGCTGCAGCAAAAGCTAACCCCAGTCCGCCCGTAGGCCCTGCGCTCGGTCAGCACGGCGTTAACATTATGGAATTCTGCAAACAGTTCAATGCCCAAACTCAGGGCATGGAACCAGGTCTGCCAATTCCAGTGGTCATCACTGTTTACGCAGACCGTAGCTTCACCTTTATTACCAAGACTCCACCAGCAGCGGTTCTGCTGCGTAAAGCGCTTGGTATCCCCAAAGGTAGTGCACGTCCTAACACTGACAAAGTGGCCAAAATCACCCGTGCTCAGCTGGAAGAAATCGCAACCATGAAGATGCCAGATCTGACCGCATCTGATATGGACGCTGCGGTTCGTACACTGGCAGGTACTGCCAGAAGTTCTGGTATTGATGTGGAAGGGGTGTAAATAATGGCTAAACTGACTAAAAAGCAGAAGGCAATTGCTGCCAAATTGGATACAACCCGTGCTTACTCAGTTGCTGACGCACTGGCTCTGCTGAACGAATTCGGTTCTGCAAAATTCAAAGAGTCTATCGACGTTGCAGTTAATCTGGGCGTTGACCCACGTAAATCAGACCAGGTTGTTCGTGGCGCAACTCTGCTGCCATTTGGCACTGGTAAAACTGTGCGCGTAGCTGTTTTTGCACAAGGCGAAAATGCCAACAAAGCGAAAGAAGCAGGTGCAGATATCGTTGGTTTCGACGATCTGGCTGAAAGCATCGCTGCCGGCAACATGGATTTCGACGTTGTTATCGCGACTCCAGACGCAATGCGTGTAGTAGGTAAACTGGGTCAGGTGCTCGGTCCGCGTGGCTTGATGCCGAACCCGAAAGTGGGAACTGTTACCGCTGACGTAGCTGGCGCTGTCCGCAACGCCAAAGCCGGTCAGGTACGTTACCGTACTGACAAGAAAGGTATTATCCACGGCGCAATCGGCAAGATTGGTTTTGAAGCAGACGCTATTCAGGGCAACCTGGAAGCTCTGCTGAGCGATCTGAAGAAAGCTAAGCCAGCCTCTTCTAAAGGTATTTACATCCAGAAAGTGGTGTTGTCTTCCACTATGGGTCCTGGCGTTCAGATCGATCATTCAGCGTTGAGCGTCTAATTAATCGAATTTCAGGCGGTGCTTGTCGCTGCCTCAGACTTTGGGGTTTTGCCTGCTGCCTGTCAGCAGGCAAAGCTGTCAAAGACCGTAGGTGTCAGTATCTCCAGCAAAATCGGTGTGCTGGCTTAATCGCCTACGCAGATGGTGAAACCCGTGATGCAAGTCATCACTATTCCACCAGTTAATCTTGGTCCAGGCTGATACATCAGAACTGGAACAAGGCAAAACAACGATGGGCCGTAATACTGGTCCAAATCAGGAGTAAAGCTAGTGGCTATTAGGCTTGAAGACAAACAGCAAATCGTCTCGGAAGTCCATGAAGCTGCTACCAGTGCTTTGTCTGCTGTGCTTGCCGATTATCGGGGAGTATCAGTTTCTGCCCTGACCCAACTCCGCAAAAATGCTCGTGAAAACAATGTGTATCTGCGTGTAGTGCGTAATACCTTGTTGAGCCGTGCGGTTGAAGGGACTGAGTTTGAGTGCATCCAAGATGCGCTTAAAGGGCCGACCATTCTTGCATTTTCCATGGAAGATCCGGGTGCCGCTGCGCGTGTACTGAAGGATTTTGCCAAGGGCAATGACAAGTTTGAGATCAAAGCGCTGTCTGTCGGTGGCAAGTTGCTGGGCGCCGACCAGATTGATGCTCTGGCTACATTGCCGACTTACGATCAGGCAGTGTCCATGCTGATGAGTGTCATGCTGGCACCGGTTACCAAGCTTGTTCAAACCTTTAACGAGGTTCCGACTAAGGTTACGCGCGCGGTTGCCGCCGTTCGTGACCAGAAGCAAGCTGCGTGATTCTGAAACGTTAACGTTACAAATTTTAAATTTTTACTTGGGAGTTAAATGTCATGGCTCTGTCCAAAGACGATATTCTGAATGCTATCGCTGAAATGTCCGTAATGGACGTTGTTGAACTGGTTAAGGCAATGGAAGAGAAGTTCGGCGTTTCTGCTGCAGCTGCTGTTGCTGTTGCTGCTGCTCCAGCTGCCGCTGCTGCTGAAGCTGCTGAAGAGAAAACCGAATTCGACATCATCCTGAAGGATTCTGGCGAGAAGAAAGTAAACGTGATCAAAGTAGTACGCGCTCTGACCGGTCTGGGTCTGAAAGAAGCTAAAGACCTGGTTGACGGCGCTCCTTCTACTGTTAAAGAAGCTGCAAGCAAAGCTGAAGCGGAAGATGCCAAGAAGCAGCTGGAAGAAGCCGGCGCTACTGTTGAGCTGAAGTAATCCGTTTTTGCAGTGCTTTAAAGCAGTGCCATAAAAACGCCGGCAGGGAGCATTAGTTCCCTGTCGGTGTTTAATGTTTTTCAGGTTCAAGGTAAATAACGCGTTAAAAGGTCGAGCGAGTTCCGACCAAGGATTCAGGGAGAGGCATCATCAAGTCTCCCGGCGACAATCGATGCAGTATTTTTTCGGTTGTAGTTGCTAGTGGTGCCAACTGGCACCAGCGTGCGTGTCAGTGCAGTAAAGCTTCAAACAGTGTCTGACATAGACACTGGTTCGTTGGTGGGATTTATCCAGGTCGCCGCGTTAAAGCGCAGAGCGCTGGATATCAAGAGTTCATTCGAAAGACGCTGCGCAGGTTTGCGGATGAACATTAAGAACATACTTGCTAGGAAAACACTAATGGCCTATTCGTATACAGAGAAGAAACGTATCCGTAAAGACTTTGGTAAATTGCCAGGTGCGATGGATATTCCGTATCTCTTGTCAACGCAGATTGACTCTTACAGGCAGTTTACGCAAGCCGATGTCCCTTCTGACAGACGTCAGGATCAGGGGTTACATGCCGCATTTAAATCCGTGTTCCCTATTGCCAGCTACTCAGGCAAGGCTATTCTTGAGTACGTCAGTTATGAACTGGGCAAACCGGTATTTGATGTCAAGGAATGTCAACTGCGTGGTACGACCTACTCCGCATCTCTTCGCGTTCGAGTGCGTCTGATTCTTTATGATAAAGAATCCACGACCCAAGCCATCAAGGACATCAAAGAGCAAGAAGTATACATGGGCGAAATTCCGCTCATGACCGACAGCGGTACCTTTGTTATCAACGGTACAGAGCGTGTTGTTGTATCCCAGCTGCACCGCTCTCCCGGCGTGTTCTTTGACCACGATCGCGGCAAGACGCACAGTTCGGGCAAGCTGCTCTACTCTGCGCGTATTATTCCTTACCGTGGTTCCTGGCTGGATTTTGAATTTGATCCCAAGGATCTGGTGTTTGTTCGTATTGACCGTCGCCGCAAATTGCCGGCTACGGTGCTGCTGCGTGCGCTTGATTTTACCTCTGAACAGATTCTGGAAATGTTCTTCGAAAACAACCGCTACCGTCTCGGTACCGGCATCGAAGAGCTGATGCTGGAGCTGGTTCCTTCACGTCTGCGCGGTGAAGTACTTAACTTTGATGTTGTCGATAAAAAGGGCGAGGTCATTGTTGAGCAGGGACGTCGTATTACCGCTCGTCATATTCGGCAGATGGAAAAAGTTAAACTGACCGAGTTGAAAGTAAGCTCCGAGTACGTTTCTGGTCAGGCCCTGGCACGCGATATCGTCAATCCGGAAACCGGAGAGATTCTGTTCGAGTGCAATACCCTGGTAACACCGGATCTGCTTATTGCTCTGGTTAAAGCGGGTATTACTGAATTCGAAACCATCTACACCAACGATCTGGACTGTGGTCCGTTCGTTTCAGAAACCTTGCGTGTAGACAACACAACATCACGTCTGGATGCGCTGGTTGAAATTTACCGCATGATGCGTCCTGGCGAGCCGCCGACCAAAGATTCCGCAGAAAACCTGTTTGGAAATCTGTTCTTCTCGACCGAGCGTTACGATCTGTCTGCAGTAGGTCGTATGAAGTTCAATCGTCGTCTGGGTCGTGTTGAGACTACTGGTGCCGGTGTACTGAGCGTTGACGATATCGTTGATGTGTTAAAAACACTGGTAGCGATCCGTAACGGCTTTGGCACAGTGGACGACATCGATCACCTGGGTAACCGTCGTATTCGTTCTGTTGGTGAGATGGCTGAGAACCAGTTCCGTGTAGGTCTGGTGCGTGTTGAGCGTGCAGTAAAAGAACGCTTGAGCATGGCTGATTCTGAAGGCCTGATGCCTCAGGATATGATCAACGCAAAACCCGTTGCAGCGGCAATCAAGGAATTCTTTGGTTCGAGCCAGTTGTCACAGTTTATGGACCAGAACAACCCGCTGTCGGAAGTTACCCACAAGCGTCGTGTTTCTGCTCTTGGACCAGGCGGTCTGACACGTGAGCGTGCCGGCTTCGAAGTACGTGACGTTCACCCAACTCACTATGGTCGTGTATGTCCAATTGAAACGCCTGAAGGTCCGAACATTGGTTTGATTAACTCAATGGCGACCTACGCACGTACCAACGAGTACGGTTTCCTTGAGAGCCCATACCGTCGTGTTGTCGATGGTAAGGTCACCAACGAAATTGACTACCTGTCTGCGATTGATGAAGGCCAGTACGTTATTGCGCAAGCAAGTGCGAGCCTGGACGACGAAGGCCGCTTTGTAGAGAACCTGGTCACTGTACGTTATGACGGTGAAACCACGTTGATGCCAAAAGAGCAGATCAACTACATGGACGTTGCTCCTCAGCAGATGGTATCTGTGGCGGCTGCATTGATTCCGTTCCTGGAACACAACGACGCAAACCGTGCATTGATGGGTTCAAACATGCAACGTCAGGCTGTGCCGACGCTGCGTTCAGAGCCTCCGCTGATCGGAACCGGTCTGGAGCGTAACGTAGCTCGTGACTCAGGTGTCTGTGTAGTTGCCGAGCACGGTGGTGTTATCGAAAGCGTAGATGCTTCCCGTATCATTGTTCGTGTAAACGACGAAGAAACCAGTGCTGGTGAGGCCGGTGTAGATATCTACAACCTGACCAAATACACCCGCTCCAACCAGAACACCTGCATTACCCAGACTCCTCTGGTTAAAGAAGGTGATCGTATTGCCCGTGGCGATATTATGGCTGATGGCCCGTCCGTACATCTGGGCGAGCTGGCACTTGGCCAGAACATGCGCATCGCGTTTATGCCCTGGAATGGTTATAACTTCGAAGACTCTATTCTGATCTCCGAACGTGTTGTCAGCGAAGACCGTCTGACCACTATCCATATTCAGGAACTGACCTGTGTGGCGCGTGATACCAAACTCGGCGCCGAAGAAATTACCGCTGATATCCCTAACGTGGGCGAAGGCGCACTGGGCAAACTCGATGAGGCCGGTATTGTGTACATCGGCGCAGAAGTAAGCGCCGGCGACATTCTGGTTGGTAAGGTCACACCAAAAGGTGAGACCCAGCTGACTCCGGAAGAAAAACTGCTGCGTGCGATTTTCGGCGAGAAGGCTTCTGATGTTAAGGACACCTCGCTGCGCGTTCCGTCCAGCGTTAAAGGTACAGTCATTGATGTTCAGGTATTTACCCGCGATGGTCTGGAAAAAGACCAACGTGCGCGTGAAATTGAAAAAGCACAGCTCGACAAAGTGCGCAAGGATATCAACGATGAGTTCCGCATTGTTCAGGGTGCAACCTTCTATCGTCTGAAGCAGGCACTGCTGGGTAAAACTGTTGCCGGTGGTCCTGGTCTGAAAAAAGGCGCCGAGCTGACATCTGAGTACCTGGATGGTTTGGGTGCAGACGACTGGTTCAAGCTGCGTCTGGCAGATGAAGAGCTGAACAAGCAGCTGGAACTGACTGAAGCGCAGCTCAAACGTCGTCGCGCAGATCTGGATGAGCGTTTTGAAGATAAAAAACGCAAGCTGATCCAGGGTGATGATCTGGCACCTGGTGTGTTGAAGATCGTTAAAGTGTACCTGGCCATCAAGCGTCGCATTCAGCCTGGTGACAAGCTCGCAGGCCGTCACGGTAACAAGGGTGTTATCTCCGCCATTATGCCGGTAGAAGACATGCCTTTCGACGAAACTGGCAAACCGGTTGATGTTGTACTGAACCCGCTGGGTGTGCCGTCACGTATGAACGTCGGTCAGATTCTGGAAACCCACTTGGGTGCAGCCGCCAAAGGATTGGGTGCGCGCATCGACAACATGCTGCACGAGCGTCGCAAAGTCGAAGAAATTCGCAAGCTGCTGGATGAGATCTATAACTCTGTGGGCAACCGCAAAGAAGACATCAGCGGCCTGAGTGACGATGAGATTATCGAGCTGGCTCATAACCTCAAAGCGGGTGTGCCAATGGCTACGCCGGTGTTTGATGGTGCTGCCGAAGCAGAAATCAAACAGATGCTGAAGCTGGCCGGCATGGATGAGAGTGGTCAAGTCACTCTGTATGACGGCCGTACCGGTGATAGATTTGACCGTAAAGTGACCGTGGGCATCATGTACATGCTGAAATTGAACCACCTTGTTGATGACAAGATGCACGCCCGTTCAACCGGTTCGTACAGCCTTGTTACGCAACAACCGCTGGGTGGTAAAGCCCAGTTTGGTGGTCAGCGCTTCGGTGAGATGGAAGTGTGGGCGCTGGAAGCGTACGGTGCCGCTTACACCCTGCAGGAAATGTTGACAGTCAAGTCTGACGACGTGGCAGGCCGAACCAAGATGTATAAAAACATCGTTGACGGCGATCACCGCATGGAACCGGGTATGCCAGAGTCGTTTAATGTACTGCTGAAAGAGATCCGATCCCTGGGTATCGATATGGAGCTGGAAGTCTCCGGAAAATAAGGTCTCGCGAAAGCAACATTTAACGAATCGCTGATTTTGTGATGCCTGCTGCCCGAAGCAGCAGGCGGAGGAAAGTAGAATGAAAGACTTGCTGGGATTACTGAAGTCACAATCACACTCTGATGAATTTGACTCAATCCGTATCGGCCTTGCGTCGCCGGAAATGATCCGCGCCTGGTCCTTTGGTGAAGTCAAAAAGCCGGAGACCATTAACTACCGTACGTTCAAACCTGAGCGTGACGGTTTGTTCTGTGCAAAAATTTTCGGACCGGTCAAAGACTACGAATGCTTGTGTGGTAAGTACAAGCGTTTGAAACATCGTGGCGTTATCTGTGAGAAGTGCGGCGTTGAAGTTGCACTGTCCAAAGTACGTCGTGAGCGTATGGGACACATTGAGCTGGCCAGTCCGGTAGCCCATATCTGGTTCCTGAAATCTCTGCCGTCTCGTATTGGTCTGCTGCTGGATATGACGCTGCGCGATATCGAGCGCATCCTGTACTTTGAATCATTTGTGGTAACTGACCCGGGCATGACCACGCTCGAAAAAGGTCAGCTGCTGACAGACGAGCAGTACTACGAGGCGATGGAAGAATTCAGTGATGAATTCGACGCCAAAATGGGTGCAGAAGCTATTCAGCAACTGATGCGCGATCTGGATCTTGATCACGAGATTAACCGTCTGCGTGAAGAGATTCCTGCTACCAATTCAGAAACCAAACTGAAAAAACTGTCCAAGCGTCTGAAGCTGCTGGAAGCGTTTGCCGAGTCCGGCAACAAGCCAGAATGGATGGTGCTGACAGTTCTGCCAGTGCTGCCACCAGATCTGCGTCCTCTGGTTCCGCTGGATGGCGGCCGCTTTGCGACGTCAGATCTGAACGACCTGTATCGCCGTGTGATTAACCGTAACAACCGTCTGAAGCGCCTGCTCGATCTGAACGCCCCTGACATCATCGTGCGTAACGAAAAGCGTATGCTGCAAGAAGCTGTTGATGCGCTGCTGGATAACGGTCGTCGTGGTCGTGCCATTACTGGCTCCAACAAGCGTCCTTTGAAGTCACTGGCTGACATGATCAAAGGTAAACAAGGCCGTTTCCGTCAGAACCTGCTCGGTAAGCGTGTGGACTACTCAGGCCGTTCCGTAATTGTGGTCGGTCCGACCCTGAAGCTGCACCAGTGTGGTCTGCCCAAGAAAATGGCTCTGGAACTGTTCAAGCCATTCATTTTCGGCAAGCTGGAGCGCCGTGGCCTGGCAACAACCATCAAAGCTGCCAAGAAGATGGTTGAAAGAGAGACGCCCGAAGTTTGGGATATTCTCGCTGAAGTGATTCGCGAACACCCCGTTATGCTTAACCGTGCGCCAACTCTTCACCGTCTGGGTATTCAGGCGTTTGAGCCTGTGCTGATTGAAGGTAAAGCGATTCAGCTGCACCCGCTGGTATGTGCGGCCTATAACGCCGACTTTGACGGTGACCAGATGGCTGTTCACGTACCGTTGACGCTGGAAGCCCAGCTGGAAGCGCGTACGCTGATGATGTCTACCAACAACATTCTGGCTCCCGCAAACGGCGAGCCGATTATTGTTCCGTCCCAGGACGTGGTACTGGGTCTGTACTACATGACCCGTGAGCGCGTGAATGCCAAAGGCGAAGGCATGGTCTTCGCCGATGCATCTGAAGTTAAACGTGCATACGATACCGGCCATGCGCACTTGCAGGCTCGTATCAAGGCGCGTATTGATGATTGGGAACTGAACGAAGCCGGCGAGCGCACAACCGTACGTCGCATGGTCGACACCACTGTCGGCCGTGTGCTGCTGTACGCCATTGTTCCTGACGGACTGCCGTTCTCCATGGTCAACCAGAAAATGACCAAGAAGCAGATCTCCGGCATCCTCAACGCCTGTTATCGTAACGTTGGTTTGAAAGAGACCGTTATTTTTGCTGACCAGCTGATGTACACCGGTTACCGTTACTCAACAGTTTCTGGTTCTTCAATTGGCGTGAATGACTTTGTTATTCCAGAAGCAAAAGCCAAGATCATCAACCAGGCAGAATCTGAAGTTGAAGAAATCGAGAACCAGTATGCATCCGGTCTGGTAACCCAGGGCGAGAAGTACAACAAAGTTATCGATATCTGGTCGCGTGCAAACGATCTGGTTGCTAAAGCGATGATGGAAGGTCTGTCTACAGAGCCTGTTATCAACCGTGAAGGCAAAGAAGAGCGCCAGGAGTCTTTCAACTCTGTTTATATCTACGCCGACTCTGGTGCAAGGGGCTCGCCCGCACAGATTCGTCAGTTGGCCGGTATGCGTGGTCTGATGGCGCGTCCTGACGGCTCCATTATTGAAACGCCAATCACCGCGAACTTCCGCGAAGGTCTGAGCGTTGTACAGTACTTCACCTCTACGCACGGTGCGCGTAAAGGTCTGGCAGATACTGCATTGAAGACAGCGAACTCAGGTTACCTGACTCGTCGTCTGGTAGATATTTCACAAGACCTGGTGATCACAGAGGAAGATTGTGGCACTCAAGAAGGCTTGGTCATGCGCCCAATCATCGAGGGTGGCGACATCATCGCTGCACTGGGCGAGCGTGTACTGGGTCGAGTTCTGATTCGTGATGTAGAGAACCAGGAATCCGGCGAGATCATTGCTGAAGCTGGCATGATGCTGGACGAGAAGTTGGTTGAGCGTCTGGAAACCAACGGTATCGACGAAGTGCATGTTCGCTCTGCGATTACCTGTGAAACACGTTTTGGTATCTGCCGTAAGTGCTATGGCCGTGACCTCGCACGTGGCCACTTGGCTAACGTGGGTGAGGCCATCGGTGTTATCGCGGCACAATCAATCGGTGAGCCGGGTACACAGTTGACGATGCGTACGTTCCACATCGGTGGTGCGGCGTCTCGAGCGACTGCTGCGGATAACGTTCAAGTGCGTACTACCGGTACTGTGAACCTGCACAACATGAAGACAGTACAGAACGCTGCCGGCAACCTCGTTGTTGTATCACGTTCAGGTGAGTTGATCGTAAATGACACGGCCGGTCGTGAGCGTGAGAAATACAAGCTCCCATATGGTGCTGTCGTGTCTCTGGCCGCTGATCGTAAAGTAGAAGCTGGTCAGGTTGTAGCAAACTGGGATCCGCACACTCACCCGATTATTACTGAAGTGGCGGGTAGGGTGGCGTTTACTAACATGGAAGAAGGCTTGACCGTACGTCGTCAGACTGACGAAATAACCGGCCTTTCCAGCCTGTCTGTTATTGATCCGGCAGAGCGTCCGTCAGCGGCTAAAGAACTGCGTCCGGCTGTGACCTTGCTGG
>Ga0265293_10012257_pt1:7500-11416 | contig 11416 bp, 7 predicted proteins | sample Munlanlewell138R_FD_192505 | JGI IMG/M metagenome (GOLD analysis project Ga0265293, IMG submission 192505) | Leachate microbial communities from a municipal landfill in Southern Ontario, Canada - Leachate well 138R | ecosystem: Engineered > Solid waste > Landfill > Unclassified... | reverse complement strand
AGGTATTTTGGCAGGGCTAATTTCGTATATGGTAGCAGGCGGCATCTTTAATGCCACCGGAGAATTTGCATCAGGCAGCAGTATAGAGGTCAAAGGCATTATTACCTTGCTGACTTTATGCTCTAGTGCGGCCATTATGGCTTTGTGCGGAGTAGCCTTAAAAGTTACCAAATGGAATTGGATAGAAAGCTATGCCCTACCCGCAACGATATTGGGTTCGTTGGGTATGGCATTTTTGTTTATTAAGTTGTTTTAGGAGAAAACTTGAAAAATAACGGGCATATACATCGCAATACATTGTTAGGCTACGTTTTCCTAGGTCATGTATATGAGGATACACTCCCGTCTGAAAGCCTCGCCTGCCTCGTCTTGCTTGCATCTGCACCGTTATTTCAACAAGTTTTATGTTAACAATGGCACATTGGAGGAACGAATATAAAATGAAAATAATGGGGCGCATACATCGCAATGCATTGTTATTTCAACAAGTTTTTGTGTTAACAATGGCACATTGGAGGAGTGAATATAAAAATGAAAACTAGAGAAAATTATAATTTAGAAATACATAATACGGGCAGGCTGTTTACTTGGATAGCATTGGCGCTGATGCTTGCATTGCCTCCTGTGTTTTTTATAGCAACTAAAAGCAGTCCTGCTTGGGATAAATTAGCGGGAGCTATACCTTTTATAGTAGGCTATCTTGCTATAGGATTCATAGAAGCGGTATCCTATGCTCCGCTTTTGGGTACCGGAGGGCAGTACTTAGGGTTTATTACCGGCAACATTGCCAACTTAAAATTGCCTTGCGCTATCAATGCACAAAACACTTCTAAGACCGAGCCTAACTCAGAGGAACAAGAGCTTGTTACTACTGTATCTATAGCGGTAAGCTCTATTGTTACCACTCTTATTATTATAATTGGGCTGATTCCACTTTCTTTATATAAAGAGCAAATTGTAGCCGCACTTGCCCCTATTTCGCCTTATGTATTGCCCGCAATCTTTGGCGGACTTACCGTAGTGCTGTTTGCCCGCTACTTTAAGATAGCATCTATCCCCTTTGTTGTAATGCTGGGCATTAGCATAATTCTATTTGCGGCAGGGCTGGACCTTGGACAATCTACAATGATACCGCTAGGTATGGTTGTGGCAGTAGTATATGCGTATATTCTTTATAAAAGGAAAAAAATATAATATTTATTAAGATTTATTCTTTTGTTTTTCTTTATGCAAAACAAGCACACTTATAGCAAACAGCACTATTGCCATAGCTACAAGCACTAGCAAACTCTTTGCAATATCCGCAATGCTACCCCCTATAATTGCCGCATGTATAGTGCCTGACATAGCCCAATATTGAGGCATAAAGAGCGCAAGAGTAAGTATAAACTTAGAGCTTATAATACCTAGCGGCCACATACAGCCGCCAAGCATACTGGTCGAAACAGTAACAATAGGCACAAGGGAATCAAGTTGTGCAGGGTTGCTTAACAAAGCAGAAAAAAGCAGCCCTAAACAAGTAATGCAAAGAGCATAACAGGCAAAAGTTAAAAAAGTCAGCCCTACACTTGCAAGCCTAATCCCCATAAGATATTGTCCAACAAGCAGCACTATCCCCATTTGGCATACCCCTACCGCAAATGAAGGCAGAAAATTGCCAAGCAATACTTTTATAGAGCTTATTGGAGCAAGTCTTACCCTTTGCCATATCTTTAGTTGCTTATCCTCTAAAATACTGCCTATTGTAAAGAAGATGCTAAAAGTAACAAAAAAGATATTAAAGCCCATTAAAAAATGGAAGCTACTTTCTAACATTACATCATAATTAGGTGCATCTGTTATTGTTAACACGCTTTTTATTAACTTATCCAAGTTGTTCTGCTCTGCTTTAACCTCGCTTATTGTAATAGGCACACCATTTTCATTGATATAGCTTTGTAAAAGCGATAAGTGTACAGTATCCTCCCAAGCAGTTGCTACCGCATTTTTTATAGTGCTTGCTTCTACGCTGTCAGAGGCATAAATTACTTGCACTTTAGGATTGTGCTCAAGCCCTTTTTCAATGATAATTGCCGCCGCCGCACTGCCTCGCTGCACCTCACGCACAGCTTTTTTTTGACTTGCGCTCTCAAAAGAATATGGGTTTTTATAAAGATTGTCCAATAAAATGGCAGAATACTCGCTGTTGTCTAAGTCTGTAATATATACTCTTTTAGCTCCGCCCCCTCCCATTGCCTTGCTAAAAATAAAAGTCAGCAGAATTGCCATAAGCATCATTATTATATAAAGTGAAACATCTTGCTTCATTCGCTTTAACTTTAGCTCAAGGATTGCTCTCATGCCTTATCCCCCTTTGTTCGCTTGAACCAAAGCAAGCCTATTGCCAAAGTAACTGCTCCTATCAAAATATTGCCGACAATATACGGTGCGCTTTCAGCAAACGGAGCGCCTTGCACATTGTCGGTAAATGCCATAATAGCCAGCCCATTAGGGGTAAAGAGGGCGGCAGTAGAAAAAAACTTAGGCAGTACGGATAAAGGGATAAAACTGCCGCCAATAAGTGCAAACAGTTGCGCACCAATGGCTTGAAACATAGTACCCCAATTATGGCTGCCCGTCCTGTAAGATGCTATCATAAGCAAAGTGCCTATACCGGTTACGGAAAAGGAAAGAGCTAGCGCTATTGCAAAAAAGATAAGTATATTCCCCCAATTTAGGCTAAAGGCTAAAGTAGAAAAAATAAACAATACAGCAAGTTGCACTATGCACAATGCAAAAATTGCTGTGCTTTTGCCAAGCAGCAGTTTGCTTTTTGTTACCCCTGCCACACTTAGGCGGTCAAGCGTTTTGTTTTGACTTTCCTCCAGCAAAAAGCTACCGCCTTGTCCTGCTGTATATAAAATAAACATACAAGTGATAGCTATGGAATAATAATAAAATTGATTAATGCTCTTTCGATTGCCTGTAGCTGAAAATTGTAAATCAAGCTGATGCGCTGCTAGCTCTTCTTGTAAAGAGGCGGAAAAAGAGGCGAATTTTTCGCTGGCAAGATAGTTGCTTATAATCTTATTGTCTGCCATTATATTGCATAACTGATCTGTATAGGCATTGACAATAGACAATACAATATTAGTCTCAAAAGATGTGTTTAGGTATCCAATAACCTCTATTTGGGTAGCTGTAGTTTCATTAATAAAGTTAGATGCTACTACGCTGTAAAACCCTTCGGGAATAATTATCAGAGTGCTGTACTCTCGTTTTTCCAGGCGGTCTTGTCCGGAAGCAAGATCAACTTCTTCATAATCAATGATTTCTTTTATACGCTCATTATTAAGCAAATCATAAGGAGTAGCTTGAAGTATTTGTAGCGGCAATCTTTGAAGGGAAGTATTGTTATCCACCACGCCTACCTTAATAATATCTATTTTAATGCTCTCGTCCTGAAAGACCGCTCCTAAAGATAAACTTAATATTACAATCAAAACTATGGGCATTAAAAGAATAAAAACTAATGCCTTTAGGTTAGATAGCACAAGTAGCATATCTTTTTTAATTATATCCCTGACTTTCATACTAGTCCCTTAATGCCCTGCCGGTAAGGCGCAAAAATACTGTTTCTAAGTTGGGCTTCTCCACATCATAACTAATTAGCCTAAATCCGTTTTCGGCAATAGCGGCAAGGATTGCGCTGCCGCTGGCTTCCTCCCCTTTTGCTAAAAGGTGTAGTTCATTACCCGTTGCATCCGCCGCTTTTACGCAAGGCAGCTCTTTTAGCCGCTCAAGCAGTAGCTCGGATTGACCATCTGTTTTAATAGTGATTTTATAGTCTGCGCCCACGCCGGCAATAAGTTGCTCCTTACTGCCGCTTGCAATAATTTTACCTTTGTCCATTATGCAAACTTTGTTGCAAAGTGCC
>Ga0265293_10012257_pt1:0-2500 | contig 11416 bp, 7 predicted proteins | sample Munlanlewell138R_FD_192505 | JGI IMG/M metagenome (GOLD analysis project Ga0265293, IMG submission 192505) | Leachate microbial communities from a municipal landfill in Southern Ontario, Canada - Leachate well 138R | ecosystem: Engineered > Solid waste > Landfill > Unclassified | place... | reverse complement strand
GAGCAGTGCTTGCGCGGGACTGGATTGCTTCGCTACCGCTCGCAATGACTTTTTGGACAAGGCTCTGCGGGACTGGATTGCTTCGCTACCGCTCGCAATGACTTTCTAATATATAGATTGCTTCGCTACCGCTCGCAATGACTTTCTAATATATAGATTGCTTCGCTTATTTATACCCTCGCATTGCTCCCGCAATTGCTCGTGGGCTCCCGCCTACTGACTTGCCACCGGCAACTCAGCTTAACGCGTCGCCTGCAATGACAATTTTATAAGCTTTATAGTAAATAAAAGCCATTTGTATTTCATCACTTGCGTAAGCAAGTGTATCTAAGACTTATGTATTTGCGCAAGCAAGTGTATTAAGAAAATTAAATAAGTGTACATATAGTATATATAAGGTATATTAATAAATACAAATATAACTTATTTTTAGGCAAAAAGTTAAAGTGTTTTTAATTGATAGGGTAAAGAGCAAGGCAACTATGCTTGATTATTGCTTCTTTTGCAATTTTATGTTATAATTTTTTAGGCTTAGACTATATGATAGTGCGCAATAGGATTGGCAAATGATAAAAAGAATTATAGCGATTTTATTGGCGGTGGCGGCATTACTTAGCTTGGTCGCCTGCAATAAGAGTAAAGCGGATAATTGGAAAGATTATGGCTGGGATACAAGCCTGCCTGTATTGGGCAAAGAGGGCTGGTATGAAGTTTTTACAGATGAATTTGAAAAGCTAGACCCTGAAAGGTGGGCATACTCTCCGCACGGATTAAGGTGGGCTTCGGACACCAAAAATCCTATCTGCGCTAATTACTGGTGTGACGATATGGTAACTGTTAAAGATGGCTATGTTATTGTAAAGGCGGAACAAAAAGATAATCATATTTGCAGTTGCGGGCTTTGTCCTTCTAGCGGCAGATTTTCCGGCGGAATAGAAACTAGAAAGATAATTGCAAGCGAAGATGCTGATACTAAAGGCGAATATGATGAAATACTCTTTGCGCAAGCATTTGGCTATTTTGAAGCAAGAGTAAAATTCCCTGATGCTAATGGGTTATGGTCAGCTTTTTGGTTGCAGTCCAGCAATCAACGCAAAGTAGGTTCTGAGGGTTGTGACGGAACGGAAATAGATATATATGAGTCTGCTTTTCGTAAAAATAATCCCAAAAAGATGGGGCATGCCTTGCTTTGGGACGGTTATGGGGAGCATAGTAAAGTAAAAGGGTATATTACTAAGCTAAATTACAGCTTATACGACGGTTTCCATACTTTTGCGCTTAAATGGACTCCCGAATATTATGTTTTTTACATTGATGGAGCGGCAACTTGGGCAACTAATGCGGGCGGAGTATCTAAGGTTAAGCAGTTTCTGCGGCTAACGGTAGAAATAGATGCAGGGGATAAATGGGGGCCTCACGCTATGCGGATAGGTGCATTTAAGTATAAAGAGCCGCCTGAGTTTATAATAGATTATGTAAAAGTATATCAAAACGAAAATTATGAAAAATATATAATTGAGGATGAAAAATTCCCCGGCGGACTAGATTTTGCAAACTAAAATTAGACTTATATAATAAGGAAAAGAAAGATGAATAAGAAAAGTAAAATTATCTCTATAATTATCTTGAGCTTTTTTACGCTACTTACTTTAACAGGATGTAACTTACTGAAAAAGCTGGGCTTGTTTGGCAAGGAGGAGGACAATAGAGTGCTTACCGCCTATATAGAAGGTGAATGCTATGTAGACGAGCCATGCAAGCTCTTTGCCAAATGGGACAATGGTGAGTACGCAAATGATGTTAATTTTCAAACCACTTCTGATATAAGTGCCCACATAATCTATGAAAACAACCTTGTTTGCTTACATGCATTTCAGGCAGGCATAATTAGTATTGTGGCTACCGCAGAGCAAATTAGCAGCCTGCCCTTGCAGGTAAGAGTGCACCATACAGCAACTTCGTTAGAAAAGCTATTGACCGCAAGCCTTGCCAATCCGGAGATAGATGTACCTTGTAGCTTGAATATTGAGGAGGATGCTCAGCTTAGCGTAGAGCTTGTAGATACACAAAAGGTAGCGTTGCTGCAAGGCGGCGCGCTCACTTTTAAGGGCATAGGGGCAGTTGAGCTTATTATAAAGAAAGGCAATGGCGATATTTTGCTTACTTATCCTGTAAACATATATAACCCTCTTACCTTAACCATATTATCCGAGCTAAAGCGGACAGGAGTAATTGAGCCGGAAGCAGAGCATGCACTTAGTGCTGACTTTGAAGAGGCAGAGGAACTTAACTTAGCAGGCAAGCTATTTGGTAGTACAGGGGTCGCGCGGATGCTTGCCAAATTCAAAAACTTAAAGTATTTAAATATAGCAGGCTGCAACTTGTATTCGCTTAATTTCTTAGCCGATATAAATGACCTAGAGTACCTAGATGCCAGCGGCAACCTTATTAAAACACTAGAGCATCTTGCTGGTTGTAACAAGCTGGAGTATCTAGGTAC
>Ga0265293_10012256_pt1 | contig 11417 bp, 11 predicted proteins | sample Munlanlewell138R_FD_192505 | JGI IMG/M metagenome (GOLD analysis project Ga0265293, IMG submission 192505) | Leachate microbial communities from a municipal landfill in Southern Ontario, Canada - Leachate well 138R | ecosystem: Engineered > Solid waste > Landfill > Unclassified | place: Canada... | reverse complement strand
TCCAGCTTTGATCTGGCCGACCCTGCCCGTCAGTTCAGCCGTTTGGGTGAAGGGAACCCGGAACGTATTCTGGCCATTATCGATCGCCTTGATGGCGTCATGATTCACAATAACTGTGAAAATGCAGACTTCGCCCGTTTTGACGAGCTTCTTGCCCAGGTGGAAGCGCGTTACGGTGCCATTTTGCATCAGCTGAAATGGGTCAGTTTAGGGGGCGGTATCAGTTTTACCAAACCGGGTTATGAACTGGACAAATTCTGCCAACGCTTGCGCCAATTTGCGCAAACCTACGGTGTCCAGGTTTACCTGGAGCCCGGTGAGGCAACCGTGCGTTACACCACTACGCTGGAAGTCAGCGTGCTGGATACGGCCTTTAATGGTAAACATCTGGCTATTGTGGACAGCTCTACCGAAGCCCATATGCTTGATTTGCTTATTTACCGTGAAACAGCACCCATCGGTAATGAAACCGGAGAACACCGTTACCAGATATGCGGCAAGACCTGTCTGGCCGGAGATATTTTTGGCGAAGGCAATTTTGATGCGCCATTGCAGGTGGGTGACCGGCTTTCGATTGGGGATGCAGGCGGTTACACCATGGTCAAGAAAAACTGGTTTAACGGCGTAAACATGCCGGCTATCGCCATCAAGGAGGTCGATGGCAGCATTCGTGCCGTGCGTGAGTTTGGTTATGACGACTACGTTAATAGCCTGTCTTAATAAAATCTTTAAATTTAAATAAAAGGGGTACACCTATGAAACGTAATGTACTTGTTATCGGTGCCGGTGGCGTCGCTCATGTCGTTGCACATAAATGTGCGCAAAACAACAAACTGCTGGGCGATATCAATATTGCCTCACGTACGGTTGGCAAATGTGAAGCCATTATTGACTCCATCAAGGAAAAGGGCAATCTGCAAAGCCCTGGTGTTTTGCGTGCACACCAACTTGATGCCATGGATATTGAAGCAACCAAAGCACTGATTCGCGCTACCAAAAGCCAGATTGTGATTAACGTTGGCTCACCGTTTTTGAATATGTCCGTGCTGGAAGCCTGTATTGGTACCGGCGCCGCTTATCTGGATACTGCCATTCATGAAGATCCAAGCAAGGTTTGCGAAACTCCGCCCTGGTATGCCAACTACGAATGGAAACGCAGCCAGGCATGTAAAGAGGCGGGCGTGACTGCCGTCCTGGGTGTTGGTTTTGACCCGGGTGTGGTTAACGCCTATGCCCGTTTCGCCTACGACAACTACTTCGACCAGGTTGACTCCATTGATATTATTGATATTAATGCTGGCAGCCATGGCCGTTATTTTGCCACCAACTTTGACCCTGAGATCAACTTTCGCGAGTTTACCTCTACCGTCTGGTCCTGGGAGAACAGCCAGTGGAAAGCCAACAAAATGTTTGAGCATGGTAAAGAATGGGACATGCCCGTGACCGGCAAAAGCATGGCTTATTTAACCGGACACGATGAGCTGCACTCGCTGTCGCGTTTCCTTGACGTACCCAATATCCGTTTCTGGATGGGTTTTGGTGAGCACTACATCAATGTGTTTAATGTATTGAAGAACCTGGGCCTGCTTTCAGAAAAACCCGTACTCACTGCACGGGGCCAGGAAATTGTGCCGCTGGAAGTGGTGAAGGCCGTTCTGCCAGACCCTGCTTCACTGGCCGCCGGCTATACGGGCAAAACCTGCATTGGCGACCTGCTAAAAGGCACCAAAGACGGCCAGCCAAAAGAAGTCATGATTTACAACACGTGCGATCATGAAGAATGCTACGCCGAAGTAGGCAGCCAGGCCATTTCCTATACGGCAGGCGTCCCGGCCGTTGCCGCTGCCATATTAATTGCCAAGGGCACCTGGGATAGCAAATGCATGGTTAACGTGGAAGAACAGGACCCGGCTCCGTTCATCGCCCTTATGAATAATATGGGCCTGGTAACCCGCATTAAAGATGAACACGGTGATCGTCTTCTGGAACCCATGCGGGAAATGGCCAGCAGCGAACCTGAAAAAAGGTTTGCCACTGCCTAAATACTGCCTGAAAAAGATGTCCCGGGACGTTGCCCCGGGGTCACATTGATTTACGGTTTTGCCCGAACATTTGCCACCCTGTGCGTTTGCCAGAGGTGGCAAATTATTTGGTGCTCATGTATTCTTTAAGGAAGACGAAAGAAAAACACTCATTCCCAGGGAGCAGGCCATGCAAAAGCAACCCTTACCAGCCATGCTATGGGACCTGAACCAGGTGCCCCTGCAAGACATTGACCTGAATGCGGTTCGTTCGCGTGAAGACCTGTTCTATATGGTCGCCGGTGCTTCATTTATTGAAATTGCCGCCGACCTGTATACCGATAACCTGATTGAATACTTCAATGACCAGCCCGAAATCATGCAATGGTTGGTAGACCACTGGAAGTTTGAAGAAACCCGTCATGGTTATGTGCTGCGCGATTACACCAAACATGTCTGGCCAGAATTCGACTGGGACCGGGCTTACCGTTCTTTTTATGTTGATTATTCGGCGCAATGCACCCAAGAGGCCCTTGAGCCCACCCGTTGCCTGGAAATGGCTGCCCGCTGCGTGGTGGAAACCGGTACTGCTACGTTTTATCAGGCGCTTTCCGGGCAGGCCAGTGAACCGGTGCTGGCCCACATGGCCAGTTTGATTCGTGCCGATGAAATCAGCCATTACAAGCATTTTTACCAATACTTCAAGCTTTATCGTGAGCAGAACCCCACCAGCCGCCTGAAAGTATTCGGCGCCATTGGCCGCCGCGTACTGGAAGCCCGTAACAGCGATGCCGAAACCGCCTTGTGGCACGTATACATGGTGCACCGCAAGGTTGACAACAACAGCGATAAAACCGACTTCAAGAAAATGTGCACGCAATTCAGCAAACAGTTCCGGCAACATTACCCCTTGGGCATGGCCGCAAAAATGCTCATGCGACCTTTGGATTTGCCCAAGATGGTCACCCGTGTTGTTGAAGGGCCTGTTGTCAAAATTGCCCAGCGGGTTGTTTCGGGTAACCGTTCACAGCATAAGGCCAGCAAGTAGGGGCATGGGTGGTAACGGTTTTTTCTGAATATTAGTTAATATGTTATTGATTTTAATGATGTTCATATTAATGGCTTGGTTTGTTTTTTATCACTTGTTCAGGTACCGGAATCGACTTATCATTACCTTGCAGACAGACAATAACAAAAAATAAACAATAAATAGTAAAAAACCATTTACTGGCAAACAGCATGAATCGGCCACTACCTTAAAAGTAGTGTTTGCTGCTCGTTATGTATTCTTAAGTTCTAACCAACTTTCAGAGTGAGCAGGCAATAATGAAAGATTTACAGGGAAATCGTATTTTTCAGGCTAGTGCCGAGGCGGTTGATTATTACAACCAGGCGGTATCCGCTTTTAATATTTATACCGGTGATCCTTTCAGTCTGGTTGGCAAGGCCGTAGAAATTTCACCGGACTTTGCCATGGCGCATATCTTCAAGGCTTATCTGTTGGGCCTGGCCACCGAGCCTGTCCTGAACGGCTACGCCAAAGATACGCTACGACACCTGAAAACCATGCATTTAAGCGATCGGGAAGCCTCACACCTGGGTGCGCTGGACTTGATGCTAAAAGGTGAGTGGACCGCTGCCGCCCTGGTGCTGGATATCCACAACTGCAATTACCCGTTGGATATTGTGGCCCTGCAGGCCGGTCACTTGATGGATTTTTATCGTGCCAATGCGCGTAATTTGCGTGACCGCCTTGCCCGAATATTGCCCTACTGGTCGGACAATATACCCGGGTATTCCATTTTGCTAGGCATGTATGCTTTCGGATTGGAAGAAACCGGCGATTACAATGCCGCCGAGGAAGCCGGCCATAAAGCCACGGAATTGCAACCGCTTGACTGCTGGGCCCATCATGCGGTTGCGCATGTGATGGAGATGCAGGGGCGGGTGACTGAAGGCGTTAAATGGATGGCAATGCGCGAAGCCTACTGGTCTGGCAATGACAATTTTTTCAAGGTACATAACTGGTGGCATCGGGCACTGTATCACCAGGAGCTGGGGCAGGAAAACGTAGTGCTAAGCATTTACGATAACCATATCCGCCAGGGCAACAGCACCGTGGCACTTGAACTGGTGGATGCATCGGCCATGCTGTGGCGCCTGAGCCTGGAAGGCGTGGAGGTGGGTGATCGTTGGGATGAGCTGGCCGACTGCTGGCAGGCCCATGCCGACGGGCATTCTTATACCTTTAACGACTGGCACGCCATCATGGCCTATCTGGGTGCCGGACGGGATATTGATGTTGAAAAAAACCTGAAAGATTGCAAGAACATCAAACCGGGCCTTGAGTCGGAAATGCAGCAATGGACCCGTCAAACCACCTTGCCCCTGATTGAAGGGTTTATCGCCTTCTGGCGCAAGGACTACCAAACCGCCATTGAGCAACTGTACGGAGCCAGATTTATTGCCAACAGTTTTGGGGGCAGCCATGCCCAGCGCGATATCATTGACCTGACCCTGTTAGAGGCAACCATTCGTGCGGGGCAGCCCGAGCTGGCCCAGGCGCTTGCCAATGAGCGTCTGGCCCTGAAGCCCAATAGCCGGCTTAACCGAGGATTTTTGGCGCGAAGCAAAGGCAGGGCAGTTTCTGGTGTTCATTGATGGGTAGATGGTTAGCTGGTTCCCAACCACCCCGTCGCTACGATGGACGTATCGGGTTTATTTAGAACCACCCCGTCGCTACGCGCCACCCCTCCACAGAGGGGAATTTTTCTACTTCTTGGCAATGGTTGTGCTGCGCACTACGCTTCGCGAGTGACATCTACCCCCTCCAAGAACGATGAAAATTCCCCTCTGTGGAGGGGTGGCAGGCGAAGCCTGACGGGGTGGTTACCAAAACCCCACGTTCCCGCGTTAGTATGCATTCCCACGCAGCATGGGAATGCATATGGAGACAATGCCCTGCATTCACTGCAAAAGCCTGCCGCCATCTACCACAATACCGGTGCCATTAACCATTCTGGCGTCTTCAGAAGCCAGGAATGCCACGGTGGCGGCCACATCTTCAACCGTCACAATCTGGTTCATCGGGTTCATGGCACGCACCGCTTCCAGTGCTTTTTCTTCTGAGCCAAACTGTTTGCTTAGTGTGGCATCAACCAGTTGTGTCCAGACATAGCCTGGATGCACGGCGTTAATGCGTACTTTCTGGCCCGAGCGGGCGGCACTGAGGGCAGCTTGTTGCGTCATATTGATAATGGCGCTTTTGCTGGAACCGTAAGCGCCGCCGCCTACCGAGCCCACAAACCCGGCAATCGAGCCCATGTTTACAATCGCACCGCCATTTTCATTGCCTTTCATGGCCTGGATGCCTGCCTGGATACCCAGGAACGTGCCATCGACATTAATAGAGAAAAGCCGTTTCCATTCCTGAAAATCAATGTCGCTGAACGGTACGCTTTGGTTGGAAATAACCCCGGCATTATTGACCAGGATATCGCATTGGCCATGAAGTGCCACAACCTGTTCAAAAGCGCTTTTCCAGCTTTCTGCAACGGTTACATTCAGCTGTACATAATCGGGAACGGTTAAGTCCTGAAAACGCGCTGCCAGTAGACCAGCATCTTTGTCTTTCAGGTCGCCCAGCACAACCTTGGCACCTTCCTGTATCAAGCGGGTGGCAATGGCCATGCCAATATCACCCATGCCGCCGGAAATAAAAGCGACTTTATTCTTAAGACCTCTCATTACTCATCACCTGTATGATTAGTTCACTTGCATGTTGGCATCGGCCATGACTTTGCTCCACTTCTCAATTTCCTTATTGATATAAGCGGTAAATTCTTCCGGTGATGTGGTATTGATCAGCACACCCTGGCTGGTGAATTTTTTGGCAATTTCTGAATCTTGCATGGCTTCGGTCATGGATTTGTTCAGTAACGCAACAATATCGGCTGGCGTGTCCTTTTTAACCGCAGCCCCCCACCAGAAGGTAGGCACAATGTCGCCATAACCCAGTTCTTCAAGGGTAGGTACATTCGGCAATAAAGGAGAGCGCTCTTTAGAGCCAATGGCCAGTGCACGCAGCTTGTCGCCCAGCACAAACGGGCCGCTGGTAGGAATGGCGTCATACATGAAATCAACCTGACCGCTGATGGTGTCTTGCAAGCCTGGAATAGAGCCTTTATAAGCCACGTGGGTCATTTCCTGGTTCAGCTTGTTTTGCAACAGGGTACCAAACAGGTGGCCGCCCGTGCCAACACCCTGGGAGGCGTAAGTCAGGCCTTGGGATTTTTCTTTGGCACCCTTAACCAGATCTTCAAAAGTTTGGTAGGGGCTGTTCATGGGAACCACCACCAAAGCCGGTGACACAATCAATTCACCCACGGGTTGCAGGTCTGTGCGCGGATCATAGGAAAGGTTCTTGAACAGGCCCACATTGGTGGCCAAAGAAGGTACATCGCCAATAAACACGGTGTATCCGTCTGCGGGGGCTTTTTTCAGCACATTCATGCCAACCTGTGCGGCACCGCCCGGTTTGTTGTCCACCACTACGGGTTGCCCCAGGGTTTTGGACATATGGGCACCCACCTCACGGGCCAGTACGTCAGTCAAACCGCCTGCGGCGTAAGGCACCAGGAAGGTAATGGGTTTTGAGGGGTAAGTTTGGGCCTGCGCAACACCGGCTGTCAGGCTAAGGGCAGCGCAAACGGGTGCAAAAGATTTCAACCAATTTTTCATTTATGTCTCCTGTTACGAATGCTTATGCTTCGGCGGCAATGGTATTTTTCAGAATACCGACGGCATCCACTTCAATCTCAACGATATCGCCTTCTTTCATGAATACGGGCGGGTTGCGTTTGGCACCTACGCCACCAGGTGTGCCGGTCACGATCACATCACCCGGGTTCAGGGGCAGGAAAGAAGAAATATAGGCAATTTGCCGTGGAATGCTGTGAATGAGCATATCGGTAGTGGCACGTTGCATTTCAACCCCGTTAAGGCGGGTAATTAGTGTTAGTTTCTGGTTGGGTTCAATTTCATCTGCAGTTACCATCCATGGCCCAAAACCACCGGTTTTCCAGAAGTTTTTACCGGGAATCCATTGTGAAGTGGCGGTTTGCCAGTCACGGATACTGCCATCGTTGTAGCAGGCATAACCGGCAATATGATTCCAGGCGTCTTCTTCTGAAATGCGGCGGCCACCTTTGCCAATCACAATCGCAATTTCACCTTCGTAGTCCAGCTTGACAGACTCGGGCGGCAGCACAATGCTGTCGTTGTGGGCAACCTGGGACTCGGCCACGCGCAGGAAAATCACCGGTGACTCGGTTTTTTCCTTGTTGGTTTCTTTTACGTGTTCGTCATAGTTCAGGCCGATACAGAAAATCTTGCCGGGCTCTGGAATGACGGGCAACAATTCAAGATCGGCAAACTTCAGGGTAGCCGTTGCATTGGCGGCCAGCTGTTCAGCCTTGGCCAGCAGGTCTTTCTCAAGTACTTCTTTCAGCGTGTTGGCTTCACCTTGAAACAAAGGTTTCAGGTTGACCACCTCGTCGCCTTTTACAGCGCCGAATGCTTCTTCATTGTTCAAGTTAAAACTGATTAATTTCATTTTTATTTCCTGCTTACTATCAAAAATTCAAGGGGATACTTGTGGGATTCAATCTTTGGGGTTCATTAAGTCATGCATTTGCTTTACCCATTCGGAACGGGGCATGAATTTTGGGGATGCCTGGGCAATTTCCTTGACCTGTTGCATGATGCTGGCATCGTTTTGAGTGAAGTCAATGGGAGCCTTAAGCGGCTGGTCGCAATACCATTCGGTATCCATAAAAACTTCTATACGGTTGCCTTCAGGATCAAAACTGTAGACGGAAACCGAATTGCCATGCGTGCTTGGATCCATGCGTTCAGCGCCAGCGGCTTTCAGGGACTCGTAATAATTGCGCAGGGCCGACAGGTCTTGTACCCGTAGTGAAATCTGGTTGATCACGCTGAAGGTCACGTCTTCGGGGCGGCCGCTTACCAGTGCCAATTGATGGTGTTCTTCCGGGTCTTGGCTAAGAAATACAATGTCTTTGCCGCCAATCACGCCTTTGTCGGTAATGAACAGTTGCAGTGCCTGCTGGTAAAACTGCGTCATGCGTGCAATGTCTTTGACAAAAATTCCTACATGACTAAAAGAAAACGCAGAATCTTGCCTATTTTTATTATTAAAACACATAATTTATCACTATTTAATAAAATCAATGAAAATAATTATATGGAATAATTTAATATAAATCAATTATCAAATAGATAAAAAATTCAATAAATTTGTGAATTGATATAATATGAGGTTTTTTTCACCCCAAAAACCGGTTTTCCCATGTCTAGTCTTACCAAAATGCTGAATGTGCTGGATCTTTTCACGCCAGAACACCCCTCATGGGCGATAGAAGAAATGGCTGAGCACCTGGGGTATGCCGTGCCTACCATGTATCGCTATGTACGGGAACTGAACAACGCCGGTTTGCTGCGTCACAGTTCGGGAGCCCGCTATGTGCTGGGCACCCGCATTATTGAACTGGATTATCAGATCAGGAATATAGACCCGTTAATCCAGGCCTCTTCGCAGGCGATGCGTTCACTGGCAGAAAAATCGGGTTCCGATGTTGTGCTGGGTACCATTTATGCCGACCGCATTATTACCATTAGTCATTTCTTTGGGGAAGAAAACCTGAAAATCAGCTATGTGCGTGGCAAACGCATGCCTTTGTACAGGGGGGCGTTATCAAAATGTGTGCTGGCTACCCTGTCTAGGCCCCAGCTACGCAAAGTCGTCACAGACAATGCCGAAGAATTTGCAGGGCAAGCACCGGAAGCCGTTCAGGAGCAACTGAAGGATATTCGTAAAAAAGGTTATTGCATCACGTTCAGCGAGCTGAACCAGGGCGTGGTGGGCATTGCCATCCCGTACCAGAACAAACCGCACCAGATTAATGCTTCACTGGGATTTATTGTCTCTGACAAGCGCTATAGCCTGATGGAGGATGGGAAGGCGGTGACTGAGCTGCAGAATTGTGCCGAGGAAATTGACTTTGCGTTGCGGCATTATGGGTAGATTTACTTAACAGTCAGCAAGCCTATTGCGGGTTTTTGCCCATTGATTTCATGCTTCAAATTAATTTTCAGTATTAAAGTATGCATTGGGGTTAAATTTATTTTTATTTTTATTTTTGCATGTTAATTTTGAATATTGCTTTCAATGGGCGTGCTTTACAAACATCAGACATTTTACAATTAATGTAACAAACAGATTTTATTTTGAATAATTAAAAATTTATTTTGAATAATTTTTTCAATTTAGTTGGAAAAATAAAAATTTGCGCAAAAACAACTGTTTATAGTGAGGGGTTTGTAATAAACAACCGTATGCATTGTAAATTAATGTCAAAATTTTACTACTTCATGTTACTATATGTTTATAGAAAGTTGTGGCTAAAAGCTGTTTAACTACCTATTAGTAACAGGAAGTTGATAGGCAGTTTATCGGCAAACATCTTTTATTACGTATTTAACCTTATCAAGGATACGAGTATGAAATCATTGTTATTAAAATTCTGGGAAGACGAAGAAGGTGCAACGGCGATTGAGTATGCCTTGATTGCGGGGTTGATTGCAGTGGCGATTATCGGGGCTCTTAGTCTGTTAGGTGAAGATATAAGAGAGCTTTTTGGAACTATCTCAACTGAACTTGGCAAGGTAAACCCTGCTGGTACTACTGGTGCTGGTGGATAACTACTAACGTTTTCGGTAAAGAGGATATTAATGTTCCCTTTACTCTTTAAAAGAAAAATGCCCCATTTTGGGGCATTTCTTTGATAACAATAATGTCTCTCAATATCTGGTTTGCTATCTTCGTTGTTTTTTGCCTGCTGCTTATCGCAGGTGATTTTAAAAAACGCAGAATCAGCAATCAACTCTTGATCGTGGCACTTGCCCTGCAGGCAGGTTTTTTACTGGTAAACGAATTTGCGCCGGGTTTTCTAGCTCTGCCCGCCTATCTAAGCTGGCGCCAGTGTTTAACCGGTTTTGCCATGGGTTTGCTGGTTTTCTTTCCTTTGTGGAGTCTTAAACTACTGGGTGCCGGCGATGTAAAGTTGATCGCCACACTGGGCTTCCTGCTGGGTTTTGCCGGGTTATGGCAGGTAGTGCTGGTAGCCACGGTATTAACCGGTTTGCATGCGGTGGTAACAGTACTGGCAAAAGGCTGGTTACCGGCACGGGCAAACTGGTGGCAGGAAAGCAAGGAAAAAAGACGGGGGGTTCCTTATGGGGCCTGGCTGGGCATAACGGCATTGGCATGGGCAGCATCGTATCACTGGAGTGGGCATGCGTGGTTTTGAAAGCAGCACATTGATAAAGACGCGTAAGGCGTCTTTTGTCGTTTCTGCCAGTCAGCGTCAGAAAGGTGCCTATGCAGTTGAATTTGCCTTTGTTTTCATTATTTTCTTTCTGGTGCTGTATGGCATGATTACCTACGGGTTGATTTTTGCTGCCCAGCAATCCATGAATTTCGCGGCTGAAAGTGGGGCGCGTGCCGGACTGCAATGGCAGGCGGAGTCTGGGGCTTTGACATCATTGCAGGCTAGGGCAAAACATGCGCAGGAAACGGCAGCTGCTCATGTTCAATGGATTGATCAACTCGCGGAAGGCGATGAGAAGGTGGTGAATATAACGGTAGATACCTCTAATCCCGACAAGCTTGAGGTTATTATTAGTTATCCATATTTCAGCGCTCCGCTTGTGCCCTATCTGGTGCCTCCCACTCTTTTGCAAGTGGCTGTGCCTAGCAAGTTGGAAAGCCGTGCTTCGGCTGATCTTAACATTGCACTGGACCATTCATCATGACATACACTGCCACGCTACTAACTCGAAAGAACCAGCAAGGGGTGGCCGCCATAGAGTTTGCCCTTATCATTACTGTTTTATTAACGGTTTGCTTTGCTATTGTTAGTTTTGGCATGCTGATGTGGACGCAGCAAAAGGTATCCCATATCGCCGGAGACAGTACGCGGGTTGCGTTACAGCACAGTATTAACGGTGATAAGGAATATGCCTTGAAGTCTTGTGAGCATGCCAAAGCCATGGTGGCAGCAGACTTTATTCTGGAAGGGCTGCTTGACCCAAGTGATCCCGGTAAAGATAAAGTGGTTTGTAATGCAGTTCCTGTTCAATGTGCCTGGGATACCACCCAGAGCTGCTTGCGCTTAACCATGATAGTTACAGTAGAGGGTTTGCCGTTGGTAAATATCGTCCAGGCGGTGGGTAGCATTTTTAGCAATAAGACAGATGGCTGGATGCCAGAAAAACTATCCGCAACCTCGGTTGTAAAAATTACTGATTTATCCG
>Ga0265293_10012255_pt1 | contig 11419 bp, 8 predicted proteins | sample Munlanlewell138R_FD_192505 | JGI IMG/M metagenome (GOLD analysis project Ga0265293, IMG submission 192505) | Leachate microbial communities from a municipal landfill in Southern Ontario, Canada - Leachate well 138R | ecosystem: Engineered > Solid waste > Landfill > Unclassified | place: Canada... | reverse complement strand
TAAATCCGCCCAAATAACGGGAAACGCCCCGAAAAACAGCAAAAAGCGACTAAAAATCGTTAAAAAACGATGTTTTTTCGATAAAAGTTGAATTTTTCTAGCTCGAAGAAGCTTTTTTGGGATTTGAAGCGATGAAGGGTTAGTTGTTCAGCGTTTCCCTAAGGAAACACTGCATAAATACCAATTTTACATGTCCAGTTGACGGGTTAACGTATACCAACGAGCAAATGCTAAGTCTGGCCAATTACAGTGACTATCCAGGTTAATATTGCGTGTGTAAATCTCGGTGCGTAAGACTGCTGTAATTAATGCAGTCTGGATATAGCGCAGCGAAATCCGCACAGCTTGTTAAAGAACAATCATCAGCCGCCACATCCTCAAACCCTGGGGAAATAAACCGTGTGCATGCTTCCTCAGCGCGTCAGACGACGGTAGATATCCGCAACCCTGAAAGGCAATTGCCTGACCTCGGCGACTACTGTGTAGTTTGCTGCGCCATACATGTGTGGCAGATAAGCAGGCCCCTGCTCGTCGATCGTGATGCAAAAGGCATGGATGCCACTGCGCCGTGCTTCGAGTAGTGCCTGACGGGTATCTTCAATACCATACTCACCTCGATAATCACTGTAATCATCCGGCTTTCCATCCGACAAAGTAACCAACAAGCGGGTACGCGCACCGGTGTCATTCAGCAGACCACTCAGGTGACGTATGGCAAAGCCCATGCGGGTGTAATCCTGCGCACGAATACCACTGATCCTGGCGCGCACTTCATCCCCATAGGACTCATCGAAACGTTTGATGCGATAGAGTTCGCAGCGTTTGCGCGTGATACCGGAAAAACCATAGATTGCATAACGATCGCCCAGCATTTCCAGCGCTTCACACAATAGCAGCAAGGACTCACGTTCTGCCTCATTGATCCAGCCTTGCGTGGAGCCGCTCATATCGACCATAAAGGCCACGGTAATATCACGCTCAACACGATGCTGGCGCACAAACAATCGTTCGCTCATCTCCCGACCATCACGGGCATCGGCCAGTGCCTCGACCAGGGCATCAATATCGACATTCTCACCTTCTGTCTGACGCTTGAGCAATCTTTCATCGTCTCGCATCGCCTCAAAACTACGCCGCAGGTGTGCCACCAGACCGCTGCAACGGCGCAGTGTATCGCTGACGAAATTGTCATACACAGGGACGACGTCCTTCTCGCGCATCACACACCAATTCTTGCGGTAATGCCGTCGGCCATAGTCCCATTCGTTGTAATACAAGGCACCGTGTTCGTGATAAGTCCCTTGCCAGACTGCATCTGGATCTTCTGCTTCTGCTTCTGTTGTCTGTTCATCGGTGTCATATTCACCAGGCCCGGCTGCGACCAGGTACTCAGGTGGAATACCGCCAAAATCAAGCTGAATGGAGCCAAGCAGTTGCTGCACGATGCGCGGCGGTATGACTGGTGCTTCGTTGATAGTCAGTTCAAGCGGGCCGTTATAATCACTATTTTCATCCGGCTGCTGCACAGCAAGTTTTACCGTCTTATTCATAGCCGGTTTTTTTCTACGCAACTCAGCTAGCCATTGCGCCAATTGCACACGCAGTTTGTGTTTTTCTCTCGTGATACGCGCCTGTCGACAAGCGTCCAACGCCTCCAGATCAAGATCGCAGTGCCACAAGCGGGCAACAGGCAAGTCAAATTTGTAAAACGAGGGCAACAAAGTCTGACTCGTTGCCGCAGTAGCGCCTCTTGCTTGCAAGCTTTTAGCTGCATCCTGCCAGTTGGCCGGCAAGGCAGAAATATAATCTGCTTCAAGCTGTTCCATCTGCCGGCCAAGCCCTGGCAATGCGCGGGCAATGATCGACTCCAGACGCAAGCTTTCCAGCAAACTATAAATTTTCACGGCTCTGGCAAGATCTGGCCAAACAGAAAGATCAGCCGTCAATTCTGTATAGATAGTACCGTGATGGATCTGTGCCCACTGCATCACCACCATCAGCTTGCACAGCTGAAAATTGGCTTCCTTGTTATCCAGCTGCGCCATCACCGCAGGCAAATGAATGGTTTCACCATCTGTCCAGGACACATCACCCATGGACAGCTTCAGCGCACGACCGGGCAGTCCATGCACGAAATGCTGCAACACGCCACTGACCTCATCGAACAGTACGCCAGCCGTGCGCACATGACTGTAGTGCACAAAGTGATCTATATCAGCAATCACCGCCAGTGCATCGCGCAAGCCAGCGCGGTCGTAAACATCCATCGCATGCAAGGCCCATGCTTCGATGATGCGGGCTTCATGCGCAACCAGCGCCTGCGTTGCACGCCGCAGAAATTGATGGGCAATCTCGGTATGGGTACTGGCGATACGGCGCGTCCAGTCCAGCACGAAATCCTGTTCAGCAGGCACCAGGGCGAGAATGAGCGGCACCAGCTCATCGCTGCGGATGAAGCTGAACTCCGTCTCCAGATACTCATCCAGCCGAGCAGTGATGTCCTGTGCCATCAACATAAAAATTTCAGACAACCGCAATGTCGATCAAAACAATGATGCCGACAATTCGTTGATCGCCGCCAGCATTTCAGGTTCATCAGTAAGTGCCTGAGAGATAGCACTGCCACAGGCCGTGACTGCTGGAATACCATCTACCATCAACTTGCCCGCGTGTACCAAAAGACGCGTACTGGCTCCTTCATCCAGACCATTGCCCTTGAGCTTGCGCGTCATCTGCGCAAATTTCACCAGGGTCGCAGCCGTATCAGCATCCACGCCTGACTCACTGATAACAATCCGCGCCTCCAGCTCAGCGGGTGGATAATCAAATTCCAATGCAACGAAACGTTGGCGCGTACTCAGCTTGAGATCCTTGAGTACACTTTGATAGCCAGGATTGTATGAAACCGCCAGGCAGAACTCAGGCCCAGCCTGCAACTGTGTGCCAAGCTTTTCCATCGGCAAGATGCGCCGATCATCGGCTAACGGATGAAGCACTACCATCGTATCCTTGCGCGCCTCTACGATCTCATCCAGATAACAAATCGCACCAAGACGCACCGCACGCGCGAGCGGCCCGTCCAACCATACTGTCTCGCCGCCCTTGATCAAATAACGGCCGACCAGATCTGAAGCCGTCAAGTCATCGTGACACGAAACTGTAAGTAGCGGCCGTCCAAGCCGCCAGGCCATATATTCCATGAAGCGCGTCTTGCCACAACCGGTCGGCCCCTTCAACAACAAGGGCAACCGCCTGCGCCAGGCCGCCTCGAATACCTTTGCCTCATCACCGCTGGGCTCATAATAAGGCTCTTCAGTGATGCAATACTCATCTACAGACTGCTCTGCCACACGACACTCCTGATTTGCTGAAAAAACGCACGATAAAATGCAAGAATGCATTCCAGGGAATTCTTGACTAAAGAACTCAGCATAATGAATACAGCAGATTTTATAAAATATTTTTAAACAAAATTCTGCAATACATACATGCAATCTATTTACTCATCGGAAAATTCGATGTTGCTTTACTGTAATTTCATCGTTAGAGCAGGTATTGTGTCCATCCTATTCAAAAAGGACTATTTCCCTGTGGCTCATCGTGGCATACCCTAAGCTGCCGTGATAACCACGTGGCGCAGAATTCGTAGGCATCCGTTGACGGAGGAAAGTTAATGTCTGAGGTAATCGCAACCAACCAGGCCATTATGGTCGTGGGTGGCGGCATCAGCGGCCTGACAGCTGCCCTGGAGGCAGCCGAGTGCGGCAAGCAGGTTATCCTGCTGGAGAAGTCGCCCAGCGTCGGTGGCCGTGTTGGTCAGCTACACAAATATTTTCCCAAGCTGTGTATTCCAACCTGTGGGCTGGAAATCCAGTATCGCCGTCTCAAGGCCAACAAAAACGTGCGCCTGATTACCATGGCCGAGGTTACCGAGGTAACTGGCGAGGCAGGTAATTTCACGGTCAATTTCAAGATTGCCCCGCGCTACGTCAATGAAAATTGTACTGCCTGTGGCGAATGCGAAAAGGTAGTTGTTGCCGAATTCCCCGATGAATTCAACTACGGCATGAAATCACGCAAGGGGGCCTACCTGGTTTCCAATATGGCCTACCCGCAGCGTTATGTCATCGACCCGCGCATCGTCAACACAGAAGATGGCGAAAAGGCCAAGGCTGCCTGTAAATATGGCGCAGTGGATCTGGATATGGCTGAGCAAAACATGAGCCTCAACGTTGGCGCAGTCATCTGGGCCACAGGCTGGAAGCCATACGACGCTGCCAAGATCCAGCCCTATGGCTACGATCGCTACAGCAATGTCATTACCAACGTCGAATTCGAGCGCATGCTGGACCCATTCGGCCCCACCGGCGGTCGCATTCTGCGTCCTTCCGACAACCAGGTGCCAAAAAATATCGCCTTTATTCAGTGTGCCGGTTCACGTGATCAAAATCACCTCAAGCATTGCTCGCGTATTTGCTGTATGGCGTCCCTGAAACATACTACCTATATTCGCGACCAGCTTGGCGATGAGTGCAAATCTTCGATTTATTACATCGATATCCGCGCCATAGATCGCATCGACGACTTCCACCGCAAAGTAAAAGAAGACCCCAACGTTACCTTCATCAAATCCAAGGTGGCCAATGTCGTTGCGGGCAATGGTGATAATGTTGTGCTTAAGGGTGTAGACACCGAAGGCTATAACCGCTATGCCAACGAGCATGATCTGGTGGTATTGGCGACAGGTATGGAATCCACCGTACCGGCCAACGTACTCCCCACCAACATCTCCATCAATGAACACAATTTCATCGATCTCGATAGTGACTGCGGCATCTACGGTGCAGGTTGCTCGTCTGATGCTCTGGACGTCAACCGCGCTGCACAAAATGCCACGGCGGCTGTACTACGCGCCATCCAGGTAGTCAATCGGGTTGCAGGTCAGGAGGGTTAAATAGTGGCTGACATGAAGATTGGAGCCTATATCTGCCAGGGCTGCGGCATCGGCGAGCGTCTAGATACCGCGCAACTGGTCAATGTAGCCAAGCGCGAAGGCAAGGCCGCAGTTGCCAGGGAACATGAGTTCCTTTGCAATGCCGAAGGTGTACAAATGATCCAGGATGACATCAATAACGATGGTGTCACCCATCTAGTCATTGCCGGTTGTTCTCGTCGAGCCAAAACCGAAGCCTTCAACTTTGAAGGCGTGGCGCTTTCTCGCGCCAACCTGCGCGAAGGCGTCATCTGGGTGCGTCCGGCTACCGACGAGGCTGCAGAGACAACGCAGGAAATGGCAGATGACTATGTCCGCATGGCCTGCGCCGAAGCCAAATACATGAAAATGCCTTCAGCCTCAGGCGAGCAAGGTCTGGTGCGTGACATTCTGGTTGTCGGTGGCGGTATCTCCGGCATGACCGCTGCCCTGGAAGCTGCCAAGGCTGGCTATAAGGTTGAGCTGGTAGAAAAGACCGGCGCACTGGGCGGCGTTTCTGCTGAAATGTACAAGAAATTCCCTTACAAGGCCCCCTACAACGTCCTGGTGGACAACACCACCAACGAGCTGATCGAGGCCGTCAATGCAAATGGCAATATAACCGTCTATCTCAATACTACGGTAGCCAAGACCGACGGCGCACCAGGCCGCTTCGAGGTGAGCTTGGCCACTGAAAGCGGTAGCAGCAAGGATGTCATGGTAGGAGCCATCGTTCAGGCGACCGGATTCAACCAGTACGACATCAACAAGCTGCCGGAGCTCGGTGGCGGCAAGAGCCAAGATGTAATGGATCAGCTGACCTTTGAGAAAATGGTCAAGGCCAACGGCGGCGCTATCAAGAAAGCCGACGGCAGCGAGGCCAGGAATGTGGTCTTCGTCCAGTGCGCCGGTCAGCGCTCCGAACAGGAAGGCCATCTACCTTACTGCTCAGGCCATTGCTGCATGACCTCCATCAAGCAGGCCCGCTATGTTAAGGATGCCGGTGGCGATGCCACGGTAATCTTCGATGATCTGCGCACTCCAGGTGCCGATGGAGAAGACGTATATCGCGGCGGTCAGGAAGCTGGCGTCGCCTTCTCCAAGGGCAAGGTGAACAGCGTCGAAGCTGGCGGCCAAGGTCTGAAAGTAAATTACAACGACAAGATTCTGGCAGAAGACACTTATATTGATGCCGATATCGTCGTCCTGGCTACCGGCATGTTGCCAGCCAGTGGCCCCAACCCATATCTCGCGCAAGATATCGAGACAGCTGGTAACGAAGAAAACACTGCACTGGTCGAGAAGCTGAAGGCCGAGCAGGAAAATGCCCCTGTCTCTGTCCTCAATCTGCAATACCGTCAGGGTAGCGACGTACCACACCTGAAAAGCGGCTTTACCGATTCGCATTTCATCTGCTTCCCTTACGAAACTCGCCGTACCGGCATTTATACTGCAGGCCCCGTGCGGCGCCCTATGGATGCCCACCAAGCCATTGAAGATGCTACCGGCGCTGCATTAAAGGCCATCCAGGCCAGTGAAAATGCAGCCCTCGGCCGTGCTGCCCATCCGCGTTCTGGCGATCTGTCATACCCCACTTTCCGCAAGGAAGGCTGCACCCAGTGCAAACGCTGTACGGTGGAATGTCCTTTTGGCGCCATTAATGAAGATGAAAAAGGTTATCCTGTATATAATGAGGCACGTTGCCGTCGCTGCGGTACCTGTATGGGTGCCTGCCCAGTGCGCGTCATCTCCTTTGAAAACTACTCGGTGGAAACAATCGGCCAGCAGCTCAAGGCTGTTGATATGCCGGATGAGTTCTCCGAGAAGCCACGCCTGCTGATAATGGCCTGCGAAAACGATGCCTATCCAGCACTCGACATGGCGGGCATGTCGCGCCAGGAATACAGTGCTTACGCACGCATCATCCCGGTACGTTGCCTAGGTTCGGTCAACACCATCTGGATCACTGATGCACTGAACAGTGGCTATGACGGTGTCATCCTGCTGGGTTGCCAGAAGGGTGAGAACTACCAGTGTCACTTCGTCAAGGGCTCAGAAATAGCTCACAACCGCATGAGCAAGATCGACGACACACTGGAACAGCTCAATATGGAGAAAGAGCGGGTGCAGACTTACGAGGTGTCCATAGCCGACATCCACCGTATTCCGCAGATTATCAACGATATGGAAAAGCTGATCGCTGAGATCGGCATGAGTCCTTTCAAATTCTAAGGAGGCCACGATGAGCAATATGAATCAGGCGATGGTCCAGAAATATCGTTCCGACTTCCTTAAAGAAGTCGAGGCGAATGTCGAGGAAGGCCACTGGGTCAAGATGTGTATGCAATGCGGCGTCTGCTCTGGCTCCTGTCCGCTCGGCCCGTACTGGGAACATCCACCACAAGAACTTTTCATGATGATCCGTGCTGGCAAGCGCGAGGAAGTGCTTTCCACCGAATCGATGTGGATGTGCACCTCCTGCTACAACTGCATGGCGCGCTGTCCACGTGGACTGCCGATCACCCACATCATGCATGGCCTCGCCAGCTACGCCAAACGTCTTGGCCTGTCGCCAAAACGACAGGTCACCGAACAGTTTGGCCAGATGTTCTGGGATTCTATTGTCAAGAATGGGCGTGTTAATGAGCTCAAGATTGGCGTCGGCCTATACTTCAAGGATGGCATCGCGCAGGGCATCAAAAATGCCATGGCTGGCCGTGAACTGGGTATGGCGATGATGAAGAGCAAACGCTTGAGTCCGATGGAATACTTTGGTGGGCACAAGTGCAAAGACACTTCAGGCATTGCCAAAATGCTGAAGAAAGCAGAAGAGTTTGAGGCAGAACACATCGCCAAATTTGGCGAGTGAGGAGAAGACAGATGGCCAAGAAAGAGTTTTATTCCTTCTATCCAGGGTGTTCATCCCAGTCCAAGGCATCGGCTGACAACTTCCTGCGTTCATCCAATGCCATGTGTGATGCGTTGGATATCAAGCTAAAAGAAATTGACGACTGGAACTGCTGCGGCGCTTCCATCGGCTACGCTGGTGGTAGTGAAATTCCACGCCTGTCGCTGTCAGCGCGTAATATTGCCCTGTCTCAGCAACAACATGGCAATGCTGACATAGTTGCCCCCTGCGCAGCCTGCTGGATCTCTACCCGTGAAGCCAAGGAACGAGTGGAACACAGTCCAAAAGCTAGCCAGGGAGTCAATGCTGCGCTGAGCGAGATCGGCCTGAAGGTTGAAGCCAATGCCATGCCTGAAGCCCGTCACATGGTCGAGGTTTTGATCGAAGATATTGGCCTGGACACCATCGCAAATGGCATCAGCAAACCGCTGGAAGGCATCAAGATCGCAGGCTATGTCGGCTGTCAGACTAACCGCCCTTTTGGTATCGCTGGTGAATCCTACGAAAATCCAGTCTATCTCGATCACATGATCGAGGCCTGCGGTGCCAAGGCGGTAGATAATTATGAGAAAAAGGTTTCCTGCTGCTCCGGCGCACTGATGTTTTCAGAGCCGGAAAAAGGGCATGCCCTGGTCAAGGAAATCATCGAAGCCGCCTACGATGGCGGTGCCGACATGATTGTCACCCCCTGCCAGCTATGCCAGATGAACGTCGAATCTTACCAAAGAAATATCAACAAGACTTTCGGCACCAAGTTCAATATTCCGGTGGTCTACTATACACAGCTCATCGCCGTGGCCTATGGCAAATCAAGCCAGGAAGCGGCCCTCGACGGTCAGATGATCCGTGCAAGCAAGCTGGAAGACATTGCCAACAAATAACAAGTCTTTTTAATAAGGCTTAGGCCCCGCCCTCGTGCGGGGCTTTTTTTTCATCGCGTTTTATCAGGAAAAGCGACCCTGATTTTCAAGAACAAGTAGTCGCAGTCGTGCTAGCCGTAGGCCATGCGCTTGATGACCTTGATGCGATTGTTCATTCCTCCCAGGACACTGATATAGAGGTGCCCTCGTCTCCGGGATCCTGTTTTTGTCATATCGCCCTTTCATGCCCTTACCACCTGACACGACCTGCCACATCTGACTGTCAGTCAGAATATTTTGTCTTTGCATTTTCTACCACATGTGTATAGTTACCTTTGGCAGCACCGCTGCTGCCAAAGCCAATACATATAACAATCAAAGCAAAGGAGGAGTTTGAGAATGGGCTCAATAACACTGTTCAAAAAAATGGTCTTTGCCGGAGGCTTGGCCTTGAGTGGCGTCGCATGGGCAACCACGCCGTCGGCCATCATGCTGGCCAACACCTGCGCCGCCTGCCACGGCACCGCTGGCTCCAGCGTAGCGCAGATCCCGAGCCTCGCCGGTGCGCCGGCGGAGTACTTCGTGGAATCCATGAAGGCCTTCAAGAGCGGCGAGCGCAAAGCTACCGTGATGGATCGCGTGGCCAAGGGCTACTCCGATAAAGAGATCGCACTGATGGGCGACTACTTCGCCCAGCAAAAGCAGATTCCCATGAAGCAGGGTTTTGACCAGGCCAAGGCCGGTCATGGCAAGCGCCTGCACGACAAGTTCTGCGAAAAGTGCCACGAGGACGGTGGGCGCAAACCCGACCAGGGCGGCGTTCTGGCCGGCCAGTCCATGACCTACCTTAGCTTCTCCATGGCTGATTTCCTCAGCGGCGAGCGGGCGATGGACAAGGACATGAAGAAGAAGGTCGACGAGATGTTCAAGAGCAACGATAAATCCAGCGTCGACGCCCTGATCAACTTCTACGGCAGCCAGCAATAACCTTGGGGGAGAACACAATGATTTCACGTCGTAACTTCATCAAACTCTCCGGTGGCGCGTTAGCCATCGGTACTCTTGCCGGTTGCGCGGGCGGCACGAGCCGCAGCGGTGCCGGTGGCAAGGTGGTGGTGGTCGGCGGCGGCCCCGGCGGTGCCACGGCAGCCAAGTATCTGCGCATGACCGACCCATCCATTGAGGTGACCCTGATCGAGGCCAACCCGCGCTATTACACCTGCTTCATGAGCAATGAGGTGCTGGGCGGCGAGCGTACGCTCGACTCCCTCACCTTCGGCTATGATGGTCTGCGCCGCCACGGCGTGCGCGTGGTGCACGACACCGTGACCCAGATCGATCCAGCCTCCCGCAAGATCATGACCAAGAGCGGCCAGACCTTTGCATATGATCGCGCCATCGTCTCCCCCGGCATCGACTTCAAGTGGGGTGCCATCGAGGGCCACAGCGCTGAGCTGGCAGAAAACACCATCCCCCACGCCTGGAAGGCCGGTGCGCAGACAGTCGCCCTGCACAAGCAACTGCTAGATATGAAGAACGGCGGCACCGTGGTCATTGCCACGCCGGCCGGTGCCTTCCGCTGCCCGCCAGGCCCCTACGAGCGCGCCAGCCTGATCGCACAGTACCTGAAGAGACACAAGCCGAAGTCCAAGCTCATCATCATGGATTCCAGCGACAAGTTCTCCAAGCAGGGCCTGTTCATGGCTGGCTGGAAGAAGCATTACGGCTATGGCACCGACAACAGCCTTATCGAGTGGGTGTCCGCCGCGCAGGGCGGCAAGGTGGAAGGCGTCGACGGCAAGGCCATGACCGTGCAGGGCACGGTGGACAAGGTCAAGGCCGATGTCATCAACATCATCCCGCCGCAGAAAGCCGGCAAGATCGCCTTTGATGCGAGCCTGACCGATGGCGACTGGTGTCCGGTCAACAAGAAGACCTTCGAATCCAAGAAACACACCGGCATTCATGTGCTGGGCGATGCCAGCAACTCCGCCGGCATGCCGAAGTCCGGCTACAGCGCCAACGTACAGGCCAAGGTCTGCGCCATGGCGGTGGCCGACCTGCTGGCCGGCCGCGAACCAGGCTTCCCCTCCTACATGAACACCTGCTACAGCGTGGTAGCGAAAGACCACGGCATCTCGGTCAGCATCGTCTATACCTTCGACGAAGCCAACAACCAGATCGCGGCTGTCAAGGGTGCAGGCGGTGTCACACCGGCCGACGCCAGCGCCGAGGCCCTGCGGCGTGAAGCGCATTATGCCCACGGCTGGTTCGCCAATATCACTAACGACATCTTCGGCTAACGCCGCAAGACGTGGTTACCTTCTTAAACGGGGCCTAACGGCCCCGTTTTTTTGTGTGCGCCGGCAGGGCGCACTTGCTTGGAGGTTACGAGTGGAGGTTACGGGGTCTTGCAGCGCCACTGCAAGACCCCATAACGCTAGAACGCTCTAGAAGTCCCGGAAAGAGTATATGGTAAGATAACTAGTCGCCCCTGAAATATAGCTAAGCCCATGATTTCATTGTATAATGCAGCATTATAAACCATGCAGATCCTTTAATAATACGCCTTGTCAGGCTGTTTCCTGGGGGATCTAATAATAATCATGACCGATACCGCTGATTTCTTTCGCGCCCGCCTTGATCAGATGATCGATCCCCGTCATCCTTTACTTGTGC
>Ga0265293_10012254_pt1 | contig 11420 bp, 14 predicted proteins | sample Munlanlewell138R_FD_192505 | JGI IMG/M metagenome (GOLD analysis project Ga0265293, IMG submission 192505) | Leachate microbial communities from a municipal landfill in Southern Ontario, Canada - Leachate well 138R | ecosystem: Engineered > Solid waste > Landfill > Unclassified | place: Canada... | reverse complement strand
CTTCATCATCTTCTTCATATTTGAAAGATAATTTTTCATTAAAGGAATTTACTAATTCATCTTCATTTTTAACTTCTTTAATAATAATTCTTAAATTTGATTTTGTCCATTGTTTGCCTCTTCTTAAAATATTATGTGTATTTAAATAATTTAACACATATGATAAATTTTCCACTTTATTATATTTTCTTTCTATAATTTTAATAATTTCTTGTTCTTTTTCATCTTTAACTAATACTCTTACGCTATTTACAATCTCAGTACGATATCCAAATTTAGTTACTCCACCAGTGAATCCTCCATTTTCTTTAATTTTTTGTTTTGCATTTGTAATTCTCATAGATCTATCCATTGAAAAAATTTCAGCTTGCATTGATTCATTTTTGAATGTTATATCTCTCATTTGTTTATTTAAATTAAATGAAAATGCATTAATCATTTCAATATTTCTATTTTCTTGTAAATAATTTCTAATTAAATTAAGATGATTTGAATTTCTTCCAAATCTATCAGTATACGCAGATAAAATATATTTAATATGAATGTTATTTGACATGATAGAATGATTAAAAATATATTCATCCGAAATATTTTTTGATGATTCTAACAATAATGTATCATTACTATTCAAAATAGTTTTAATTTTTTTATTATTTGTTTCATAAATATTAATACCAATATCATTCAATAATTCATTAAATCCAATTAATTTTTTAATATCTCTTCCACTATAAATGTCATAATAAATATTAGCACAATATAAATTATTTTTCAAACAAAAATCAAAACATTGTTTTAATTGTAATTTTAATCCAACTGTATTGTCATTTACTTGTTTTTTTGTTGAAACTCGTAAATATACAATACATCCTTCAGAATGAAATTGTGTTGTATTAATATTTAATTTTTTAATACAAAATTCACAAAATGAAAAATATCCATAAACATTAAGAATATTATTAGATTTTCCACAAGATAAACAATTAGAAAAATCCATTTTATTACTAGTTTTTTTTCAATTTTTTTTTTTTATCTAAAAACATGGATAAAGAAGAAATTAAAATTGTAAGAAAACCTAGTACTAAACATTTCAAAGTTTTAATTGATTTTGATGAATCAAGTAAAGCAATGACACCATCTACACTTTATCATATGTTATCCAATAATTTAATTAATTTGAAATCAGATTCAATTAAATTAAGAGTATATGACAGAAATAACGTTACACAAAAAAAAGAAGAAGTAAAAGAAGAAAAAGTAAAAGAAGAAAAATAAATTAATACTTTTTTTTTTGTAAAAATGACAACATTAAATAATGCTGATTATAATCAATCAATAAATGGAGAAGAATTAGGATGGTATGTAGATGATATAGGATATGATAAATTAACAAATAGACAATTGCATCCAATTCAATCATATGATGATGTTGTATATGCAACATATGAAGAACAAGGAAATAGATCTTATACTACACCAGAAGATTATTTAGAAGTAAGAAATTATTTTGGATCCAATACAGATATTTTACCAGCAACAGAAAATATTATAAAAAGTAGAAGTGAAGCAGAAAGAAGACATGATTATTTTGAATCTAGAAATATTGGACGAATTGATAAAGGAGATGATCCTGCTATATTTGATAGAAATTTATTAAGAGGAGAGCCAACACAATGGGATAGACGAGATCCAAATCAATTTGCTAGACAAATGACAAAAGAAAGAGATTATATGAATAATAGACAAATAAATATGGCTCCAGATTATAGTTCAATTAGAAAATGGGGAAATATTGTTAATCCAAGAAAATTATCTGAAAGAGAAAAATATAAAGAACGTGAATGGGGAAATAAAGAAGATGGCATGGCTATTGCTTCACAATCATATTTACATCATAGAGGAGAAGCTGATACATTAATATCTCCTTATATGAACAAACCAATTGGATATAAAAGTGATAATCCTGAAAGATCTAATATATCAACAAATTTTAAAGAATATGATGATATGTATGCAAAAGAACATTTTACTTCATTAACAAAAAAAGAATCTCCTTATAAATATATAATAACAGAATTTAATCAAAAATATGAACATGAATTACAACAACCACATTATTTTATAAAAAAAATGGATAAAAATGAATTTAAAACAAATGTTATATATGAACAAACTAATAAATTAGAAATATTAATGAAAGCTAAAGGATATAAACAATATGAAATTGATCATGAAAAAAAAATGTTGGAAATAGAATTAAATGATAAAATAGATTTATATTTTAATAATCCTCAAGGATATAAACAAAAAATAAGTAAGGTTGAAAATTTTTCCATATTAAATGAAATACAAAAATTAAATATTGAATTTAATGAAATTTTAAAATCATTTAAACCTAAAATAGAAACAAAACAAGAATTTTCTGTTGATCACTTACAAAAAACATCAACAGAAGTTAATGTGAGAGAATATAAAGAACGATTAATTAAAGAAAAAGAATCATTTGACATAGATGTAAAAAATATTCCTATCACTGAATTAGAAAATAAAATACAACGAATGAAAGAAATAAAACAACGAATGAATAATTTAATAATAGAAAATAATAATAAAGAAATTATAGAATTAGAAAATAAAATACATAAAATAAAAAATGAATCAAAACAACAATTTTCAATTCAAACACCAACTAAGCATATTCCAGAAATTGAACAATATAATAAAAAAAGAAATGAATTAAAAGAAAAAAATAAATATATAATGGATGCTAATACAAAACAAGTGGAAGAATTTAATATTATGTCTACTAAATTACGAAAATCACGTGAACAAGGAAAATCAGAGTTAACATATAAAGAAAGATTAGAATTAATAAGAAATAATAAACCTAGCATTCAAATTAAAATTAAACCTATTGATAAGTTTGATTTAAATATTAATAGATCTAAAGAAAGGGAAGAAAAACAACAAAATAAACGAAAAACAAAAAAAATATCATTATTAGAAAATGTGAATGTAAATGAATATTAAGAATCAGTACTACAATCACATATAATATAATTATTATATACTTTTATAAATATATATCCATTATGAATCAAATCGGCACAATCATTGTTTTTATCTTGTATATAATAAGCTAATGAATTTAAATAAAATAATTTATATGCATTAATTTTACAATTATCATTAAGAGTTATTTTTAAGCAAGCATCATCTGTTCCAACAGTTATATTCATATAAATATATTTTATTTCATATTCTTTCAATATTTCATTTTTTAATTTTATTAAAACATTTTTTTTATATTCATCAATTTCATTTTTTTCTTTATTATCTAAATTGATATTTTCTTCATCTTCTAAATCATTATTTATATAATTTTTATATTTTTTATATGTATCTATATCAGATCCTGGAGAAGATAAATAACGGGCTTTTATATCATAGTTAAATTTATTAATTAATTCGCCTTTAGACATAGAATATATTAATCCTGGAGAAGATAAATAACAAGCATTTATATTATATTCAAATTCATTAATTAATTTGTCTCCAGACTCAAAATACTCAATTAATTTTGTTTTTTTAATAAATGACATTTATATTTAAAAAAAAATCAATTATTATTTAATCCCATTCTATATCTTCTGAATAATTCGGAATTTCATTAATAATTAATTCTTTAGTTTGTTTCATAAAATTATTTAATGATAATTTTGAATTTTTTGCTTCTTGAATAAAATCATTAATAACATCAAAATTAAATGTACTTTTATGTAATATATTATCATCATCATTAACTATTTGTTTTACTATATGTAATGGAATTCCATTAAATAAAGCATTTAAAATAAAAATCATCCATTTTGTTCTATGTTCTTGAGATTTTTTATAATATATCATTGATGAATCTTCTCCATTATATCCACTTACTGCTAAGCAATTTGCTGTTGTTTTCATAAATCCTACTATATATAAATATTGATATAAAAGTTTTTTATTTTCAATAGAACTATTTTTTATTAATTCTACATATTTGGTATATGTTAAATAATATATATTATTTATAAACAAATTCAAAGTAATTGACATTTTATTTTTTTTTAATATTAAAATCAATTATAAATTAGTACTTATAGTTATATGATATGCTCCATTATATTCATCTGATTCACTACTTAAAATAACTGATATATTCATTCCATCCCATTCAAATAAAAATTTAGCTAATGATTTTTTTTCTTTAGTTCTATTTATAATAGATATGTGTGGCTTTTGAACAGGAATAATAACATATATTTCATTTATACTATTATCTGAATATGTTATTATTCCTGTATCTGGATTTTTTGATATAATTATAGATCCTCTAGGAGAATTTGGTAAAGTACTAGAATTTATAGTAATTCTAGCCCAATATGAATTAGTACTACCTATTATAACAGGATTTCCAGCAGTTAAATAAAAATCATCATCAGTTACTATTCCACTTATTCCAGGTTTTTCTATTATAATTACTTCTGATCCTCCACCACCACCAGAATCAGAATTATTAGATGTTCCATAAGATCCTTTATATATCGGACGTCTTTGAATTCTTTTCATAAATGAATATTTTTATTATAAAATAAATTAAATTATAAAATAAATGAATTATCCAACAAGAAATACTGAACTTATTTATTATCCATCTGATTATGAAGTTGAATATGTTAATTTAGCTAATATGTTAATAAATGATAATATTAATAATATTAGTGTTGAATCAGAATTGACATTAACAAAAAAAATATTAGATATGATATCTAATATATCTAATATAAAATATAATCAATTAGTTGAATATTATAATTTTTTGATTGATAATCCAGATATAAATATAGAAGAATTAATTGAAATTAGAAATGAATATTATAAAATGGAAATATATAATTTTGAATTTTTTACACAACCATATTATACCAAAATTCAATCATATGAAAATATTGGATTTAATGCTTTTATTGTAAGATTAAATGAAAATGGAGAATATTATAAAACAAATGGATTATTAAAAATTGATTGTAATAAAGATACATGGCTAGATAATATCATTAATATAGTAAAAACTAATTGTATTAATACTTATGCTTGGATGTTAATATTTCCAGATGCCATAAAAAATTTTGATATTAATACTATTGAATTTATTAAAAATGAAATTAATGGAAAAATATTTCAAGAAGATGATGGATCATTTCAGCAATTAATTACTCAAGTTAAACCAAATGAATATGAACAATATGAACCGTCATTGCATTTAACAGTTACTAAATATAATAGATCAGAATTAGGAAAACATGTATGCTTTTATGGAGGAATATTTGCTATAAATGATAATTGCTATAAAATAACAAATGGTGTAACCAATTTTTATAATTTTTCATTTTTAATAGTATAATTATTATAATATTTATATATTAAATATCCTATTATTAATATTACTATTATTAATATTACTCCAATTATTAAATAAATATTAATTTCTTCTTCAATTTCTTCTTCAGTTTCTTCTTCAGTTTCTTCTTCAGTAAGTTCTTTTTCAATTTCAATTATATTTTCTTCTGGAATAGGAATAGCTGTATTTAATAATATTTTTTCAGAGAATTTATTTATATATGATCCATCATCACGTAAATAAATAAAATAAGGATTATCATAATCATTAAAATGTCCTAAAAAAATAGGATCATTGTCAAAATATTGAATGAAAAAATCATTATTTAATATATATATTTTATAAAAAATATTATAAACAATATCTTTATATAAATATTTATCATAATATTCAATATTTGATATTTGTTTTTCTTCATTAAAATGTTTATCTGCTTTATCTAAATATTTATCTATTAATTTTAATTGGTCTTCATTTGGTATAAATTCTACATAATCATTTTCAGTATATATTACTTTATAATAATATTTTATAGATTCATCATCAAATATCATACAATGAATAGTAAAACAATTTAAAAAATATTTTTTAATTTCATCATATACTTTAATATAATATTTTAATATAATTTGTTCAGTATATTTATTTATTATCAACCCCAACAAACAAACTTTATTATATAAATCTAATACTAATTCTGGAGTAATTATAGGATTAGTATTAATAGAAAAATGATAAATACATTTCATTTTTTAAAATAAAAATATTATATTAATTCATAAAAAAATACACTAAAATTTTTTTTTCATGTAAAATGGATAATGAATTTGTTGTATTTGGATTTGAATTTATTAATAAATTAAAAATATTATCAATTAAATATCAATCTTTATTGGGTGGAAAATATACTACTATTTTAGATTTGTTGAAATTATTAAATAATATTTTAATGTATAATCCATCTATAATTTATTATACTATATGCGATGAAAGAGAACTTACAGAAAAATTATTTAATACAAAAAATATTACTTTGTTATTAGATATACTTGATACAAATAAAATAGCAAAAAAATATATATCATCTGATTTAAAAAATATATTTTTAAATTTATTTAATAAAGCAGATGAAGATGATATTACTGATATATGGATTTCAATTGAAAAATTTTTATCAATTATTCCTTAAATATTTTTTATTATTTTTTTAAAAAGACAAATAAAATGAATCTAAAAATATTTTTCTGTTGTTTAATTATTATTATTTTAATTATTATTGTGTGTTTTGCATTAAGAAAAAAAGAAAAAACGTTGTCTGAATGTGATATAGCTGACATTATAAGAGAATTAAAAACATTAATAAAATTATCAGATGTTGGTGGAAATGGTCAATTAACATCAAGTAAAAATATTGATAAAAAAGAATTACAATTATATATTATTAAATCAGATGAAAAAAAAATATTAAATTGGTATAAATCTAATTTTATTAATATATATAATAAATTAATAAAAATACATAATTTAAGAAAAAACAAAAAAGTATATAAATATGTTGTTGAATTATATATTTTGAGAGCAAAACCTCATGATTTTGTATTTACACCAACTATTACAGAAGAAAAACAAGATGATATAGTTGATTTTGTTGATCATGAAGATATTGAATATTCTGAAATTTATCCTAAAATTAGTATGGGAAAAGGATTAGAATTATTTAAAGAATCAATAAAATTTTCTGATACAAATGATGAAATACAAGAATTTAATATAGATAACACTGTATTATAATAATTGATATTTTTTTTTTATAAAATAACAATGTTAAACATTAATTATGTAAAAGGGGATGATACTGTTGTTGAACCAAAAAAAAGTACAATTGGATCTGCTGGATATGATTTGGTATCATCAGAAACTGTTATATTAAAAATATTTGAAACTAAACAAATTTCAACAGGATTATATTTAGAAATTCCTAAAGGATGTTTTGGTCAAATATATAATAGGTCTAGTATGGCAATGAAAGGATTAATATTAACTAATAGTGTTGGAATAATTGATTCAGATTATAGAGGAGAAATTAAATGTATTTTTACTAATATTACTTCAGAAGAAATTATTATTAATAAAGGAAATAAAATAGCACAACTTATTATTACTCCAGAAATACCATGTAATTTTATTGAAAAAAATAAATTAACAGAAACTAAAAGAGGAACTGGTGGATTTGGATCTACAGGAATTTAATTTCTTAAAAATTCTGGTAAATCTATATTATAATTTAATTTCTTAAAAATTCTGGTAAATCTATATTATAATTTAATGTACTATTTAATATAGTCGCATAACTTAATTTATCTGTTAATTGAAAATATTTAAAAAATTCTTGATTATTTTCAACTATATCTGTACTTTCTCTTTCTACTGGTAATTTATTATATTTTTTTTGATACATATAAAATAAAATAGGATAAGCATGACCTATCAATTCTCCGTTAGATGATAATACAATAGACATTTATTAAAAATAAAAATCAAAAAAAAATAATTGTTATTTAATTATTCTTATATATATTTTTTAAAAGAAGTGTATAGTTGGGCTAACAAATTCTGACGAATTTCCTTGGACAAGGCAACATCTACTAAAAGGTTTCCAAGCCTTCTCCGATTATTATTGCTAATAATCTAAGCATAATCCCAATGCCTGGTGGGGGTGTATGGTCACCGCGAAAGTATCATCCCATTAGATTCCATATATCTAATAAGATTGTGGCTCAACTTACCCACTAGATCGCCCACAAACAATCTAGCTTCCTGTGGCTCAACTTACCCACTAGATCGCCACACAATCTAGCTTCCCTCAACGCTAAATTACTCAATTAACCAATAGGCAGAATAAATCGGATCAATACACATAATGTTAAAACATTCTGTGAATCGACTCGAAATATTTTCGCTAAGGTATTCATTAAGTAACCTTACAGGAAGATCTATCTTTTCACTAAAACCGACAGCACGATAATTGCGATCAATTTTAATAGAATAATAGTGATTCTTGTAAGTCATGTGAAAAAGATTACGGTTAAGAGCACGTTTTGATTTCAAAAATGTTCTTATTCCCTTGTAATGAATTGACACATGAAATAGCTCCTCCGGCTTCTCCTCCGGATCCTCCGTTCCCGTGTTTTTGAACGTAACATTCAAATACACCCCGGTCTTAGTTACCTTCGCCTCAAAATCAAAATCGTCATAAACGAGTTCTGGTTCATTGGGAACAACTGGAGCGGGGGGGAGGAGAGGGGGAGGGGGAGAAGATCCAGTTGATCTATCTCCCATTTCAACATCACCATCGTCGTCAAAAACCATGTCTGAGTTGAATGAAAAATAGGAGAATGCACTAGAAGCACGCTCCTCTATATCTGTCATTTCAACATCATCATCGTCAAAAACCATGCCTGAGTTGAAATAGGAGAATGCGCTGGAAGCACGCTCCTCTACATCTGTAATTTCGATGTCATTATCAGCAAAAATATTTGAAGCTGGTAAAAACATCGAAATGGGAAGAAAATTTTTTATTTATGCTTATTAAAAAATTTTTTACAAAAAAATTGATAATTAGTTATTTTCTTCCTTATTAGCCTTTATTTTTGCAATTTCTTTAGTTTTAGATTCATTTTTTTGTTTATTTTCTTCTTTTAATTTTAATATAAAAAGTCTTAAAGAAACTATTAATTTATCATTTAATGAAATATATGGAGTTTTCATAATTGTTAAAATATAAATAAATACATCATATTTAATATTAATTGGACTTATAATTTTTGTGAAACATTGACAATAATTAAATAATTCATATGATAAATATAATATAAAATTTAAAATATAATTATTGAAAGTTTCAAAAATTTTATCTTGTACACATAAATATTTTTTTTCTTCAATATTATCAAATATCGTATTATATAAATCTTTATTATAATTATCTAATAAATTTAATATTTTTAGAACATAATTATCTAATTCTGATATTCCATTTTTAATATTTCTAATATTTTTTATTTTTTTATCTTTTTTTATTTTTAATATATTTTTATTAATTAATTCATAATAATTCTGATGTATATATAAATGGTGTAAATATTCTAACAATGACATATCATATAAATATGTAAAATTTTTATCTATTATAATTAATTCTTTAAAATTAACAATATTAATTATAACATTATTTTCAAATCCAATTTTCATATAATATCTCAGAGATACTATGAATTCTTTTATAAATTCTGTTAACAAAATATTATTAAATAATGTTTTAGTTCCAGTTGAAATTGTCATAAATGTTTTTTTTTTTTGATTATCTGTTTTTCCCAATTTTGGAAATTTTTTTGTTGGATAATATAATGAAAAAATTTCTTCACTTAATGTATCATTTATGTTTCCAGTAAATATATTTCTTTTTTTTTCGAAATGAACTAATAATAATTCGTTTATAATTTTACTAACATATTCTATTAAATTAGTGCTTGCCATTTTCATAGAAAAATAATTCAATTATTTATTTAATTACTTTTATTATAGAATCTGTTATATACATAATTTGTTTATCTGATAATATATTATCAAATGAAAGTCTAATATATCCTTCATTAATTTTTTTCTTTTTTTCTGTTTCACAAGCAGACCCTATTCCAACATTAATATTGTATTCATTCGATAATATATAAGCATATTTTTTTGTACAATGATCAAATTTTAATGTTATTACATTATCAATAAAATTATCACTATCATTAATAATATTGTATTGTGATAATTTTTTACATAATTGTTGTTTTGTTTGTTTTATATCTTTAATATATTCATCATTATATTTTATAAATTTTTCTTTCAATCCAGTTTTTAATGAATGAATATATGAATAATTAAGAGTTCCTCCACGAATTTTATTTTGTTGTACTCCATATATAAGTGGACTTATATGAATATTTTTTTTACATATAATACATCCTGTTCCTGGTAATGCGCCATATTTATATCCGGAAAATGTTATTATATCAGCTTCTGTTTTTTTTTTTAAATCATTCAATAATATATTTTGAGAAAAATCTAATATACATAAACAATTTTCATTTTGTTCTTTTATTTTTTTAAATATTTTATCATATGGTATAATTCTTCCTGTTATAGAATCAATTGCATTTAAAAATAAAACATCTGGTTTTGATTTTAAATATACATTTATTAATTCTTTGTCAGATAATTCAATAGATAAATTTAATTGAATTGCATTAATATGATCAGATTCATTTATATCATCTATATCACTATCAAACATAATAAAATCATTAAATTTTTTCTTCTTTATTTTTTTTGTTATAGAACTATGTGCAAATGTATCATATACTATTCTTTTTTTTTTCTTTTTAAATATATCATCATTCAATTTTATAATATAATTTATTACAGTAGAATTACTTTCAGTAGCTCCGCTGGTAAAAATTATATTGTCTTCATCAGAAAAACCAAAATTTTTTAATAAATATAATTTTATTTTATTAATTTTAAAATTTTCTTCTATAGCTTGTTTAGTTGTAGTATTTGAAGGATTATAAAAATATTTTCTGATATCCGTATTAAATTTGTCTAATACTTTTTCAAATGGTTTTTTGCTTGCATTACTATCTAAATTAAACATTTTTAATAAAAAAAAAACATATTTAATTATTTATTTACTTTTTTTTTGTAGTTTTCTTTGCAGCAGTTTTCTTTGCAGTAGTCTTTTTTGCTGTGCTTGGTTTTTTAGTTGCACGCTTTTTTGGTTTAGCGGCATCAGTCGTTGGTTTATCAACAGATTTAACAGATTTTTTAATTTCAGGCATTTCCTTTTTAAAGAAATAAAAAAAAATATTAATTTTTAAAATGAAAAAATATGAAAAGTGTTCTTTCAAAAATAATGTTAAAGAAGAAGTAATTA
>Ga0265293_10012251_pt1 | contig 11422 bp, 10 predicted proteins | sample Munlanlewell138R_FD_192505 | JGI IMG/M metagenome (GOLD analysis project Ga0265293, IMG submission 192505) | Leachate microbial communities from a municipal landfill in Southern Ontario, Canada - Leachate well 138R | ecosystem: Engineered > Solid waste > Landfill > Unclassified | place: Canada... | reverse complement strand
CATATCCGCTTGCCGGCCATGAACTTCCTAAACCAAACAAACAACCACACTGAGTTCCATCGGGACACCAATTTACATGATATCCGATTTTTGGAGCTAAAACGCCATACCAAATCCCGGATTGCCCAGCCAAATTTCAGGCATTCCTCCATTTTTCAAGAGAGCCTAATTATGGTCGGGTCGGTCTTTACTATCTGAAATATCGTCCCTACAGGACTCAAGGCATTGTGTAGATCTAGGTTTTCTATCTGAAATGGCGTCCCTACAGGACTCAAACCTCTGTGGTTGTGTGTTTTCTATCTGAAATATCGTCCCTACAGGACTCAAGGCATTGTGTAGATCTAGGTTTTCTATCTGAAATGGCGTCCCTACAGGACTCAAACCTTTGTGGTTGTGTGCTTTCTATCTGAAATATCGTCCCTACAGGACTCAAGGCATTGTGCAGATCTAGGTTTGCTATCTGAAATGGCGTCCCTACAGGACTCAGATCTTTGTGGTTGTGTGCTTTCTATCTGAAATATCGTCCCTACAGGACTCAAGGCATTGTGCAGATCTAGGTTTGCTATCTGAAATGGCGTCCCTACAGGACTCAGACCTTTGTGGTTGTGTGTTTTCTATCTGAAATATCGTCCCTGCAGGACTCTTAGTTATTGTGTAGCTATAGCTTGCTATCTGAAATGGCGTCCCTACAGGACTCAAACCTTAGCATTTCTTCAGAGTTCCTGTCTTGAGGCTTGCAGTAGCTCCTCCGTATAAGCTGCGCTCAAAATGACGTGTAAATAAGAGTATTTTTTACTGCTATTTACACGACATCTCCACGACATCTAAAGAGGGGGGATGGCCTGACAAAGCAGATATCATTTGACAAAAAGCCGCTGCACTGAGCTCATGCAATACTGCTTTAAGCAAGAAAAAAGAGGTGGATGATGGATTCAAACTCCCTTACTTCCCATAGACCAGAAAGCTTGCTGGAAATCTGCACCGATAGCGCAGATACAGCCCTGGCAGCAGAATCTGCAGGCGCAGACCGGATCGAGCTCTGCTGCGCGATCGAATCTGGAGGTCTGAGCCCTTCCTACGGATGTATCAAACGCTGTGTGGAGCTGCTAAAGATTCCGGTAAACGTATTGATCCGTCCCCGCGGGGGAGATTTTTGCTATTCTGAGAACGACTTTCTGCAGATGATGGAAGACATTGCCATCAGCAAAGCTGCAGGTGCCCAGGGCATTGTATCCGGTGTGCTGAATCCAGACGGCAGCGTAGATACACGCAGGACAAAGCTTTTGATAAAGCACACCCAGCCTCTCAGCTTCACTTTTCACCGGGCCTTTGACCTGAGCAAAGACCCCTATCGTGCTTTGGAGGATATCATCCGCTGTGGAGCCTCCCGGCTTTTGAGCTCCGGACAGCAAGTAAGTGCAGAAGAAGGGCTTGCGCTGCTGTGCGAACTTGCCGCTCTGGCCCGAAACCGGATCATAATCATGCCCGGAGCAGGGATAGATGCACAGAGCATAGCTAAGCTTCTGGCCCAAAACGTCTTTACGGAATATCACATGACGGCCAGGACATTTTCTAAGGCCGATAGCAGCCACAGGATCCAAAGTGGATTGTCCGGACGTGATCCCATTGCCCAGGAAGGCTTTTGGCGCACGGATATACAGAAAATCAACAGCGTAAAACAAAGGATGAACTCATGAACATAGCAGTGGGAGGATTCTTTCACGAATCCAATACCTTCAACCCTATTGTGACTACAGAGCAAGACTTCGTAATCTTCGAAGGAGATGCCATTTACAGCCAGGGCGAAAGCTATCTTCTGGCCAAAGGCATCGTGGACTATTTTAGAGACAGCAAAGAATACCGCATTGTGCCGCTCAATTTTGCCCGCGCCGTTCCCAATGGCGAGATAGAGCTGGATTTTTATCTCAGGCTCAAAGCCCGCTTTTTTGAGCTTTTAGCCGCAGAAAGCAGCATCGATGCCTTTGTCCTGGCTCTGCATGGCTCGATGCGGGTCAAAACTCTGGGTTCGGCAGAATCCGATCTACTAAAAAGCATTCGGGAAAAATATCCCGCCACACCCATATTCTGTGGGCTGGATATGCATGCTACCATCACCAAAACCATGCTGGAAACCGCTCAAGGCCTTACGGGATTCAAAACCGCCCCTCATCTCGATGCCTGGGACACCGGTATGCAGGCTGCCTACATGGCAGATAAGATGCTGAGGGGAAAGGCAGAACTCCACATGGCCGCAGAGCATATTCCGTGCTTGATTGCAGGCGAAAAAGCAGAGACGGATCACTCCCCAATGCGGGAATTGATGATGCTTACCATGGCCTTGGAAGCAGAAGACGATCTGTGTGCAGCTTCGATATTTTTGGGTTTCCCCTGGGCAGACGCTGCGGAAAACGGGGTAAACTGCGTGGTGGTGTGTAACAGCAATCCAGACAAGGCGCAAGCCTATGCCCGCACATTGGCAGATGCCTTTAGAGCAAGCCTGCCCGAGTTCAGCTTTTCTGCACCTGCGCTACAGCCTCATGAGGCCATCCTGCTGGCTTTGCAAGATACTTGCCGGCCGGTATTTATCTCGGATTCGGGAGATAATCCCACCGCTGGGTCCACCGGGGATAATACCAGCATGATCCGGCTCTTGAATACCCTGCCGGAGCTATCTCATAGCTCCAAACGCATCCTGATGGCTGGCATCTTCGATCCTCAGGCTTGCGAACTCTGCAAAAGCCGGATGGGGGAAGATATCACCCTGCAGCTGGGAGGGGTTTTTGACCGTCAGTATTGCAAACCGGAAAGCTTGGGCGGACGCCCCCTGCGTTTGGTAGAAGGCTTTGGCCCCTTTGGCTCGGACCTCATCCTGTTTAGCAGCAAGCACTTTGATCTGATCATCACTTCCAAGCACATCGGCTTCACCGGCGTGGAGATCTTCAAGGCTTTGGAGCTGGATTATATGAATCTGGATATCATCGTGGTAAAGCTGGGCTATCTTACCGAGGATTTTAAAGCGATCTCAGCAAAACACTACCTTGCCCTCAGTCCTGGCTGCAGCGATGAAGTATTGGACAGGCTGCACTATAAGCATCAGGAAGGTCTGCTGCGGGTGTGAGGAAACCGTGGCCGGAGGATGCTATTCCTCCGCATAAAAAAGACAGATCGGAGCTATGGCAAGCTCCGGTACACCGCATAAAAACTCTAAAATAATGCCAGCGATATTCCCATAATCAACATCCCGACTATCAAACCGATGATGGCTATATGATGCTCGCCATATTCCTCTGCTGTGGGCAAAAGTTCGTCCAACGAGATATAGACCATGATGCCGGCCACTGCAGCAAAAACCATGCCAAAGGCGGCATCGTTCAGAATGGAGCGTAGCAGCACAAATCCTATGATAGCTCCCACAGGTTCGGCAAGCCCGGATAGAAAGGAGTATATAAAGGCCTTTTTGCGACTCTTGGTGGCATAATATATCGGTACGGATACCGCTACTCCTTCCGGGATATTGTGGATGGCAATGGCGATGGCGATGCTGATGCCCAAAGCAGGCTCTTTCATTGCAGCCATGAAGGTGGCCAGACCCTCGGGAAAATTATGGATAGCAATAGCTACAGCGGAAAATACTCCCATACGCATGAGTTTCTTGTCATCAGGAAGAGCGTCTTTATTCTCCTCAAGATTCACGAATTTCATCTCGTGAGGGTTTTCATAGGAAGGCACCAGAAAGTCGATCAGGGCAATCAAAGCTATGCCGGCAAAGAAGGCTAAAAGGGTGTACCATTGCCCGGCTTTAGCTCCATAATATAAAGTCAGCGATGCCTGCGCCTTGGGAAAAATCTCTACAAAGCTCACGTAGATCATCACGCCGGCGGAGAGTCCCAGAGCGGCGGAGAGGAACTTTGGGTTGAACTTCTTGGAGACAAAAGCCATCAGGGAGCCAATCCCTGTGGAGAGTCCGGCCAATAGGGTCAACCCAAAGGCAAAAAGAACGTTTCCGGATTCCATAATTAGCGCAGTTTCAGAATCTTTCCTGTCTGAAGTGTATCTTTGAGACGGTAAAAGTAAAGGCCATCAGGCAGATGATCTGCCTTCCAGCTGATATTGTTCACACCCTTTTGAAGATTGGGGGCGGGCAATTCCAACAGCTTTTGCCCTCTTACATTATAGATTTCCAGAGCGGTAGAGAGACCGGACTTGCTGCTGCTAAGCTCAAAGCTTACTTCACTTTGGAAAGGATTGGGATAGCTGCTGCCCAGAGAGATTTGGACTGGGGAGGCTAGGGGATCGCTACTACTTATCGGGCCTACGGTGAAAGTAAAAGGAACCTTGTAAACGCCACTTTGCGGGGATTCCACCACCAGGTTAAATTTCGCCGTGCCGTTTCCCACCGCATCGAGATTAAGATCAAAGGATTTTGCTTCGCCCGCGGTATAGCTAAAGGGTATGTTCAAGGTGCCGGGAAAGCAATTGCCCGCCTCATCGCAGTAATTAAAATACCAGTTATCGGGAGCGGAGATAATTTCTATGTGCATAGTTACGTCGTTTACCTCTCCCAGATTGTATATCCAGAAGGGTGGGGAGAAAAAGGTGCCGGAATCATCACTTTGAAGATCATTATCAAAAGGGATGGCGGCGCGGACAGAGTATTCCGGCGCAGGGGTGGTGCTTGCAGCTTGCAGAATGGTTTTGCTGGGCAATTGCACAAAGGCGAAGGCCCAGAGATTGGCTTGTATCCAGGCGGGGTCCAGGCTGAAGCTGGCATGACTGAGAGTGCTACTACCTGCTCCACTGAGGGTGATGGACTCTGTCTGCACGCTACGCACGATCTGGGTAAACTCTGCGGTAACATCATCTTCCACCAGATAAAAGACCACGCTGGCATCTTCCAAAGCGATAGTGTCATGCACCATTTCGGTGAGCACAGAGAAAGCTCCACTGGAGGCGTCAAAGCTCTGCACGCTCATCTTCAGGGGAGAGCCCAGATAACGGAAATTGTTGATGGCTGCAAGGTATTCTGTGCCATTTACCGTATCGTCGGAAGCGCCATCCACCCGGATTTTGCCGTTGAAAATAACGGCTGGGAGTCCCATAACTTCATAGTAATCAAAGCGGGTATCGACCTCGGCATTGGAGTATTCCCCGCTTTCGGTAAGCAGGCGGCCAATGATAACTTCGCCGGGATAAAGCTCACTCTGCATAGCAGATAGCCCCTGCTGGGCAAGTTCACAGCCTCCGCACCAGCTGGCGCCAAAGTTCTCAATCACAGCTGTGGTGGGATAGTAAACGGGATCAGCAGCCAAAAAAGCTACGCTGATCAGCATAATAAAGATGGTGATATATTTCATAATAATCTCCTAAAATCTGGTGCTTAATTCAGCCCGGACACCCTCAAACGGTGCCAGATAGCGGCATACGCCATTGCGGCAGACCTTGCCTCCTGCTTCCTTTCCGGCAAAGACCAAAAGGTCGCTGTGGCTGAAAATGGGGTATTTGAGCTCGATATTGGGCATGTAGCGGCTATCAGACCATGCGGAAAAGTCTTCCCAAGAGCTTTGCAGCCCTAAAGACAGAGACAGTTTATGAAGAGTGAAGTCAGCTTGGACAAAGGGCTCATAGTGGCTGCTTTCGGTTTCATTCTGCTGCTTTACTATCTCTTTGAATTCAGCGGTGACTTGCACAGGGGTCGCCATCAGGCTGAAGCCGGCAGAGATAGCGGGATAATACTCTTTTTGCCAGGTATTGACAGCTTCATCTATCTTTTCGATATGAGAGTAAGACAGCTGATATTGATCTTGATCCAGATAAAGGTCCACAGCCAGAAAGAGGTCGTTCATCTGCTTGTCTTTAGCTTCATCCCAGGCTTCGGCATAATCCGCTGTGAAAGAAAGGCTTTCGTTAAAGTTGTACATCAAGCGGGTCTGCCAGCCTTCTTCGTCCAAACCGCTGGCCAGGGCATCTGACAGAGTCTCGCCATGATAATTTGCCAGGGGTATATCCTGCAGGCGATAGCCAAAGTCTTCATAGTTCTTGTAAGCTGCGCCCAAGAGCAGATTCCCCAGCATGTAGTCTGCATTTAGATAAAATGCAGAACCCTGGATGGCAGATGAGCCTTGCAAGCGGTATTGATCACTGTAGGCATACTCTGCGTAGGAGTCGAAATTGCCCTGAGTAACCAGCAGCCGTCCCGCAAATACATCCCGAAAGCTGTATTTACTGAAAGCCCCGAGATTGCGGAATGCCAAAGTCGATGCGCCCAGCCTGATACCACCCAAGACCGGATACTCTGCATCCACTCCATAGGCCAGATCGTAACGTCCCGGGTAGCTTTCGCTCTCTAAAGCGCCATAGATGGCCTTGAATCTCAGCTGGTCTTCATAGCGCAGCAAGAAGCTATCCAACCGGTGGTCTTCATCAAGCTCGATGTCCTGGAAGCTGCGGAAGGTAATCCCCTGGCCAAAGCTCTCCTGAGTGGTACCTGCATGGATACTGAAGGCATCTTTCTGATATTCCGCATAGAGTTCCTTCCAGGCTACGGACAGGCGGTTTGGGTCCAGCTCGGACATGAGTTCGCTGCTTTGATTGCTATATTTGGGCAATTCGCTGATGAACTTCATCCCAAAGCGGAAATTGCGGTAACCGAGATTGAAGCCAAAGCTGTCTTTGAAATAGGTATTCAGCGAATCCTCTACTGTGCGATAGACAAATTGCGCTTCATTCAGGCCATTGATCTGCAAGGCTTCTTGTGCCCCAAGGCTGAGACAGACAGCTAAAAGCAGCAGCAGAACTATCCTTGTTTTCATTATTATTCCTTGTTTTCTTCTTCTTCACAATCGCAGTCGTCTCCGCAGTCCCCTCCACAGTCACAATCGTGATCTGCATCGGCTCGGCCTAAGCCCTTGCAACCAATCATCTTCTTGATAGTGCTATCATAGACTTTTTCGGTGCCGGGCTCGAAGCCAACGTGGGAAAAGACGATCTCACCCTTCTTATCCAGGATGAAGCTATGAGGGGGTGTGCCCACATTCAGACGCTTGGCCAGTGACTTTTCCGGATCGAACAAGGTGACGAATTTGTAATCCTTGCTTTTCAGATAGTTTTTGGCGCGCATCTGAGCTCTGGGAGCGTCTATAGAGATCAGCACCACAGTGAGTTCTTCATACTTCTCAGCCAGTTCATGCAGATAAGGCATGGCCACTTTGCAAGGCTTGCAGTAGTCTGCCCAGAAATCCACCAGGATGGGGCCTTTGTCCAAAAGGGATTCCAAGGTTACGGTTTTGCCATCCATATCACTAAGACGAAAATCCGGCATCGCATCTGCAAAGAGCAGGCCGGCAGCAAGGATCAGGGTCAGTATCAAAAGGAATTGTTTCATATTATTCTCCGTTTATTTTGTAAGCGAGATCGGATGAACGATGCCGCCATAGATTGTGCTGTTATTATTAAAACTGCTGGGTTTATGCTGGGCAAAGACTATCAATTTGAAGTTCTGCGGAATGGGCTCTACAGCGCTGACAGTAATGGGGATGCTTTCACTCAGATCGGTCGCTGCCAGGCTGATGCTGCTCTTACCCCGCACCACGTTGTGCAGGGGCTGTCCGGCATAGTTCTGATACTCCACCTCATCGGTGATGATCACGGCAGAAAGCATCAGATCCGCCTGCTGAAGCTCTATCTGAGCATCCAGAGATACATTTGCGCTGAGCTCATTGCCGTTTACGTTCACATCGCTAAGCGTATATTGCACAGGGATATCCACCTGCACCAGATTATCCACAATAGCCTGATATTGAGAGAGTGAAGCGGGATTGCTCTGACTCACCTTTTCCATGCCCTGAAATACGGTTACCGGTGGTGCATAAGCGCTGTAATACAAATTCGTTTGGTCATCTGGCAAAACCAGCTCCATACTAACGTGATGCTCCAGATAAATGAAGTTTTCCGGATACTGATATTGTAGCTCTTGCAGCTTGGCTTCCGCATCGGGACAATTCGGACAGGTGCGGAAGGTAAAGTATTCGGCGATCACCAGTTGTTTGGCATTCCCCTGCACGCATACCTGATTGCCATAAAGCAGCCACTGCGCATCCACCTTCACCAGCTTTTCACCCTGAAAGAGGCTGTCCGCCAATACTTCCTTTGTATCCAGAGAAGAGACGACCAAGCGCCAATTTGCCTGGGCGTTATTTTCATCTGCCACACTGTAAGTTACATCACTCAGTTCAAATAGCACAGGACTATAGTCGCTCAAAAAACCCTGAATCCAGGACATCCGCTCGCTCTTTGATACACCATTGTGCATATAATCCTCTTTATAAAGGGCACTCAAGGCACTGATATCAGAGGCTGTGATGCTGTCGAAGGCATCTTGCAGAGGGCTGAAGAACAGGTCATTCAGATCATCCGTCTGCACAGCGGTAAAGTCGTGATCAAAACGATCGCAGGAAACAAGCAGCAGCGAGGCAAAGATCATGGTTATAATTAGGTATTTCATCTGGCATCTCCTGAGGCAGGGACGTTCTCCAAAGCCTCGCGTATCATCTTTTTATTGATCAATTCAGGGAAGAGGATCGGCTCCTGATCAGGTATATAAAGCGCATTAAAAGGCACGCCCATGCGCTCGTGCCGTGTGATCCAATCCAGCAGCACGGGATCGTTTTTGGTAAAATCTCCCCGCAGGAGCACCAGGTTTTTAGCTTGAAACTCTGCCATGATATCATCGGTAAATAGCACCGTCTTCTCGTTTGTCAGGCAGTTCTTGCACCAGGCCGCGCCTATATCCAAAAAGACGCTCGTGCCTTCAGAGAGCAGTTTTTCCTGCAAGGCAGGGGTGAAGACATACCAGCCTTCCGGGGCATGGGTATCTGCCACCATCTCTGTGCCGACAGGGGCAGCGGTTTCAGCTATCATATGCTCTTCCTTGATGGGCAGATACACTAGCACTGCCATCACTATGAGCGAGACCGCCAGGATGGTAAATATCCACTGCGTGGCTTTGCTATATTCAAAGCGGACAAAGCGCCCATAGAGCCAGGTGGCAAAGCCCAGAATCAGCATAAAGAAGAGCACGTTCATAAAGTATGCCCCGCTGGTGAGCAGAAGGGTGGTCTTCAGCATGGTATAAACCAGATACAAGAGCACAAAGCCCATCAGTTCCTTGAAGAGCACCATCCAGTTTCCGGGTTTCGGGATGATCTTCAAGGCTTTGGGGAAGAGTCCGATCAGGATAAAAGGAAAGGCAAAGCCCAATCCTATAAGCAGGAAAAACACCATGATCAGGCTGGAAGGTAGCTTCATGGCAAAGGGCAAGGCTGCGCCCAGAAAGGGTCCGGTGCAGGAGATCGCCATTAGAAAAGCGAAGATGCCGCCAAAGAAAGAGCCGCTATAACCGCCTTTGGTGCTGGCTTTGCTGGCTGTGTTCATCCCCGGAGCGGTGATCTCAAACACGCCCAAAAGCGAGAGCCCAAAGACGAAGACAATGGCCATCAGCCCGATTTGGAAATAAGGATTCTGGTTCTGGGTGCCCCAGCCCGCAGATTGCCCTGCAGCCTGGATGCCGATGAAAATCCCCGCCAGAATGGCAAAGGAGATCAGCACTCCCAAAGTATAAATCATCACATGACGGAAGACCTTGCTGCGGTCTTCTTGCGCTTGATTGATGATAGCCATGATGCGGATGGGCAGGATGGGCAATACACAAGGCGTGATATTCAGGATCAAGCCGCCCAGAAAGGCAAAAACGAGGTATTTGAGGATTTCCTGCCATTTGCCGGGCTGCTCTACGGGAAACTCCTGGGTGGGCTCTTCCTGAGCAGTTTCAGTTTCAGATTCTATTTCTATGATCTCGTTTGATTCGACATCAGGTTCTGCATCGATGTTCTCTGCTACCTGAGCCATGGAGATAGGTCCCTCTTGATACTCAGCAGCCTGCTTTGGTGCCAGGATTTCAAAGCTAAGCTTGCCCTCTTTTTCTTCGGGAGGATCGCACATACCGCTGTCGTAACAGAGGTTATAGCTCATCAGAGCGGTCAGGCTCTGCTTTCCTGGCTTAGCATTTGCCTTCACGGTAAAGGGCAGGGTAAGAGTTACTTTGGGGTAATATATCCATTCTTGTTCAGAGACGACTTTGGTAGGCCGAGGCAAGCTGCCAGAGCCAAAATCAAGCTCGGGATGCTCTGCCTCAAGATAAAAGTAAACCGGATCGGCAGGATCCACACTTTGCTTACGGTCTGAGGGAATCTCAAGGGTGGCGCGGATGTCTCCTTTGTCGCCAGGCCTTAGTTCTTTCGCTGAGATGCTGAAAGTAACAGTTTGAGCTACAAGACTCAAAGCGCTAAGCAGCAATATCAGGATCAGTGCTCCTCTTTTTGGGCACATTTATACCTCCACAGGAAATTCAGTTTCTTTCAAATAACTTAATGCATAATACATTCCACACCAAAAGGATTTTGCTCTTAGCAAAGTCGATGCTACTACAATCCCTTTAGCTCAGCAGCCAAAACAGGAGGGTATCTATCAAAAAGTCAATACCTTATCGCTATCCACCACCCAAGCGGCAAGCTCTGACATAGTGGACTTTTTCGCACCCTCAAAATAAGGATGGTTTTTGTAGATGCCGCAACGGGCCATGCAGGTGCCACAAACCTTCACACAGACACCTTTGGCGATGAGGTCTTTGAGCATTTGCGAGAGGTCCTGATCATAGCCTTGGGGCGGCTTGCACACGTCACGGGCCATATCTACAGAGTCGTTCATCAGGAAAATCCTCAGTTCATGGCCACTTTCATTCAGGGTATTAGCCAGACGCAGGCCATTCCAGGTGATATCTGTATTATCGTAAGGTTCGCGGTTGAAGATGATAAGCACTTTCATGGGTAACTCCTTATTTTTGAGCAGGACATTATGTTGCATCCATGCAGGCCGAGCCTTTGGGTGATAAACATCCTGCTGAAACTTCCTTTCTGCAAGATAGTATAAGCCTTGCCGGATCTTTTGCCAGAACTTATGCTTTTTTTAGGGCTGTGACTGGCCTGCCGGAGCCTTCAATCCAATTTTAACTCGTTTTTAACTCGAGCCCACTCGAAACTTCGAGTCATCTCGAGTTAAAACTGGGTTAAAGGCAAATTCAAGGGAAGAGCGGGGCGACTTCAAAAAAGGGGTGCGCAGGGAACGAAATCGGCATCCCAAAATTATCCAAAACAAAAGCGGCCCAATATGCAGGAAAGTAGTGATCAAGATCAGAAAAAAGTTTGGTTTTGGAGAAAATGGGGGAATGCCTGTGAGGTTTTCCTGGCATTCCCCCAAAATATCGAGTCACTCTTTTGATAATGAACTTAATGATAGTATCTTAGCTATCATCTATGCCTATGTATTTCAGTTTATACTTTTGGCAGTTAAGATTCATGATTCCAGCATT
>Ga0265293_10012249_pt1 | contig 11425 bp, 7 predicted proteins | sample Munlanlewell138R_FD_192505 | JGI IMG/M metagenome (GOLD analysis project Ga0265293, IMG submission 192505) | Leachate microbial communities from a municipal landfill in Southern Ontario, Canada - Leachate well 138R | ecosystem: Engineered > Solid waste > Landfill > Unclassified | place: Canada... | reverse complement strand
GGAAGAACAGACTTAACTCTGCGCGCCAAACGCACAATATTTAACCCCCCTGCAGCTTATACAAAACCTGCATCTCAACCTGCTAACAAACTGCATGTGCCCGCAAAAAGAGACCTACGCAAACCCAGCCAGAAACAACAACACTAAGTACTAATAAACCAAGTGATAACGCTGAATCAGATACTTTTTAAAGTCCTTCACCACCGACAAAGCATCGCGTAATAATTGTCGCTCAAGCGCAGTCAGTAGCTTGATATTAATTTCATTGGGCGTTTCATCAAACTTAGACGGATCAGGATTATAGCGCTCCATTTGCTGCTGCAAACGCACCTGCACGAAGTAACTAAGCGCCTCTGACAAGTTATCCGCCAACTCCTTCTGTAACACACCACGCTCTACCAGTGCCTCTAAACGCTTAAACGTATTGGTATCAGACACCTTATTTTCCAAAGCAATACTGCGCACACCATGCACAATCGGGAAAACACCAGCCTTCTTAATATCCAGACCCACACTATCTTTCAAACGTCCAAAAAAGGTTAAAGGCGTATCAAAACGTAAAGATGCTTTAGCAAAGTGCGCAAAGAAAATCTCATTATCCTGAACGCGCCGAAAGAAACTATTACGTGCCACTTTAAATAAGGCGACATTACCCGCCACTGGCTTACTATCACTGGCAATCGCCAAATTCATAGTTGACTCACCATCAAAGCTTTGACTCCAGCGTGTCAGCTTTTCTGCCCATTGCTTAGTCGAATTCACCCAATCTGGATTGGATACCATAATGTTACCTGGGCACGGTGGAAAGCCAAACGAAATCAACGTCTCGCTGAACTTATTCATCACCTCATGCATTTGCGGCCAATCCAAACCATCACGATAAATTAAACCATTATCTTGATCAGTTTTCATAATTTGCTCGCCGCGGCCTTCCGAGCCCATCACAATCAAACACACATGCGGGTGTACTTCCAACGGTACAATCAGATCAAATAACTTGTTCAAAATACGGCTGTTCAGCGCCGCCAATAATTCCATAACAAAACGGGTTTTCACCCCAGTAGAAATCAACCCTTTAATCAGATCAGCCAAGCCAAATGACGCCTCGCGCAACTCTGCTACGGTTTGCGCACGCTCAACCCGTAAACCAATCGCATGCGAATTACTAGAAAAATGACTCAACACATCTGTTAACTCAATCACACCCATTAGGGTGCGCTTCGCATCCATCACCACGACACGCTCAATACGCTGTTGAGTCATAATAATCAGCGCATTAAACAAATAATCATCTGGATGAATACTGATCAAGCGGTAACTGGCAATTTGTGACACATCGGTTTGGAATGGTAAACGTTGAATAATTACCGCATCTAACAAGTCTGTGCCTGTCACCATGCCATAGCGATTACCTTTTTTAGCTAGAAAACAGTCTACTTTATGCTCACGCATTAAGCCTGTTGCTTGCTCAATTGAAGTACCCTCTTCGACAATTAAAGGCTCTCGAATCGAGCTATCAGCAATACGCGCCAACATAAAGTCGGCCATATCAGGATTGGTTGCATGTTGCGCGATAATTTCACGTTTAGCCGTGAAACTTTGCTGGAAGTAATCGGCAAACAACGTATTACTATCGATTAATTCAAGTAACGTTTGCGTAGGGATTAGATGACAGCTAGTGGTTTCCACAGCTATAAAGTTATGAATCGCTTGGCCATTAAACACCGACCAACTACCAAAATACTCACCTGCCTGATAATGCATAAAAGCAGATTGTTGCTGCATTAACTGCTCATCTGTTTGTGATCCGGGCTCACTTTCCGCAACACGCCCTTGGTGAATAACGAACACACCTTGAGAAGGCTCGCCTGCAGTAATCAGCGCTTCTAAAGGTTGGTATTCTTTATGCTGAACATGACTCAGTAGCAGTGTCTTTTCAGCCTCAGTTAAGACGCTAAAAGGTAATTGATCAACGTTGAAAGAAACTGGCATAAATGCAACTCCTGTTGCTAAGTCAAATCAAATAAGCCTTAGCCTGCCGCTCAAATCCTTAAAACGCTATGCTCATTTAGATGTAGGACAGACTGTAGTAAATAACACACTGCCTCGGTCAACACTTAGTGGACGCTCAGACAGTGACTTATGCTCATCCGATACTGCAATCATTTGCGCATCGGTACAATTCAGAACATAGCTTTGATGAGTAACTACATCAATGTATTTTTTCTCAAAACGGTACTCAATAAATTCAACTAAAGTTAAACCATCAACGTCCTGCACATTTAAGCTCGTTGTATCAACCACAGTAAATGCGGTCGTCACAGGATAAAAATACGTCCATGGGCGCCAAAACATTTCACCCTTCTGGCTCGATGTCACCACAGTGCCGTCAGGCTGACGCGAGCTTTGATGATCAAACCAGTTGTATTCAAAGTAAATTTGATAGCCCAGCATACCAACCCCTGCAAAAGCAGGAATAATCCACTTAGGTAGTTTTTGTCTAGACAGTGAACGCAGCAAAAAAGCGATGCCTGCGGCACCCAAACCTGCACTGAATGTTGCAACTAAATGCCAAATCATAGGTATCTCTTTTTGTTATAAAAAAACGGGCCTCAATCAAGAAGCCCGTTGCGTGACCGCCTCTACAGCTAATGCTGTAGAGGTATTAGCTGACCATTAATGATCGATTGCAGCGCCAGCACCTTTAGGTGAACGCACACTCTCAACTAGGTCTTGAATGTATTGCGGTGTTTCAGCTGTGAAACTGCACACTGTGTAAGCCACTGCGAAGTTAATCACTGCACCGACTGCACCGAAGGACAGTGGTGAAACACCCATGACCCAATGCTCTGGTGTGTTAGGCAGCATTGCCGTGCTTGCTACGAAGAACCAACCTAAGTAAGTGAAGATATACAGCAAGGTGCAACCTAAACCAGCCATCATGCCAGCAATCGCGCCTTTATCATTCATTTTCTTAGAGAAAATACCCATCATCAGCGCAGGGAAGATTGACGCGCCAGCAATACCGAACGCCAGCGCCACAACCTGTGCCGCAAAGCCTGGAGGGTTAAGTCCTAACCAAGTTGCCATCACAATCGCTGCCGCCATGGAGATACGCGCGGCTAACATCTCACCTTTTTCTGAGATATTTGGATTGATGGTTTTCTTAATCAAGTCATGGCTGATTGCTGCAGAGATCGCCAGCAACAAACCTGCTGCTGTGGATAACGCGGCGGCAATACCACCAGCTGCAATCAGGCCAATCACCCATGAAGGTAAGTTCGCAATTTCAGGGTTAGCCAAGACTAAGATGTCATTGTTAACCGTCAGCTCGTTACCTGCCCAGCCACGTTTCTCAGCATCAACAGCGAAAGCCTTGTTGGTGTCATCATAGAACTGAATCTGGCCATCATTGTTTTTGTCTTCGAACTTGATCAGGCCAGTGCCTTCCCACGTTTTAACCCACTCTGGACGATCAGCATACTGGATTGAGTTACCCAGAATTTGATCATAGCTGTCCATATTCACCACTTCTTTTGCTGCTTCTGGATACACCGTAGTCAGCAAGTTCAAGCGCGCCATCGAAGCAACCGCAGGCGCTGTTAAGTACAGCAAAGCAATAAAGACTAATGCCCAACCGGCTGACCAACGCGCATCAGCAACCTTAGGTACAGTGAAGAAGCGAATAATAACGTGTGGCAGACCCGCAGTACCGACCATCAAGGACAGGGTGAATAACACCATGTTCAAGTGGCTTGGCACATCAGCCGTATAGTCACGGAAACCCAGTTCAACCAATACTTCGGTGAGTTTCTGTAACAGCGGTGCACCAGACTCAGCGTGCGTACCGAACATACCAAACATAGGGATTGGGTTGTTGGTCAGTTGCAGTGAGATAAATACCGCTGGAATGGTGTAAGCAATAATCAGCACCACATACTGCGCAACCTGCGTGTAGGTAATACCTTTCATGCCACCGAATACTGCGTACAAGAATACGATTGCAGCTGCGATCCAGATACCCGCTTCACTGCTCACTTCTAAAAAACGTGAGAATGCAACACCAGCACCGGTCATTTGACCGATAACGTAGGTCACTGAAGCCAGAATCAAGCACAATACTGCCATCAGACGTGCACCACGGCTGTAAAAACGCTCGCCGATAAAGTCAGGTACGGTGAACTTACCGAATTTACGTAAGTATGGCGCCAGTAGCATCGCCAAAATCACATAACCACCGGTCCAGCCCATTAAGTAGGCCGAGCTGGCGTAACCGGTAGCAGCAATAATACCTGCCATCGAGATAAATGATGCAGCCGACATCCAGTCAGCAGCTGTTGCCATACCGTTGGCAATTGGGTGAACGCCACCGCCTGCAACATAAAACTCTTTGGTTGAGCCTGCACGTGCCCAGTATGCGATACCGATGTAGAGGACAAATGACCCCCCAACAAACAGCATATTAATCATAAATTGACTCATGCTGTTTTACTCCTCTAAACCAAATTTTTTATCGAGTCTGTTCATTCTCCAAGCATAAAAGAAGATCAGTGTGATAAAGGTAAGAATGGAACCTTGCTGTGCGAACCAGAAGCCTAAATCAGTTCCACCGACCGAGATTCCGGACAGCAGAGGTCTGAGTAGAATGCCAAAGCCGTATGAAACTAAAGCCCATATAAACATCGAGCCCGCGATTAAACGTAAGTTTGCCGACCAATAGGCAGCAGCATTTTTTTTGTCGTCTTGCATAATGCTCACCATTGTTTTTTATTTATGAATTGAATTGCAGCGTGGCGACGCAAATCTACCAAGCTATTAGGCAGCAAGATAACCCCCAACTTTAGTCTATTCGCTATTTGTAGATGCTTTTTTTGTACCTAAAAAATCACTATTTGTACGAATTTTGTAGAATTTAGCGTTTATTTAATGATTTTAGGCGGAAAAAAGAAAAACGGCCCATCTAAAAAATAAAGTTCAAGCTCTTAAATATTTCTAATTGTGACCAGAAAACACACTCTCAGATGGCTTTTTTGGTCTTTAATCAGAAAATAAAATGCACCTACAGATGGTCTATGGCATCTTTTTTAGACGCAAGAAAGCTTAAATCCCAAGCACTAAAAATTGCGATTTAAGCGTGACAAAAGGGTATTTACAGGCGGAAAAGTACGCTGTTCCAGCTCAGATTCTGGATGCCTGTAAAATTACAGTTCAAAACCAATATTAATCATGGTCGCAGCAGTACCCAGCATAACGATCTCAGCGCCCACCCGTCGGTATTTTATTCCAAGAGAAGGGATAATGACGGGCGCTATTTCAAAGCGATTCAGAGGGATTTTGTCACGATACTTTCCCTTGTAGCCGTACAGCAGACCCGTAGTCACTTTGCCGTAAAAAGGCGTACCAAAAAGATCAAAGCGCTTGCCGACATAACCGTAGTACGTGCGTTGGTTATATGAGTGCAAGAACGTTGCCGCGCCCAGCAGATAGCTGTTTTCTGTATGACGCTCCAAGCCGATCAGCTCTTGCTTGTTATTGTGCTCAGAGCGTGGCGTAAAGTGCTTGGTGTAGACACTGGTCTGTACATACCAATACGGTTCTGCCGCTACAGGTTTTACTAGATCATGAATATAAGAGGATAGCGTTTTACTGTTCTGCTGCTTGGCTGTATTGTCCAGCGTGGATATTTTCTCAGTTTGCGCAATTGACTGCATAGAAAAAACGCAAAGAACAAGCAAGCATGACTTTTCACATATTGGATTCATTATCAATTTCTTAGCCGTTAGATATTAGCAGTAAGCGCTGGGGACATTTGCGCGGGATAGGATCATACAGACCTAAGGCAGCCTCATCTTAAACTATTAAGCATCAAAGGCTGTCTTGCACAAATAAGCGTGCAGCAATCCTTATAGAGACCGCTGCACAGGGGTTAGTTCACACGATAACAGTCATCCAAAGTGCTATAACCCATACCGGCGCTTTTACGCACTTTAATTTGCACAGGAATACGCTCTTTAAGTGCATCGACGTGACTAATAATACCGATAGTTTTCCCTTCCGCATTTAGGTTGTCCAAGGCATTAAGCGCCATCTCTAAGGTTTCACTATCTAAGGTGCCAAAACCTTCATCTAAAAATAGCGAATCAATCCGTGTTTTTTGGCTGACCAACTCAGACAAGGCTAAGGCCAAAGCCAAGCTCACTAAAAAGCTTTCACCACCGGATAAAGTACGGGTGTCGCGTTGTGTATCGGCCTGCCAAGTATCGATAACTCGTATATCCAACTCGCCCTGCTCGCAACGGCTGAGCTGATAACGATTATGCAGAATGGCCAACTGCTGGTTTGCTAGGTTAACTAAGTGATCCAAAGTCAAACCCTGTACAAACTTGCGGTATTTACTGCCATCGGCCGAACCAATTAAGCTATTAAGCTGCTGCCATTGGTCATACAACAGCCTCTGCTGCTCAATACTGTTGAGCAAGGTCTGCTGGGTGGTACGGTTGTTATTATCGGTCTCTAAACGGTGTTGCACGCTACCCAATTGACGATTGAGCTCGCTTAACTGAACATCCAACTCAGCACGCTGCAAACTTAATTCAGCACTGCTCAACTCAGTCTGCGCGTGTTCAGTCAGCTGAGCTATGCGCTGAGTGGTGGCGCTGAGCAAGGTTGTGGCCTCGTGCAGCGCGGTGTCTATATTCTGTTTAAGCACCTGCAGTTGCTGTGCTTGTTCGGCAGGTAATAAGGCATTTAAAAACGCTTGCTCATCGCTAAAAGCACTCTGTGCTAAGCGTGCCAGCCACTCAGTTTGCAAGGCTGCAGACACCGCCTGCGTTTCAGCAAGACGTTCGGTTAGACTGTGAACCTGCCCTTGCAGTTGTGATAACTGACTTTCACTGCGCTGCAATCTATCTTGAGTATCAGCCAAAGCCTGCGCCATATCTGCTGCTGGCGGACATGGCTGACCTGCACTAACGGCCAGTGCCTGCCAATGACTTTGTGCGACCTGCTGTATTTTTTCTGCACTAATTAATTCGCTCTGCAAAGTATTTATCTGCAACTTTAAATTCGCCAGCCGTGTTGCGTCCGCTTGCCACTGCTTGGCTTCCTGCTGCCGCTCCAGCAACCATTGCTGCGGATCCTCGGGCAAACTATAGCCCATCCCTTGCAGCTGCTCACCGAGCTGTTGCTGCAGCTGCTTAAATTCGACGTGCTGTGTCTTGATGCGCAGGGTTAGTTCAGCCTCTTGTTGAATTTTCTGATCCAATTGATTTTGCTGAGTCATACTGTTGTGCTGAAGATCGCGCAGTGCGTGCTCAGCAACACTGTACTGCTGCTCGCTGTGCTGTAACGCCTCTTGAGCCTTGGCAATAGCCGCTAAGCGTTGCTGACAAGCGGCCACTGCCTGCTTAAATGTTGCCATTGCTAGGTTAAAGTCGCCTTCGAGTAGACTGTCAGCTAAGCCTAAAACTGTCAGATTGGCGGTTTTCTCTATGGCAGTTCTCTGCAGTTCGCTTTCATCCGCAGCCCGCTGCTCAAGCAACAGATCTTGCTCACTGTTGAGTTTAGCCAACCGTTCTTTACAAGCCTGTCCTTGTTCAAGCACAGCGTCTAACTCTGTTTGTTTAACCGTCAGCGCTTGTTCTGTGTGTGAGACATCTAAGGCTTGGTAGGTGCTGATCGCTGGATGCTCTAAAGAACCACATAATGGACACGCCTCATCAGCCTGCAATTGCGCACGATAGGCTTCCAGTCCGGCAATGCGTTGTTCCTGCTGAAGCAACAGTGTTTTATCCTTGACTTGATCCTTTAAGCTGAGATATTGCGTACGCAAAGCATCACGCTGTTGTTCCTGCTGTTTGATCTGCACGGCCAGTTCGCTGCAGCGTTGAGCCTGTTTAGCAACAACGGCACGCTTCACCTGCTCAGCTTTGTAGCTCAGAGATAAACCTTGATAGTAGGCATCCTGCGCATATAAGTCGTTGAGCTGCGTCTGCCAGTCGTTGGCACTGCGCTGTTCAAGCACCTGCTGCAAAGCCTGTTGCTGTGCTTGCCAAGCATCATGCAAAGGCTTAAGCGCGGCCTCTTGCTGTGTATAGCGGTCTTTCTGGCTGACTAATTCAGCGGTGAGTCGTTTGATTTCGGCTGCAAGGTTCAGCTGCTGCGTTTGATTACTATGTATTGCAAGCTGCTGCTTACTGAGAGATTCAAACTGATTGCGCCAGGCGCTGATGTGTTCTGCCAGTTGCCCATGTTGTGGCGTTTGCTCATGTGCCGTTAATAGCCGCTGCTCTTGCTCTTTGGCCAACTGCAGCTGCGCACTCAGGTTCTGCATTAACTGCTGCGCATATTGATAGCGCTGCCAAGACAACTGTTCGACCTGCAGACTGCTCTCACGCGCTTTTTCCTGCGCAGCCGTTAAACTCTGCTGGCTATGCTGCACACTGTGCTGAGCGGCCTGTAAGGCTTTGTAATCAGCTTGCAATACAGCAGCTGGGGCATGCTCAGCTAAACGTTGCAGGTCATCGGCATGGGTCAGCTGTTGGGTTTGAGCACTCTGCAACTGCGCTTGCGCGTGTTGCTGACTATTTTGCGCCTGATCTAAACTGCTGCGCCAGTGTTGCTGCTGCTGTAAAGTCTCTTGCTGTTGTTTAAGACTCGCTATTTGTTCTTCGGTAACAGCCAGCTGTGTTTGTGTCTCGCTCAACTCTTTAGCGCTAAGCAACTGCAAGCCGTCGGCGCGACTGCGGAGATTTTCTAGCGTGTGGCGCTGTTCTTTTTGGCTTTCATAGACGTGCTTAGAAATATCACCGTAAATCTCAGTACCGGTCAGCTGCTCCAATAAACCAGCGCGGTCATTGGCATTGGCTTCTAAAAATGCGGCAAACCCACCTTGGGCAAGCATCATCGACTGGGTAAATCGATGAAAGTCCAAACCAGTTAAGCGTTCAACTTCTTTGGGTTTTTCGCTCAGTTTGTCGGTGATAATGCGACCGTCTAGATGCGCCAGCTCAGTTTTCGCATCCTGTAAAGCACCATCGGCTTTATCGCGGGCGCGACGCTGACTCCAAAAGGCGCGATAACCTTGATCCTTCACGGCAAACTCCACTTCCACCAAACAATCACTGGTGTGCCGCGTCATTAGTTCGTTACTGGTCTTTGAAATACTGCTCATGCGCGGTGTGCGGCTGTACAGCGCCAAGCAAATAGCATCAAGCAAGGTGGTCTTACCAGCACCTGTTGGTCCAGTAATAGCAAACAAGCTGCTGCCATTAAAAGGCTCTTGAGTGAAGTCGATTTTCCACTCACCTTTTAACGCATTTATGTTTTTCAGGCGAATGCTAAGTATTTTCATGCCTCTGCCTCCTGCAGTGACTCAAGCACCTGCGCATGCAGCCCCTTGAGTACTGTTATGTCTTCCTCAGTCAGCTCTTCAGCATGCAAGCGTTTGGCAAAGACTTCATCTGGGGTTAATTCAGCGAGCACTTCACCGGAGTCACGGGTTAAGCCAGCCACCTTGTTACCACGTAAGCGGCGCACGCGTAACACTTCCACCGGTAACTCGGCACAGAGTGCAGTGACCCGCTCATCTAAGTCAGCATAGTAATCATCCACCTCGACTTGAATCTCCAGCCAAGTCACAGCATCTGGGTCAAGCTGCCCTGTCAGTTCAGCACACTGTTGCTCCAACTCAGCCAAGCTGCCTTTTAAGGAAATCAAACGTTGAAAGCATGGGATTTCTACGACAGTCACTGCTTGTAAGCCGCTGGCATCTAAATCGATCTGCAGTAATTCTTTCTGCTGCTCAGATTCATCAAAACTCAACGCAATGGGTGAGCCGCTGTAACGGATATGTTCAAGGCCTGCGACTTTTTGTGGGCGGTGAATATGCCCCAGCGCCAGATAATCAAACGCAGGAAAGGCATCGGTTGGAAAGGCTGTCAAACTGCCGACATAAATCTCACGTACTGACTCAGTCAGACTGACACCAACAGTGGTTAAATGCCCGGTACCAATAATTGGCACACTAACACCCAGTTCAGCACGCAAGGCCTCAGCTTTAGCAAACAGTTGTGCATAATGTTCGGCAATCGCCTGCTGCAAATCACTTTGTTTGTCTTCAGCGCTTTGCCCTGCTTGGCTACGCTGCACATCGCGCGGGCGGACATAGGGCATCGCACAGACAATCGCGCCCACTTCACCGCTGCGTTGTTTTAGCAACAGTAACTGTTCATCCAAAGTCTCAACCACACTAGAAATCACATGAGCATTAAGTTGTGCCAGTAAGTCTTTGCTTTCATTGAGCATTGCCACCGAATCATGGTTACCCGCGAGAATCACTAATTGACAACCTGTGGCCTGCATTTGTACCACAAAGCGGTTGTATTGCTCACGCGCATAACTGGGCGGCGTACCCGTATCAAAAATATCACCCGCAATAATCAACGCATCCGCTTGTTGCTCTTGCACTGTTTGCACCAACCAATCACACCATGCACGATGCTCTGCTTGTCGTGTTTTGCCCATAAAATGCTGGCCAAGATGCCAATCGGAGGTGTGTAAAATGCGCATTGCGTTTGCGTCCTTATGCTGTGTCTTTACTATTTAAAAGCCATAAAAAAACCCGTTATCTGTTCAGCCGTTTAAATGGGCTCCACAAACAACGGGGCATAGTGTAGACGATTATGCGTCTGCTAAAACCAAGCCAAAGGGTAATCCTGTCGAGACAGGAATATGCCGGGCGATATCTTGCAAGGCGCTCTGCACATTTTCCTCAACCACAGGATGATAAAACGGTATTTGCAATAGACTATGCGCGGTCTCTCCACGCTCAATCGCCAAGGCTAAAAACTGCGCTACATGCTCAGCACGCATACCCAACATACTGGCACCCAGCAGTTTGCCACTGATTTTATCCGCATACAGGCGCAAGATGCCTTTATGCTCAGATAGCACCTGACTGCGGCCATTGCTTTGCGTATCGGCACTACCAATTAAAATATCATCGGGGTTCAGTTGATCAAAACGTGCACCAACACTCACCACATCTGGATTGGTAAAAGCAATGGCAATCGAGGTTTTACGTTTAAAGGCCACAGGCGTACTTTGGCTGGCGTTATAGCCTGCCATAGCGCCTTCATCGGCCGCCTCATGCAGCAAGGCTCTCTGACCATTGCTATCACCCACAATAAACACCGGATGCTTGCCAACTTGCATTGTTTGCGGATTAAAGACTGGCTGACCTCGCTCATCCAATTCAAAACCTGCAGCAGCAAGATTGAGCTGATCCGTATTGGGTCTGCGGCCTAACGCCACCAGCACCTTATCCACTTGCACCTGTTTATCACCGGCTTTTAGCAGCACGCCTTGCTCAGTTTTAACCAGTTCAGCGGGAGTGCCTAAATACAACTGCATTTCTTTAGCAAAT
>Ga0265293_10012248_pt1 | contig 11426 bp, 10 predicted proteins | sample Munlanlewell138R_FD_192505 | JGI IMG/M metagenome (GOLD analysis project Ga0265293, IMG submission 192505) | Leachate microbial communities from a municipal landfill in Southern Ontario, Canada - Leachate well 138R | ecosystem: Engineered > Solid waste > Landfill > Unclassified | place: Canada... | reverse complement strand
TTTTACTGGGAGAGTTACACCACCTGGCTGTCGGGGTTCGCGCTGTTTGTCGTACTGTATTTGTGGAATGCGCAGGTGTTCCTGATCGACAGGCAGGTGATGGACTGGTCGCCCATGGCGGCTGGGGCGACGGCGCTCGGGTTTCTCGCCGGTTTCTGGTTTCTCTACGACGCCATCTGCCGGGTTTTCGGGTTCCGGCCGAATGGTGAGCGCATCGTCGGCGCGCTGGTGATGGTGGTGGTGTGCGCGGCTTCCTGGTTGGCCTGCCAGTTGTTCGCCGGGCGTGCGGCGTTCCTGATTGTCGGAGCCATGCTGGCGACTGCGATGAGCGCGAACGTGTTTTTCTGGATCATTCCGGGCCAACGAAAAGTGGTGGCCGCGATGACCAGCGGCCAGCCTTACGACGCAGAGGCTCTGTCGATTCACGGCAAGCGCGGCAAGCAGCGAAGCGTGCACAACACGTATTTCACGTTGCCGGTTCTTTTCGCGATGCTGAGCAACCATTACAGCTTTGTCTATAGTCACCCCCAGCGCTGGCCGGCGCCCTGATCCGGCAGTTTTTCGTGCAGCGCCATGGTTGGCACCACGGCCGAGCCAGGCACCCATGGCCGTATGCTGTAGCGGGAGTGGCCGTATTGGTCGGTGTGATGGCGTGGCTGAAGCCCGCAGCCTTGCCGCAGACGGCGCTGCCCGATACCGTAAGCTACGATGCCATTCGCCCCATACTGGAGCAGCGCTGCTACCAATGCCATGGTGCTGAGTTGCAAATGAAGAACGTGCGCCTGGATTCGCGGCAGCATGCCGAGGAGCACGCGCAGCAGATCTACCAGCAGGTAGTGCTGAACAAGCTGATGCCGCTGAGCAACGCTACCCAGATGACCGAGGAGGAGCGCTCATTGATCGGGCGCTGGTTTGAAGGGCTGCCAGCTCGGCGTTGAATGCAGGGTCTTTGCAGGGTCTTTATCAGGCTTGGGGCGGCGAAATTTCACACGATCGCAATTCTGGCCTGCTGAATCGGCAGTTTTGAAGCACGGGGAGTACCTGGCGCGCATGGGCCACGCGCGCGGGGTCGAGTTCCGCGAACACGATCGTGGGTGCTTCCGCCGCCCTGGCGACGGGCACGCCCAGCGGGTCCACCACCATGCTCTGGCCGATATTGCGGGGGCCGCATTCGCCGGTGGCCACCATGTAGCAGGTGTTTTCCAAGGCGCGTGCGGTGACCAGCGTTTCCCAGTGCGATTCCTTGAGGGGCCCCCGAACCCACGCTGCTGGCAGGACAAGCACTTCGGCGCCGTCTACAGCCAGGCATCTGGCGAGTTCCGGAAAGCGCAGGTCGTAGCAGGTCATCAGGCCGATCTTCATGCCTGCAACCTCAATCAAGGCCGGCACCTCGTCGCCCGCCACCACGTGGGTGGACTCTTTCATGGAGAAGGCATCGTAGAGATGCAGTTTGCGATATTGGGACACGACACGGCCATCTCGCAAGGCCACTAACGTGTTCCATACCTTATTGCCTGGCGCGGGTAGGTGAATGCACGTCACGACGGTGAGATCGGAGCCCTGTGTGGCTTCCAGAAGTTGCGTCATGAAGGGGCCGTCCAAGGGCTGCGCGGCTCGCAAAACCAGGTCGGGATCGGTGATGTCGCGGGCCAGAATGCCTTCGGGTAGCACGAGTAGTTGCGCTGCGGCCTGGTTGGCGCGGTCGATCAGGCCGAGGCAGGTTTGGGCGTTGGCTTGCCACTCACGTTCAACGGCGAATTGGCCAAGGGCGACTTTGAGCATGCCGGCGTGCCCCTGGTTTCAGGCCTTCAGAGCCTGGAGCCCTCTGGCGAGGCCTGGTGCGCCGCCGCCTGGGTTCGGGTGTATGACAGCGCGAGCCGCCGATGAGGGGCAGGCAGCGCCGCAGGCGCAGCCTGAAGAACCTTGACGCAGTCGCGGATGTGCTGCTCGCCCAGGTAGCGCAAGGCAGCGTAGCCCAGGGCGCCAGAGATCATCTGGCCTGCCAGCGGTACATATTTGCTGGCCTGTGCCGCCGTCAGGCGCATGCCGACGGTACGCGCGAAGCGCATGATGAGGTCGCGCGTCATCACACGCCCAATGATCACCGAGCCGGCCATGGCGATGGCCTTCTGGACGCGCTCTTTCTCCTTGGCATCCAGTCTTTCGATCTGGACGGGCGTAAGACCGAACTCGGCGTTGATTTTAGGCAATAGCCGCGTGAGCATGGCGGCGTCGACCGCCCAGTCCAGGCCGGGCAGGGGGACGGCTCCCGCCAAGCCCGCAAAGACGGCACGCTTTCGAAGCATCTGGCGGCTGCGCAGCACTGCCTGCTCCAGCGCCGGGTTGCCGCGGGCCAACTCCAAGGCATTGGGTTCAAGCCTCGGCTTGCGAAGGGAAGGCACTCTCATGGCTTACCTGAACTGGCGGATTCGCGTCAGCCCTTCTTGGTAATCAGGCCGTAGATGAACAGGACGATGATGGCACCAATGATCGAGGCAATCCATCCTACCGGAGCATCTGCGGGGTAAAGCCCCAGCGCTGCGCCGCCGTAGCTGGCGACCAGTGCGCCCACGATACCCAGCAGGGTGGTCATGATAAGGCCCATGCTCTGGTTGCCCGGCATGATCGCCCGCGCGATCAGGCCAACGATGAAGCCCACGATGATGGTGACGATGATTCCCATGCAATCTCTCCTCAAGGTTGAAACAACTGTGACAAGGCACTTTAACCGTCCTTGATGCCAGAAGCATGTCAGACGAAAGCGATGTTACATAAAGATGCAAAACGTTGGTGGTGGGTCGATGCGCAGCGACTTTTACAGCTGAAGGTGACCGCCTGCGAGCACAAAAACGGAGTGTTCATATGGCTTAGTCAGCCGTCTCGGTCTCGATCTGCTCGATGGCCTCACCTGCAGCCAACCAGGCTTCTTCGGCGGCGGCAAGTTCTTCGTCGATGGCCTTGAGTCGCCTGCCGGCGTCGGCCAGTTCGCTGGGCGGCAGCGGGGCGTTCAGGCGCACTTGCAGTTCGTCTTTTTCTTTCTGAAGAGCGTCCATTCGCGCTTCGGCATCGGACTGGGCTTTTTTGTGAGGGCGCAACTGGGCTGCGAGTGCCTGGCGGCGTTGGGCGGCTTGCTTGCGGCGCTCGGCGCCGCCGCCAGGAGCAGAGAGCGTGTCGGCTGCCTGGCCTGGAGTGGGGGCTTTGGTTGAGGCCGGTGCCACGCTTTCCGTGGCGGCCAACTCGCGGGCTTCTTCACGCAGCCGCTTGGCCTCGTCGAGAAGATAGCGCTGGTAGTCGTCGAGGTCACCGTCGAACGGCGCCACGTTGCCTCGCGCCACCAGCCAGAATTCGTCGCAGACGCTGCGTAGCAGCGCGCGGTCGTGGCTGACGAGCATGAGAGTGCCTTCGAATTCGTTCAATGCAACGGCCAGGGCCTCCCGGGTGGCAAGATCCAGGTGGTTGGTCGGCTCATCGAGCAGGAGCAGGTTGGGCCGCTGCCAGACGATCATGGCCAGCACCAGACGTGCTTTTTCTCCGCCACTGAACTGACCGACAGGCTGGAGCACCATCTCACCGGGAAAACTGAAGGTGCCCAGGAAGTTGCGCAGTTGCTGCTCTCGGGCTGCCTCGGTATTGGCCTGGCCCGTTTCGCGCGCCAGGCGGACCATGTGCTCCAGTGGAGTGTCTTGGGGCCGTAGAACGTCCAGCTCCTGCTGAGCAAAGTATCCGATGGACAGGCCTTTGCCTTCGGTCAGGGTGCCTGCCAGGAGCGGCATGGTACGGGCTATCGTCTTGACCAGTGTGGATTTGCCTTGCCCGTTCGCACCCAGGATGCCGATGCGCTGGCCCGCCAGCACGGTGCGCGATACGCCGGTCAGAATGACACGATCGCCGGGTTGCAGCTCCGGGGGCAACTCGCCGCGCGCTGCCAGCTCCGTGCGCAGGGCGTCCGTGGTGGCATAGTCTGGCAGTTCAGGGGCATCGCCGACAGAGCCGGCGTGTGTGGCTGAAGGTTCACCAGAAGCATGGGCGGCTCTGTAGCCAAAGGCAGCATCGCGGATGGCGAGCATGGGATTGGGCAGGTTCTCGGGTTCCTTGAACTCGAACTGGAACTCGGCGTCGGCCAGCACGGGGGCTACCCGCTCCATGCGCTCAAGTGCCTTGACGCGGCTTTGCGCCTGGCGGGCCTTGGTAGCCTTGGCCTTGAAACGGTCGATGAACTTCTGCAGGTGCGCGATTTTTTCCTGCTGCTTGGCGTAGGCTGCTTGCTGCAGCGATAGCTGTTGCGCGCGCAATTCCTCGAAGGCGCTGTAGTTGCCCCCGTAACGTGTGAGCCGCGCATGCTCTATATGCAGCGTGACGCTGGTCACGGCGTCAAGAAACTCGCGGTCGTGGCTGATCACGATCAGGGTGCCCGGATAGCGCGAGAGCCACGATTCAAGCCACACCAGGGCGTCAAGATCCAGGTGGTTGGTGGGCTCGTCCAGAAGGAGAAGATCGCTGGGCGCCATGAGGGCGCGCGCCAGTTGCAGGCGCATTCGCCAACCGCCGGAGAAGCTGTTGACGGGCCGCTCCAGTTCGCTGACCTTGAAGCCCAGGCCAAGGATCAGCGCCTGTGCGCGGGCCGTGGCATCGTGCGCGCCTGCGTCTTGCAGGTCGCTGTGGGCTTGAGCGATCGCCATGCCGGCGGTCGCGTCCATGGGGTTTCCTGCGACGAGTTTCTCCGCGGCGGCCAGTTGCTCTCGCAAGGCGATCAGCCGCGTGTCGCCACCAAGCACGAAATCTGTCGCGGTTTCGGTGGTCTCTGGCATGTTCTGCGCCACTTGGGCAAGCTGCCAGCTCGCGGGCATCGAGAAGTCGCCCCCGTCTTCATGCAAGCTGCCGTTCAGCAGCGCGAACAATGTGGATTTACCGGCGCCATTGCGGCCGATAAGCGCCACTTTTTCGCCGGGATGGATGGTCGCGTTGGCACCGTCGAGAAGCAGCTTCGAGCCACGGCGCAGGGTAAGATTCTGAAGACTGATCATTCAACTGAAATAGGTCTGGAAACGGTCATGGCGCCAGCATGGCCGCAGTGAGCAGCAGCACCTGGTCGCTACCGGCGCTGGTATAGAGCCAGACGGGAGACAGATGCGGGAACGCGGCTTCAAAATGCTCACGCTCGTGGCCGATCTCCAGCACCAGGATGCCATGAGGGGCAAGGGCACTCGCGCTCGCGGCGAGCAAGCTGCGCACAAAGTCCATGCCGTCCGTCCCTCCAGCCAGCGCCAGGGAGGGCTCTGCCCGGAATTCAGGGGGCAGGGCGTCCATGCTGGCGCGGTTGACGTACGGGGGGTTGCACAAGATAAGGTCGTAGGGACTTAGGGCCTGCGAATCCTGCAAAAACTGTCCTTGCTGGGGCCCATTTTCGCTTTCGGCGATCCAAGCCCGACAGGCTCCCAGGCAAAATACCAAGCCATCGCTTTCGATGAGCCGTATCCGCTCGGCGAGCCCATGCTTGTCGACGTTGATGCGCGCCACGGCCAGTGCGTCAGCACTGATGTCTGCGGCGTCAACCGAAATCTCTGGCCACGCCATGGCCGCCAGCACGGCCAGGCTGCCATTGCCGGTGCATAGGTCAAGCACGCGCCGGGTCTCCCCTGAGAGCCATGGGTCGATGCTGCCTTCGGCGATGGCTTCGGCGATCAGGCTGCGTGGCACGATGGTGCGTTCATCAACATAAAAGGGCACACCTTGCAGCCAGGCCTCCCGCGTAAGGTAGGCCAGCGGCTGCCTGGTATTGATGCGTTGCTCCAGAAGCTCGGAGGCGCTGGCATGCTCGGCCACTGTAAGGGGGCGCTGCGCCACTTCATGCAGATCGGTGTCGAGCGGGAGCCCGAGAGCGTGCAGGACCAGCCACGCAGCTTCGTCCCGGGCATTGAGGGTGCCGTGGCCGAAGTGCACGCCCGCGCCCGTCAAGCGGCGCTCGGTGTCGTCAATGAGTTCCGAAAGCGTCATGCTGTACCAGTTTCTCCAGCACACGCCGATAGATGTTTTTCAGAGGCTCGATGTCAGAGAGCTGGATATGCTCATCGATCTTGTGAATGCTGGCATTGGGTGGGCCGAGTTCGACTACTTGCGGGCAAAGCGTGGCGATGAACCGCCCATCGCTGGTGCCGCCCGTGGTGGATAACTCGGTTTGCAGCCCTGTTTCATCGCGTATGGCGTCCTGAACGGCAGCCACCAACGGGCCAGGCTGCGTGAGAAAAGGCTGTCCGCCCAGTGTCCAGGCCAGTTCATACTCAAGGCCGTGCTGGCGCAAGACGGTCTCCAGCCGGTCTTGCAGTGATTCAGGTGTGGATTCGGTGCAAAAGCGGAAGTTGAAGTCAACCACGACGGAGCCCGGAATGATGTTGCCTGCGCCGGTGCCTCCGTGGATATTGCTGACTTGCCAGCTGGTGGGCGGAAAGAATTCGTTGCCCTGATCCCATTCGGTGGCGGCAAGCTCAGCCAGCGCTGGCGCGAATTGATGGATAGGGTTGCGCGCCAGATGGGGGTAGGCGATGTGCCCTTGTATGCCGCGCACGGTCAACTTGCCGCTTAGCGTGCCACGGCGGCCATTCTTGATCATGTCGCCGGTTTGCTTCACGGAGGTGGGCTCGCCGACAATGCACCATTCAAAACTCTCGCCGCGCGCGCGCAAGCGTTCGATGACGACCGTGGTGCCGTCCAGGGCAGGGCCTTCTTCGTCGCTGGTCAGCAGCAATGCGATCGCCAGGGGAGCGCCGGGCTGGGCAGCAATGAACTCCTCAGCTGCAACCACAAACGCGGCGATGGACGTTTTCATGTCGCTGGCGCCCCGGCCGTAGAGTTTTCCGTCGCGTTCCGTGGGCACGAAAGGATCGCTCCCCCATTCGCCTAATGGCCCGGAGGGCACGACGTCGGTATGGCCGGCAAACACAAGGGTTTTGACGGCCGACGCATCAGCGCCGGGTGGGACACGCTTGGACCAGAGGTTGCGCACGCGGAAGTGTTCGGGCCCGCTGTCGATGATTTCGTTGACGAAACCCATAGGCGCAAGGCGCTCGCAAAGCAGGTCGATACACCCCGCGTCTTGCGGCGTGACGGATGGGCGCGCGATGAGGGCTTTGGTCAGTGCTCGGGTAGGGCTGGGGTTCATGATCACAGCCGGGAGTCCGAGACGCTGCCGGTTCTGGATTCAGAAAACCCGGTATTGCCAAAACCGCTACCCCCGAGCCCGGATCGGTCAAAGCCTCCCATGCCTGACGGGATGACGTCCAGCGAAATATCGCTGAATGACGGCTCGTTGCTGGGAAGCTCGTCTTCCATGGATTGAACGGAGGTGCGCGAGGTGTCGTTCTGAAGGCGCCACATGAGGTTGGTCGGTGAGTCTGCTTGGGCCAGCGCTTCCTTGCGGTCCACAATGCCTGCGTTGATCAGGCGTGCCAGATCCTCTTCGAAGGTCTGCGAGCCTTCGGCCATGGAGTTGATCATGGCCTCGCGCACGCCTGAGAAGTCGCCTTTTTCGATCAGGTCGGCGATCAGCTTGGTGTTGAGCAGAACCTCGACCGCAGGCACGCGCACGCCGTCGACCGTGCGGAGCAGCCGCTGGGAAATGATGGATTTTAGAGCGGTCGCCAGGTCTCCGAGCAGCGTAGGGCGCACTTCCACGGGGTAGAAGTTCAGCACCCGGTTCAGCGCCTGATAGCTGTTGTTCGCGTGGAGCGTGGCCAGGCACAGGTGGCCCGACTGGGCGTAGGCGATGGCTGCGGACATGGTCTCGCGATCACGGATCTCGCCAATCATGATCACATCAGGCGCTTGGCGCAGCGCGTTCTTCAACGCGACATGAAGCGTTGCCGTGTCGCTGCCTACCTGGCGCTGGTTGATGAGGGATTTGCGGTGGTTGAAGATGAACTCCATCGGGTCTTCGATGGTCAGGATGTGCCCGGTGGCGTTTCTGTTGCGATGATCCAGCATGGACGCCAACGTGGTGGACTTGCCGGCGCCGGTCGCACCCACCATCAGAATGAGGCCGCGCTTTTCCATGACGAGGCTGCTCAGCACTCGCGGGAGATTGAGTGAGTCGAGAGGCGGAATCTCCGGGCTGATGAAGCGTATGACCGCCGCGTAGGTGCCGCGCTGGCGCATGGCTGAGAGACGGAAGTTGCCAACACCGGTGATCGGAATGGCCATGTTCAACTCACCCGTCTCCTTCAGCTCCTCGATGCGGTTGGGTGGAACCACGTCCATCAGAAGGTTCAGTACCGCCTCGGGTGGCAGCACGCGGCTGTTGATGGGCAGATGCTCGCCATTGATCTTGATGGTGGCGGGCGCATTGGGCGACAGATAGACGTCTGAAGCCTTTTTTTCGGCCATCAGGTGAAGAATACGCTCCATCATCGTGGCGGGTGGCTGCGGCTGCATGGTGGGCGTCCTCGTTGGATAGGGTGTGGAAGGGAGGTGGGAGGGTGGTGCACCGCCGGGGCAGTGCAGATCAGGTCAGTCGCGTAGCAGGTCGTTCAGGCTCGTCTTGGAGCGGGTCTGCGCATCGACCGTCTTGACGATGACCGCCGCATACGTGGTGTAGGACACGCCGGCTGCAGTCTGCTTGGGCAAGCCGCCGCTGATGACGACGCTGCCGGCCGGCACGCGGCCATAGCTGATCTGGCCGGTCTCGCGATTGAAGATGGGGGTGCTTTGGCCCAGGTAGACGCCCATGCCGAGCACCGAGTTCTCTTCGACGATCACGCCTTCGACCACCTCGGAGCGCGCGCCGATGAAGCAGTTGTCCTCGATGATCGTGGGATTGCCTTGCAATGGCTCCAACACGCCGCCGAGGCCTACGCCGCCAGACAAGTGGACGTTCTTGCCCACTTGCGCGCACGACCCCACGGTAGCCCAGGTATCGACCATGCTGCCTTCGCCGACATAGGCACCGATGTTGACGTAGCTTGGCATCAGGATCGCACCGGGCGCCACGAAGCTGCCGCGCCGCGCGACTGCCGGGGGCACCACACGAACGCCCGAGGATTTCATGGCTTCTTCGTCCAGATGAGAGAACTTCGTCTTGACCTTGTCATAAAAACCGAATTCGCCGGCTTTCATGAGGGCGTTGTCATGCAGGCGGAAGGAGAGCAAGACGGCCTTCTTGATCCACTGATGGACCGTCCATCGGCCTACACCTTGTTGAGTGGCCACGCGCAGGCGACCAGCGTTCAGGCCGGCGATGACTTGCTCCACGGCATCAGCCACTTCCTTGGGGCATGTGCCGGGTGAGAGATTCGCGCGTTTCTCCCACGCGTTGTCAATGACTTTCTCCAGTGCGTCGCTCATGATTGGTTCGAGCTTTCTCGAGTGTTGGAAGTAATGAATTCAGCGATACGCTCGGCAGCCTCCACGCATTCAGCCGTTTCGGCCACCAGAGCCATGCGCACACGCCCGCGGCCGGGGTTGAAGCCGTTGGCCTCTCTGGCCAGGTAGCTGCCGGGCAAGACAATCACATTGTATTGAGCCAGCAACTCACGGGCGAAGTGAGTGTCGTCTTCCCAGGCGCCGGGTACGCCGGCCCACAGGTAGAAGCCGGCATCGGGCAAGCGCACGTCCATGACTTTTTCAAGAATCGGCGTGGCCAGGCTGAATTTTTCCCGGTAGAGGCGGCGGTTCTCGGCCACGTGCGCTTCGTCGTTCCAGGCGGCAGCGCTGGCCACCTGTACGACTGGACTCATGGCGCTGCCATGATAGGTGCGGTAGAGCAGGAAGGATTTGATCAGCGAGGCATCACCGGCCACGAAGCCTGAGCGCATGCCCGGCACGTTGCTGCGCTTGGACAGGCTGGTGAGCATGATCAGGTTACGGAAATCCGTGCGGCCCAGCCTGACGGCCGCCTCCAGCCCGCCGAGCGGGGCTTCGTCGCGGAAGTAGATCTCGCTGTAGCACTCGTCAGAGGCGATGACGAAGCCGTGCCGGTCTGAAAGCTCAAACAAGAGCTTCCACTCGGACAGCGGCATGACGGCCCCCGTCGGATTGCCGGGTGAGCAGACGTACACAAGCTGCGTGCGGGCCCACACAGCTTCGGGGACCTCATCCCAGCGCGGAGCGAAGTTCCGTGCCGGGTCGCTCGCCACATAATGCGGTTCGGCGCCACTGAGGATCGCAGCACCCTCGTAGATTTGGTAGAACGGGTTAGGGCAAACCACGATCGCCCCTGGCCGAGAGGCATCCACCACCGTTTGCGCCAAGGCAAAGAGCGCCTCGCGTGAGCCCAGCACCGGAAGCACTTGTGTGGCCGGGTCCACGATGACGGCGTAACGCCGCGCAAGCCATCCTGCGCAGGCCGCCCGTAGCTTCAAGTCTCCCGCCGTGGGTGGGTAGCCGGCAAGGCCCGTATCGAGCGCCTCGGCAAGAGCCTGCTTGATGAACTCCGGGGTGGGATGGCGCGGTTCGCCGATACCCAGGCCAATGGGGTGGTAGGCGGAATTCGGGGTGACGCCTGAGAACAGCTGGCGAAGCCTCTCGAACGGATAGGGCTGCAATCTGGAGAGCTGGGGGTTCATGCTGCTGATTATCCGCGCGAAGCTTGACCAGCCTGCATCGCCCAGCGGCGTGGGGTCTGCGGCTTCCATCTGCGGCTTCCATTGGCGTGGACGGTGCCGCTCGGTTTGCTTCAAACGATAAGGCACGATAATCCAGGGTTCCGCGCTGATTTGCGAGACACGCCGCAAGTCAGCCCTGAAACGCTTTCACTGAGAATCGGCTTTCCGTGCGTCTCAACTCGATCAAGCTTTCCGGCTTCAAATCCTTCGCTGAACCGACCAACTTCATGCTGCCAGGTCAACTGGTGGGCGTGGTCGGCCCCAATGGCTGCGGCAAGTCCAACATCATGGACGCCGTGCGCTGGGTGCTGGGCGAGTCCAAGGCGAGCGAGTTGCGCGGCGAATCGATGCAGGACGTCATCTTCAGCGGAACCACTACCCGCAAACAGGCCAGCCGTTCGTCGGTGGAGCTGGTGTTTGACAACTCCGACCATCGTGCGGGGGGGCAGTGGTCGCAATTTACCGAGATCTCAGTCAAGCGCGTGCTCACCCGCGAAGGCAACAGCAGTTACTTCATCAACAACCAGCCAGTGCGTCGCCGCGACGTGCAGGACGTTTTTCTGGGTACGGGCCTGGGTCCGCGTGCCTACGCCATCATCGGTCAGGGCACCATCAGCCGCATCATCGAATCCCGGCCAGAAGAGCTACGCCTCTTTCTCGAAGAGGCCGCGGGTGTCAGCAAATACAAGGAGCGCAGGCGCGAGACGGAAAACCGCCTGTCGGACACGCGGGAAAACCTCACGCGGGTCGAAGACATCCTGCGCGAGTTGAACAACAACCTTGAGCGCCTGGAAAAGCAGGCCGAAGTCGCTCAGCAATACCAGGGGCTGCAGG
>Ga0265293_10012247_pt1 | contig 11426 bp, 10 predicted proteins | sample Munlanlewell138R_FD_192505 | JGI IMG/M metagenome (GOLD analysis project Ga0265293, IMG submission 192505) | Leachate microbial communities from a municipal landfill in Southern Ontario, Canada - Leachate well 138R | ecosystem: Engineered > Solid waste > Landfill > Unclassified | place: Canada... | reverse complement strand
GTCTAATCCTACTATATCACATTCCTTGTCTTTTAACAATCGCTCAATCAAATGAAAGCCAATGAAACCCGCACTTCCTGTTACAAGATATTTGGTCATTTTTATTAGATTAAATAATGTTTTTTATTGCTTTTAAATATTTATTTATTACTATTGTTTCATTAAATTCTGCAAGTATTTTTTCTCTTCCTGCTCGTCCCATTTTATTTCTTTCGTCTTTTGTTAAGTTTAATACCTTTTCCATCTTACTTGCAAGATCTTTTGCATCTTTAATTTTGCATAAAAAACCATTAATACCCTCATTAACAATTTCTCTACATCCGATTGTGTCCGTAGTAATTATTACTTTTGCCATGCTGGCTGCTTCTAATAAACTTCTTGGAATTCCTTCACGATAGTATGACGGCAGAACTATACAATCAGCATTGGCGATAAAATTTCTCACATCATCACTACTACCCAGATAATTAATAATTTTTTCTTCTGCCCACTTTTGAATTTGCTGCTCTGATATTGCATTTTTATTCTCTTTGTCAATAAAACCTAACAGCTGAAATTCAACATTCGAGTATTTTTTATTAATTAATCTTGCGGCTTCAACGTATTCTCCAATTCCTTTGTTCCAAAGCATGCGGGACATTAATAAAAACTTAAACTTATTGTCATTATTTTTCACTTTTCGTGGCTTGAATTTGTTGATATTTACTCCACTTCCTGGAAGGATATCACATTTCTTTTTTTGTACTAGTTTTCTATTGATAAATAATTCAAAGTCCTCATTATTTTGGAAGAATATCACGTTACTTTTATTTAAAGAATATTTATAAAGCAACGAAGCAATTTTTGTAAAAAAATTTTCTTTTATAAAAAGAGTTCCTAATCCTGCTATGTTATTTATAATTTTTATATTCAGTAAACGTGCGGCAATTGTTCCATAAATATTTGGTTTAATTGTGAAATGAAGAACAACATCTGGTTTTATTTTTTTATAAAGACGGTAAAATTGTATTGTTGTTTTCATATCCTCGACAGGATTAGTTCCTTTACGATTCATATAAATATTATGGTATTCAAATTCGCAGTTGATTTTATTGCTGTATTCATCATAAGGTGCGATTAGAATTACTTTGAAATTGGATTTTTTTAACTCTCTTGCAAGTTCTAGTCTGAAATTATAAATATTCCATGAAGTATTTGTTACTATTGCTATTTTTTTTTTTTGATTTTTTGATTTTTTGTCTCCATATATACATTTAGATATTTTGAATTCATTTTATTAATATCATACTGTTCGGCTTTCTTGAATCCTTTTCTTGATATTTCTGAATAAAAGTCTGGATTATGAATTAATTTTTTAATTTTTTGAGCGAGATCTATTTCATTTCCTTTTTCAAAAAGAATCCCCCCATCATTTAAAACTTCTGAAAGACCAGGAACGTTTGATCCTATTGTTGGAATTCCTAAAGCCATAGATTCCACAGCGGCTAAACCAAATCCTTCCCAGTTTGAAGATAACACTGCAATATCCATTTGTTTTAAAACAGAAATTATATCATTTTGAAATCCCAAAAAATGTATTTTGTCAGTTAATTTTTCTTCCGCTGCTAATTCCTTGCATTTCGATTCAAGAGAGCCTGTGCCGGCAAAATAAATTTTAACATTATCAGGCAAATATTTTACTGCTTTTATGAGTGTTACTTGGTCTTTTTGTTTTTCAAATCTTCCAATCATAATTATTTTAATATCTAATTGACGAGGGAGATTTTTTTCAGGAACATCTTTTATTTCTGGTAATATAATTCCATTTGATATACAAATTAATTTCTTTTTAATGCTACTATTATTTAAATGATTTTCTAAATTGAGTTTAGTTTGTTCGCTGATGCAAATAATCTTGTCGTATCTATTATAAATAATTCTTTCAATGTACTTAAAGATTTTATATTTTCTTCTTCTATTCGAAGTGCTATGTTCAGTATAGATTAAAGTAGTATTTAATCCTAATGTAGCAAATGCGATGTAGTATAATGAAGGAAAAAGATGCACATGTATAACATCGAAACTATTTGATTTAACGAATTTGCGAATATTTAATAATTTGTGGAAGAAATTTTTGTATTCATCTAATATTCTTATTTTTATATTTTTATTGAGTAGAGCTTCTGTAAATTTTGGATTTTTATTATTTAAAAGTAATAAATAAACATCATGTTTGTTGTTTACTTGTATTGGTAAAAGATCAGATAACATTTTTTCTGCGCCACCACCTTGTAAATTATTTATCACATGAAGTAATTTCATTTTTTAATAATAAGCTATGAATTGATTACTGATTTAGTTCATCTAAATAAATAGTTAATCTATCAGGTCCCGTACTTTTCAAATCGAAAAGCTCATAAATTAGATAATTTTGGTATGGATTATACGGAATTACTGAACGATCTTCCATTATAAATTGTCTTGCGTTCACAAAACTATAAAACAAAACGAACGTAATTATTATTGGTTTTGATATTTGATTAAAGAATGATATTAGTTGAGGTAGACAATATAATATGCCTATTGAAAAATATAAACCTAAACGAATACCAAAATCTGCTATTTCCCATAGGAACATAGTAGCTAATGTAAATAAAGTAAAGAGATTAAAAAAGATAGTGTTTTTAGTGTCAGTTTTTAGGTAATGGTCTTTTGCAAATAACAAAAATAGATATAAAAATAAATTAACGAAAAACATAATAAAAATAGGTCTTTCTTGGGCATAAATTGCTGTTTTAGTTGTGTATGAATAAATTCTTGTAATAATAATGTTATCAGGAAGGGACAATGCTATCGTATCAATTAGTGAAGTGAGCCATCGTATTCTCAATAGAAAAACCAATAATCCTAAAATAAGAATTGGTATTAATATTTTTTTGCTAATTTTCCTTTTCAAAAAAAGTGGAGCAAATAAGAAAATAAGTGCAGAAAAATGGAACATTGAAGCAAATAATGCATTTATTATAAATTTTTTATTGTGATTTTCAATTAAGTATTGAAGGGAATAAAGAATAATATTTAGTGCTATACATTGTCTTACTCCACTCATATCAAGTATGAAAAAAATTAATACATAATATAGGAGTAATGAAAAGAAAAATAATTGTTTAGAACAATATTTAGAAAGTGATATAAATAATAAATAAGTTGTAAACAAAGAAATTAAAAAAAATAATACTTGAACATTATCGGTAAACGTTCTTACAATTGAATTTAGAAGTGTATATCCTGGCTCACTTGGATATTTGAAAAAAAATTGCGATATATCATTTTTGAATATGTTGAATATATTTTCAATATTTTCGAATTTCATTCTATAAGAGTAAAAGTCAACCGCTGTTTCATATCTCAACCCTGATGTGAATAATAAAGCTAAAAAGGCCAGACTTTTCATTATCTGAAAATATTTTGTATTCGGATAATGAAAAGTATATAGCCCAAACATTGCTATGATTGAAAATATAACCCCGTAATACATAACTTAAGCTATTTTTTTAATAGACTCTCATTTATGAATAAATTGACGTCTTTTTCAAAATCTTTTTGATTCCTACAATTTTCATAAGTTTGTAATGCCCCTTTACTTAATTGACTCCGTAAATCAGAATTGTCAAATGCTAATTTTATTAATTCATATAATTGCTGCGGATTTTTATTTTCAGCCAATAAACCATTATAACCATGTTTTACGGTTAATGATATAGCTGAATTGTCAAATGCTATCACAGGGATTCCAAAAGACATTGCTTCCATTAACACCATTCCATAACCTTCTAATAAAGAAGGGAATATAAATAATTCTGCTTTTAGGTAAAAATCATTCAATTTCTCCTCAGGAACATATCCATGAAATATAACATTATTTTTTAATTCAAAATCTTCGATTTGTTTTAATAAATAATTATAATACTCTGAATCAGCTACACGTCCAATAATGTTTAATTTAAAGTCTTTTCGTTCTTTAGATAAAAAATTCAATGATTTAATTAAAAAGTGTAGTCCTTTTCTTTTTTCAATTGTGCCTACATATAAAAATTCACCTTTCAAATATGTCTTAGTCACCGATTTATCATTTTTGGTTTTAGTAAAGGCTAATTCAATATAATGAATTTTTTTAGTAGGAAAAAGTGTTTTTGTTTTGTTTAAGGTATATGGACTAGGTATTAATAGAGAAGTTGACATTTTTAAAAAAGAAATTTCCAGAAATTTAACAATGATTTTTTTCACTCCTTCCAGTAATTCGTGTTCGTAATGATGGTGAATTACTATTATTCCTTTTCGTGGGAAAAACATGCGAATAAAAATCATTAACAGCATATGTCGATATGCCATTGTACTACTCATAAAACATATATCGTTATTCCTTACTGCTTTTAGGTGCTTTAATTCTATTATGGGTGCAAATATTTTTTTAATAGTAATCCCCTTTTTATATATATTTGGTGCACAAAACTCTATTGAACAAGAGGGATTTCTCATTATTTGTTCAAACACCCTTAAATTATAGATTTCACCTCCGGTTTTTCCGGTTGGTTTTTTGCTTAATACAATTATTTTTGTAGGGTTTTTTTTATGACTTTTGTTATTGATTTTTTCCATTTTAACCATTTAGCTAGTAAATAAAAAAAGCAATTATTAATTTTGTAACTAAATCTAGTAATGAAAAATTTAGCTATTTTCAAGTATAATTTTTGAGGTTCATAATTTGCAATAATAAAGGGCTTAAGTTCTTCAGTTTTTTTAAATTTGTCACTTGCTTTAATTTTTTCATCTAGATAGTATGAATTTATTATTGCTTTTACTAATTGATTAATTCCACAAGTTGTGTATATTGAACTAATGTAGAAATGATCTCTCAAATTATACTTTTCAATAAGTATAGGAACAATACTCATGAATTGGTTTGAGATTTCCATTAACATGGAATAACTGTTTGTTTGTTTGGTTAACGTTGTTTCAAAATAATCAAAATAGTAATGATAGTTTATGTTTGATAATAGAATTATGTTATCTATATATTTATAATATTCCAAAACAAAAAGATGATCTTCATTCAACGAAATATCCTCATTAAATCTAATATTATTTTTTATTAAAATATCTTTTTCAAATAGTTTTGCAACTGGGCAGCCATTATGAAATAATTTATGAGATACAATTCCTTTATTTAATGAATCTTGGTAGTATATTTTGTCAGGATAGGCAAATAAGATTTTAGAAGTATTATTCCAAAAATCATATTTAATTCCCTGTATGACAATGCTATTCTTAATAAGTTTATGTGAAAGGAAACCCTCGAGATAAAGTGGATCTATCCAATCATCCGAATCAACAAAAGTAATATATTCGCCTTTGGAGCACTGTATTCCAACATTTCTTGTAAATGACACTCCTTTGTTGGTGTGTGTGAGCACTTTTATTCGTGGATCGTTTTCACGATATTCACAACAAATTTTATAACTGTTGTCAGATGAACCATCGTCAATTAAAATTAATTCGAATTTTCCGTAAGTTTGAGTAAGTATACTTTCAATGCATCTCCTAATATACTTCTCGGTATTGTATATTGGTACAATTATACTAATCAATGGTTTATATTCCATTATTTATGTGAATCAGTATTTAAAAAATTAGATAAATGAAAGCGATTGCAATTTTGTCCATCGTATGAACAAGTTGAGGTATTCCCCATTTTTAGGACCACTTTTGGTCATTTCTTAATTGATTTTCTATCATAATTTCTGATAATGGTGATGGGGGATTGATAAGTTCATTTTTATTCCTTTTTATGCCGCCTGATAGCGTTCTGCCGGAGTCTTTCTGTCAATCCCCTGATGATGTAATTCGTAGTTGTAGTAATGCATATATTCCTTTAAACCCTGATACAGCTCCAAACCATCACCCGCAGGATGCAAATACACATAGTCGTACTTCACTGATCTCAGGAACCTCTCAATAAAGATGTTGTCTATCGCTCTGCCTTTACCATCCATGCTGATTTCGATACCCTCGCTTTCCAAACAGCTTATCCAATCTTCGCAGGTAAATTGGCTGCCTTGATCGGAATTGATCATCTCCGGCTTGCCATAATCTTTCACGGCCTGTTTTTATCACCGCAATCGATGCTTTTGCTTCCAAACTATTGGAGATGCCCCAGCCTACAATGTAACGACTGTACAGATCGATGATCGCCGTCAAATACAGAAACCCTTTCTTCATGGGAAGATAGGTAATATCGATAGCCCATACCCGGTTGGGATGTTCTATCTTCAATCCCTTTAACAGGTACGGTCGAATGTATTTACTCAATCCCGGTTTGCTCAGATTTCTTTTCGAATATGTCGCCATCAATCCCATCAAGCAAAGCAGTCGGCGAACCCTTTTATGATTGACCACAAAACCTAGTGAGAACAGGAAATCCTGTACACGAAGAACCCCTTCCGTGGGATGATCCAAATAATGCTTGTTTATCTTGCGCATGATCTCCGGGTTTTCTTCCGATTCCCCAACCGGTGCATAATATATGCTGCTTCGATTGACAGACAAAATATCACACTGTTTGCGAATGCTTACCACATTCCCCTTGCTCACAAGATTCCTGCATGCTTTCATAGACCGGCTTTCTTTAAGTTTTTTTAAAAAGTCGTTCTCCATTTCCAACTCTCCAATCTTGGTATAGAGCTTATCGACATCGATTCCGTTGCCACTTTCCTTTTTCTTTTCGAATACTTCTGCCCCCATGTTCGATAAATTCCTGTTTCCATTTACTGATCATGACAGGGTGCACTTCAAAACGCTTGGATGGCTCTGCAAGTGATTCCCTCTCTTTCAGTACCTCGATGGCTACTTTGGCTTTAAAGTCGGCTGAAAATTTTCTTCTTGTTGCTTTCATAATCGCCACTAATTTACTCATTTTTTTCAACTTAACTAGTGGTCTAATTTTTGGGGAGTACTATAATACTAAAACGATTACGGAAACTTTAGGATTTACTGCCATAACGTTTGAACAGAGAAAACTTTTTGATAAGAATTTTAATTCAACTCAAACTTTTGCTTAAAAATAAAATACTTTTTTTGCGAAGATGATTTATTAAAGAGTCAATTCGATCGTCATCGATTTTTCCCTTCAATATCGAGGAATCTATATTTTCTACTTCGTCTATTTTCCTTTGCCGCAAATTTAAAAGATCCAGCAAGGAATTGAATCTCGATATACCTCTTTTTTTGTTGCCAATAACAAGAAACGGCTTCTCAAATATAATAGAAAAAATGGTTCCGTGAAAGGAATCGGTGATGATAAATTCTGCATCCACAAAAGCACGCAACCATTGTTCGATGGGTGGGTAAATGCATTTTTCTATTTCGCTCTTGTTTGCTTCAATTAGGAATTGTTTTGGGAGCAATTCAAAGGGAGTTAAGTTTCTGTATTTTGCAACTTCGTTCACAATATTGGTTTTCTTTTCATCCTTGTCTAAGATATATACGAATAAATTACCTTTGCTTGGCGTTGTGCTAGCATTGTTGATTAACGATAGGTAATCTTCTTTGTTCAATAATAGAGTGGGGTCTAACAGATGAACGGCATCCACGCCTAAATATTTTTTACACAATTCTATTCCCGAATCCTCCCTTACCGATATGGCATGAAATTGTTTGGCGAGCCGGGCACATTCTTTTGTTTGTTCTTGGGTAAATTCCCACTCATCCACACCAAAAGATGCCGCATAGGCAATTTTTTTCACATTATGATCATTTTCCAAAAAATCCAGAAAATAATTCGTAAGGCAGGGAGAGTATCGAGGTCTCCAAACCTGGTCGCTACCGACTATGTAGGCATCAAAGGCATATTTTTTATGTAACCGTTTCAATTGTTTGGTCGATGTTATTTTTTCGGTTGTTTGAATGTTGTTTTTTATGAATGCTCTTATATATTGTGTAATGATTTCTTCTTCTTTTTTAGTCGGCCATACCCGAATGGGGGCATTTCTATTAAAAGGTTTCAATAACATCCTTTTTATTATAGAAGCGTATTTACGGTAAGGGGGAGAATTAAAATTCCTATCGATAGTCCATACTTCATGCCCCATATCTTTCAATACCTTTTGTAGAGCATAGTTTTGCAAAATACCACCATAGTTTTTATGCAAGGGTTGAGTAAGTATTCCGATTTTCATTGGTTAATCAATAATGTGTAGATTTTCACTTGCAGGCCTTCTTAGTGATAAAGTAGTTCTAAAATTATCCTCAGGTATGCCAACAGCAATAAGACAGATTATTTTTTCAGATTCCCTTAATCCAAGAATATTTTGTACTTTTTTGTCTGCTTCAATAGTCAATCCCCAATGCGCAGGACAGGCACCTATTTGATAATAATGTAATGCATACAATAGATTCATTAAATATATTCCACCATCGATGAATAGCTGATTCCGTTCTCCAATGGAATAAAAATAATTACGATCACTGGTTAATACAATCAATTGGGATAATTTTTCATCGTATCCTTTTAATCCTCCTTGAATATTTAAAATGGAATCTATTTTTTGTTTATTTTCTAATAGATAAACAGATATACTTTGTCTGTTGCATACAGATGGTGCATTATTTGCTAAATCAACAACTTGTTGAAATATTTCAACGGGAATTTTTTCACCTGTAAAATTTCGTACACTGCTTCTCGAAGAAGAAAATTCTTTAAAATCGGAATAAATGGATTTGAAAAACATGTCTTTTGTGTGATTTTTCACAGGATCTCCCGATATTTTTAAATTACTTTTCAAATACTCATAATCTTCTATTGGAAAATAGTCGGATATATCGATTTGATTTTTTTGGTGGATGTCATAATAGACACATAAATTTAATATAGCTGCTTGTATGTGGGTGCGATTGTTTACATTGGAAAGATCAATGCTTTTGAGATACTTGATAAGTTCTTTTATTTTGCGTTCTGCAAAACGAAATCTTATGGGGTCATAAAGAAATCCTTTTTCAATGGAATGGTAAAGCAGCGTTATTTCGGATTCTTTTTTGTTAAAGGTATCTTTATTGAATACAGAGGAATGTTTTTTATATAGTTTATAATCCTCGATGTAATTTCTTCGAAGCATCCAAAAATTATGATATCCATTTATTTTGGCTATTATTTTTTCGCTTAATATTTTTTTTGCGAGTGTTTTTATTCTGTTCATTTTTTATTGGATAATTTTGGCTTTCAATTTTTTTAATCCTTTGCTAAAGAAAATTTTTTCATCTCTGCTTAATCCAAAAAAGAAAATTACATTTAAAGAACTAACTATAGCAGTAAATACTACAATAATGCATCTAAGGATCGATATATTCATAAATATGTAAAACAGTAATGGTATAATAACAGCAAAGATACTCACTGATGTAATTTTTAATATTACCTGATAAAAGAAATTTTCAATTTTCAGCTTTACAAGATTTTTCAAGATTAATAATCTCAGCAACAATGCTAATCCAGAGATGCCAATACTTATATAGATTGTAATTTGTGGTTGAAATCCGAGTTTTAAAAACAGATAAGAAACAGGTAAATTCAGGATCAATAAACCGCCTACTATGCTTTGATAAAGCTTTATTTTTCCGGAAGCTTGAGCAGCAGTCATCAAGGGGCCTGAAATGCAATCGATTAAGACATTGATGATCACCAGTCGTGTGAAAATAACGGTATATTCGGGCACCGTTTTAAGCCATAATCTCAGTATTTGTTCGGTTTCGAGTAAAATAGGAAGCGACAGGGTAAAAAGCAAAAAAAAAGAATATTTGGCTCCTCTATAAATCAACTGATGCATATATTTTAAGTCGTTAATGGCGTATGATTTGATAATTTGCGGATTCATGGCCATTTGAAAATTGGCAACGAATTGGTTTACGGCACTGCTTACCTGATAGGCAATTCCTCGCGCGGCGTTAACCACAGGACCAAAAAACATATTCAATAAAACATTTACCCCCTGATCTTTTAAAACAGCAGCAATATTACCCCACAGATTCCAGCCGGCATAACTGACTAATGTTTTAAATAACGGTTTATCCCAAAAATATCGGAATTTGCTTTCTTTGAAATTTTTGCTGCAATAGATTCCGTAAATGAATCGGATGATTAAGGAAACACAAAATGTTAAAACGGCATAGAATTTTAATTTATCGAACCCGAACCATTGCAACATGAATACAATAAACAGTTTTAAACTCACTTCAACGATACTTACCCACGCGAAAACATTCATGCGTTCATGTGCAATAATCATTGCGTTGTAGGGAACGCTTACCATGTATACCATCATGGCTAAAATGGAAAATTGATATACCCATTGCGCAGCACCCATTCTGCCGGAGGGTATGGTTAGTTGGGAATTGACAAACCACAAACCGACTGTTTCGGCTAAAATAAGAATGATGAAAGCAATGAGGAAGTGAATGTTCACGCTCATGCTGAAAACGTTGCGCAACTGGTCGCGATCCCCTTTTCCTATTTCAAATGACAGAAACCGTTGAGTGGCAGAAGCCATAGCACTGTTCAGAAACCCGAACATGGAAACAAATCCGCCAACCACATTGTAAATACCGAAATCTTCAACGCCCAGCGTATTCAGCACCACTCTTGATGTGTACAACGATACCAACATGGTCAGTATCATGCGGAAGTACAGCATCAGCGTATTTTTGGCTATACGTTTGTTATTTTGTGATGCAGAAAATTCAGGAGCGTTTTCTTTCAAATCGAGATGATTATTTTATGACTTCAACAATCTTTTATAAACGAAATATCATGCTAATGCATTTGTAGCTTGATTTAAATCGTTGCCACGAATAGTTTTTACAGTTTCCCATCAATATTACCTTGTAACATTCCTTTTACGTCGTAAATTACCGTGTGGCCGTTTTTGAGGGTGTCGAAATCGATTTCCTTGAATGTATCGTGTGCTACGGCAAGGATGACGGCATCGAAGGTGTCGTTCGGCAATTCGTTTGAGATTTCCACACCATATTCGCGGCGGGCAACGTCTGGATTTGCCCATGGATCGTGAACAGTAACGTGGGCGTTGTATTGTTGCAGGGTGCGTACGATATCGATGACGCGGGTGTTGCGCACGTCGGGACAGTTTTCCTTGAAGGTGAATCCCAGTACCAGGATCTTGGAATTGAGTACTTGAATCCCTTTTTTCAGCATCAGCTTCACTACCTGATCGGCCACGTATTCGCCCATGCCGTCGTTCATGCGGCGGCCGGCAAGGATGATTTCGGGATTGTATCCGTATTGTTGGGCACATTGTGCCAGATAGTACGGGTCCACGCCGATGCAGTGTCCGCCCACCAGTCCGGGTTTGAAGGGAAGGAAGTTCCATTTGGTGGCAGCG
>Ga0265293_10012245_pt1 | contig 11428 bp, 12 predicted proteins | sample Munlanlewell138R_FD_192505 | JGI IMG/M metagenome (GOLD analysis project Ga0265293, IMG submission 192505) | Leachate microbial communities from a municipal landfill in Southern Ontario, Canada - Leachate well 138R | ecosystem: Engineered > Solid waste > Landfill > Unclassified | place: Canada... | reverse complement strand
TGTGTCTTAGTGGCTTCTTTGGATAAAAACACTTCGGATGCAAATACTATTAAAGGACCATATTCACCTGCTTTAGAATCGGAAGCAGTCAAAATGGAATCCATTATATTAAGTGCGAAATCAGAGCTTATAGCCGATAAATTTCTTTGTGCACCTGTAAGTACTATTGGGATGTTTAAATCGGTTGTAAGGTCTAAAAAGTAAGCAGTTTCTTCCAAGGTATCTGTTCCATGAGTAATCACGATGCCATCATAGCTTTCCTCATTTAATCTAATTATAAGTTCTCTCAGCTCCATTAAATTTTTATGGCTAATATGTGCACTGGGGATATTTATAAAGTCAATGTCCTGTACAGTAATGCTTTCTAAAGCCGGTAATCCGCTAAGCAACTCCATCCCACCAGCCATAGGCTCAGCCAATCCGGTTTTATTCGACTTCATTGATATTGTTCCTCCGGTTGTAACTAAAGCTATCCTTTTCAATTCTATCTCCTCCTGTGATTAATAGTATATAATAGTTATTACTTTAATTATAAATCAAAATGGTATGGTTATACCACTTAAAAATATAATGATAGTTTAGTTGCTATTATGGAGTAATAGCTTAAAATTTATCAATAATCCTTGATTTGTATAGATGAAATAAAAATCATTTTACACTACCTAGATAGGTCTTGTTTCTTTAATATTTTTGTCACAAAAGGAGCCCTCAATCTACTAACTGATGGAAAATTTGACCCCAATAATGGCCTTACGTAGAAATAAAATTTATCAGTAACATTGTTACCTGCTTTGTTAATAAATTCATCTGGCATTAATTTTGTTTTCCCACTAATATCCCGAATTTTCTCTAACGTATAATTTACTGAGTAATCTCCTATACGTTTTATTGCCACCGAACCACTTAAGTTATCCCAAAGTGCAAATTGGGCTGCCTTTTCCCCTACCTCTCTTGCTTCTCTTTGGTCCACATCAGAAGCATTTTCTAGAAAGGAACGTTGTAGGTATCCAAAGGTATCCATTCTCACCCTTTTAATATTTAATTTCTTTTTGATTTCATCGGCTAAAAATATTCCAAGGGCATTTCCTTCAAGATGAATATTTCCATGTGCATCCTTCTCTAGGCTTTTTGCAAATTTTGTGGCAATAGCTATGCCATTTTTATCTTGAATACCTTCGGATAGCGCGATTACACACCTTCCATATCTATCGTATACTTCCTTTACATTAATGAGAAACTTATCAATATCAAATATCTTCTCTGGTAGATATATTAAGTGAGGTCCATCGTCAGGATAAATTTTTCCTGCTGAAGCAGCTGCAGCTAAAAAACCTGTATGTCTTCCCATTACAATCCCTATATATACTCCCCCTAAGGATCTATTATCTAAATTTATCCCCATGAAAGCTTGGGCAACAAATCTTGCAGCAGAACCGTAACCAGGGGTATGATCGTTTAGAACTAAATCATTATCTATAGTCTTAGGTATATGTACTACCCTAAAATCATAATTTTCTTTTAAAGCATTATCTTTAACAATCTTTAAAGTATTTGAAGAATCATTACCGCCTATGTAGAAGAAGTATCTAACATCATGTGCCTTTAACACTTTAAATACTTCAGCACAATATTTATTATCTGGTTTTTCCCTCGTAGAAAGCAAAGCTGCAGCAGGTGTTTTTGCTATTTGTTCTAGGTTACTTGAGGTTTCGTGGCTTAAGTCCATAAAATTTTCGTTGACTATTCCTTCCACACCATTTAATGCTCCATATATTTTTGTAACCTGAGAAAATTTTCTTGATTCCAATATTGTACCAACTAAAGATTGGTTTATAACATGGGTTGGTCCGCCACCTTGGGCAATAACTACCTTACCTAATAAACTCATAATCATACCTCCGTTTTCACATGTATTTTAAAAATATTTATTTGACAATTAAAATGATAAAAAATCTTTTCTTATGCATAATGTTATTTTTGAAACTTGAAAACTAAACACAACTTATATTTTATGTTAAATATGGTTAGTAATTTTAAAAGAGAACTTTTTTCTTATAGCATAATTTATGTTTAGGCACACATTTATATAAACTATTTAGATAATTAAATAGATTTTGATTTTTTTAATCAATAATTTGCCACCACTATATTTTTTGTAAATTTGATGGTAGAATTATTGTCTCATTATAAATTTTCCCTAGTCTTTCAAATTCTAAGGCTATCATATATTGTAATCGCCTTGCCCTTGATTTGATTTTGTAAGATGATATTTTGACCCAGTGACCCAGTGAGACTTTGGTTTCAGTATCTTTATATGTACAACTACAATATTTTTTAATATAAGGTAGTGTGTCATTGTTCCGTCTTAGAATTATAATTATTAGTAAATGATATTTAGTATCTAGGCTAAACTCAAAGCCTACAAAATATCTTTAGATTCATATATTGAAAAATTAGCTGTAAAAAGATTTATATCAAGCTGCCAGAGAAGTCAAACATATGTAGAAAAGACACAAAATATAGCCAGATCATATCCTATAAATTCTAACTCTCTTCTATTTAGCAATGTTGTCTTTTCGCTTTCTAACATATTTGCTAAAATAGGTATGCCAAAACTACTAGTAACTTTCTTCATCCCTTCTATAGGTTCAACAGATTCAATAAATAAAATAACAGCCCCCGCTTTTTTGTATGCTTTCCCGCGGTTAATAGCTTCTTCTATGCCAAACTTAGTACGGGCATCAGTCCTTGACATAATGAATCCAATCTTGTATCACAGGCGGCTTTTATTTTTCCTATCATCTCCCCCTCTGGTACTATTTCCCTTCCAAGCATATGTTCACATTTTTTTTGGAGCTAATTGATCTCCTAACTGAATACATGCAATACCCGCCTTTTCGTACTCCCTAACCATTCGCATAACATTTACCGCTTAAACAATATTAGCAGTTCTTTGAATCATTCCTGTCATAGTTAGAAGACCTAGATCAGGTTTTCCTAAAATGCTAGCTGATACACCGTATCCAGTCATATATATTGCTTCGAACCCTTCTTTTCCAATTATCTTTGCAACCAATACATCGTGTGCATTTAGAGTCATAAGAGTCTGCTCTCTTGCAATTAACTCGCAAAACTTTGCTATCATACTTTCCAAAATGAATCACCTAATATGCATATGTAGATTTAGTTTATTTACCTACCATGTATCGTTGCAATTCTTATGCCAAGTTTATAAATGTTTAAATACCTACTTAGTTCATAGGTAATTTATCATTATGTTGCATATAATAACATAGCGATGTGTTCAATTGAAACGTTCGTTACATGCCTTTTAGCTTCCTTCATAAAAAGGTACGACTAACATCCAAAATTTTAGCAGCATACCCAACCATGTTTTTTTATTTTACATACATTGAACAGTCGCAAAATGGACATCTATCAGGCGGTGGGGAAAAGCATTATAGTTTTTCGCTTTAAAGCTTTTAGGTTTATTTTCTGTGTAAAAAATTATTTGCATTGAATCACCTCTAATGCAAATAATCTTATCATAATCTCAACACTATCATAAACTAATTATGCGAAGAAAGGTATCCATATCTTGCCAACCTTGCGGCAAAACTGATAAAACATCAAATATTTCAGGCACAAAATTTTTGGTTTTCATTCTATTAATAATATTGCATTTTGAATACAGGTAATGGTTTCGAAGTAACGCAAATGGTAATGTGCAGGCGGCATACAAATAATAACGAAGCCCAATTCATTGGCTATTTGGATAATACGCTTATCCAATTTTTTTACGAAAAGAGCCATAGTACTCACATTAATATGCTCTAATGTAAATGCCTGACATAAATGCAGCGGTGAAAAATAATACCCTATAAAGGTAACACCGAAAATAAAATATGTGTAAATATAGAGATCCCAGCCGCCAATATTTAATTTAGATAGCATAGATAATATTATTGCTAAAGGTGCTGTTGTATTCCCGGTTATATACCCGAAAAAGAATGCGGCATAAGAAAAAAAAACATAAAAAATAATCCACTGCTCATACTAAATATATTATTAAACAAGCTGATTAAACCATCTATATTTAATATTACATCGTATAAATTGGCTAACTTCCATATACCTAAGCTTAAGATTATTGTTGATATTGCTTTTGATGTTACAAAGGCTGATTTGGATGTTTCCGGTGATATTAATTTTAAGGAAGCATTATATATTGGTTCCATACTTTCTATTGATTCTATATGTGCAGGATTTGGTTATTCCATTGGTAATGCTAATACTTTATATTTCTTTATATTTGTATTTATCATCAACATTATCTCCATTTCCTGCGGTTTGGCCTTAGGGGGTAAGGTAGAGTATCCTAAAAGGAATTTAAAGGCCTCTTTACTTCCCGGAATTATATTGATTACCATTGGGATATTAAAGTGGATTTACTGATATAGTATATATTTGTTGTCACTCTGAGCGATAGGAAAGAGTCTTATGTTTCGATAAGAAGATTCTTCGACTATCATAATAGGCGGTCACAGACCGCCCCTACATTAGCGGGGCAATTCTATGGGGCCAAGATGATGTTGTAGCGGCAGCGGCTTGAACTTCTTATTACTGCCACTTTATTTGAATTGTATCAATACCAATATCTAGAAGGCTTAGCTCCATATGAAAAACATTTATTTAGGTTGCGCTTACAATTGTCTCCAACGAAGGGACAGTAAATACTATGGCAGCAGTATTACGCGCTTCCGTCTATACGCAAGCCGGTGAACCCGATGACACGTTCCGCTGAGGAAATGGTACGTACAAATTCCTTTTATCAGTTTTCCAAGGGGCTAAATAGGTAAAACTCAGGGCAGTCTGAATTCTACAAAAAGTTAATAAGATCATATTCATGGGCTTTGTTATGAAAAATACTATTTCTATATCATATACTGTTAGAACATTGAAATTAATGCGAACTCTGCAACCCTGTCTTTTGGAATTTATCACAACTAATGTTGTGAATTGTTCTAAAGGACTTCTCAACATAAAACCCTGAAAAAATCTTAAATTTTAATATTTTCCACCCTGCCCCGAAACCTAATCTTTTGGGTTATACTAAGCAGTTTCAATTTTTTCACCAAGTATATAGGACGTAATTTTAGATGATACATCTTTTTGTCCGGTAGACCAATCCAACTCATATAACTGCAGTTGTTAGTCAAAGTAAATCTTTTCCGGATTTTCTTTTATCATAATGCGGATATCTCTTTGGGAAATTCCCATTGTCAAGAGGTTTGAAACCATCATCCGCATCCCTTCTGCTGCCGGGGGCCAGATATTTAATCCAAAATCCGTCCCCAATACAATATTTTTAGGCCCGACACCGCATATCATTTCCGCAAGCTCCGTAATATCTTCGCAGGGTTCATTAGGTTTTCCCAGATAAGGGGCCAAAATAAGCATGATGGTGGCGCCCAGATCCACAAGCTCTTTTTGTTCTGCAATAGAATAATAGGTAATATCTGCATTGGCATGTGTGATGACGAATTTTTTCATGCCTTGGGATACGGCTTCTTTCAGGCATGCATGGACTTCTCTTTTTGAGGAATGACTTGTTTCATATACGCCGTTATATTTTTTGCAGATTGCTATTATTTCCCTAGTCTCATCGCGTAATTCATCTGAATCCGCAGATTTCACAGTTCTAAAGCCCTCAAAGCTTGTATCTACGCCCAGACTTTTATAGTTCTTTGCATTTTTAAAATCCGGTGATTTAATACGGTCAAACATCCAGCCGGATTCAAGCGAAGCCATCCAGAATACACGGCCGCCCAAACGAAAGCTAGTTTCAACAGCAGCAGGATTCAGACCACCGATGCTTTTTGAAACGGTCACTCCCCCAACCATTTTAACATCTTCCTGTACCTCATTAATAACTGCTGCAACAGGGGCAGTGGAAAAATCGTGATCTTTCACCACAAATCCCTTCATTCCCTCGTTTTTAAAGTCCTGAGCGTTCTGCCACATTGTTCTGCGGCGGGCTTGAATACATGGCCTTGCATGAAGATGAACATCATATCCACCTTCAAGAACTTTCGTTACATTGTCTTGCATTTATATCCTCCCAAAATATATTTTCAACTTGATGAAAGTGGGTAGAAGACCCTTCTTATTATGAGTGTTGACTACACACCGTACGGTGTGCAGTCAACATTATTTTATACCCCCGTTTTAATACTAAAAACCTTTACCAAGGATTATAGTCGCCGACAAAGCCGTTCCATTTGCCAGCACGAACCTGATCAATTATATTTTGGGCTTCGTCAACGTATTTGGCTCCAACAAGATCTTTCTGTTCAGAAGCAATAGCTTCACCCACTTTTTTGAATTCAGCCATATCTGCATCGTTAATTGTGGAAAACTCACATCCTTTTTCTTTATACAGTGATATACAATTAGCTTCCATGTCCGAGCATGATTTGCCCATATATTGAGCATAGTCCATCAAAGCATCGTCAAGAATTTTCTGGGCTTCTTCGTCAAGGCTGTTCCAATACTCCAGATTGATAAGAGGGAACTGTAAAGTAGCACTATTTCTATCCCAGAGAAAATACCCTGCACCTTCATAGAACTTTGTGGTATAGAATGCACGGGCAGTCGTTACAACGCCGTCTATAGTACCCTGCTGCAATGCAGTAAAGACTTCAGATACTGCCATCGGAGTACAGCTAATCCCCATTTTTGCAAATGATTTGAGCATAATAGGAGCGGTTGGTGTGCGAAGCTTCAAACCCTGAAGGTCGGAAAGTTCCGCAACTTTTTTCTTCGTTCCGACACCCATCCATCCATTGACCCATGGATAACCAATATGGATGCCCTTTGCTTCCGCCAGTTTATTTAGATCATTCTGAACATTGGAATAAGCAACCGCCAGATATTCCTGATTGTTGTTATACATATACGGATAGTCGTATAAATAGAATGCAGGTATCCCAGCGTTGGTAGCAAGCCCATAACCGGGATTATGAGTATGCTGAATTGTTCCTTCAACAACTTGGCTGCATGCTTCGGATTCGTTGCTTGAAAAAGAAGCATTAGCAAATATGGTGACTTTGAATCTCCCACTTTCTTCAAGAGCGTCTTTCAAATAAAGATAACCTTTCTGGAAAAGATCCTCTTCTGATTCAACGTGGGATATTTTGTATTCATATACTTTTTTTTCTGTTGTAGATGCAGGCGCAGCCGGCTCATCTTCAGTTTTTTTGCCACATCCTACAGTGATAGAAAGAATTAATACAGCAACCAGTAAGATGCTTAGTAATTTTTTCATTTTTCTTTCCCCTTTCATTTTTGATTTACTATGGATTTTTCAGTATCCTTTTAATTCTGTCATATATTCAAAAGTTACATCCCTCTACAGCCTAGATTTGTCCCCCTCTTTTTCTTCAAGGACACCCTGATAGTAAATATACTTTTTAATAAAGTTTACAAGCATCCTGCTTATCATCAATGCATAGCAAACCGGTACAGCAAGCCACACATACCAAAGCGGAAAAAATGTCGCCGCCCCGAATTGGCCCGTGGATTTAACACTGAATGCATACCGAATCCCGTAGTACAAAATTATACCGGCAAGGACGAAACATAATAGATCGCCGATGATTTCAATATATTTTCTAATCTTCCGAGGCCACAGCATTATGGCAAAATCCACTCTGATATGCTCATCGCTTTTCATAGCATAACTGCAACCAAGAAATATGATCCATATAAACATATATCTTGCGGCTTCTTCGCTCCATGTAGAGGCATTCCCCAGCGCATATCTCGTAAAAACCTGCCAAGTGAGTATAATACAGGCTAGCATAAGCAATATCGCTCCCAACACCGCTTCTGTATTGTCGTATATGGTAAGAAATACCCTCATTCTTTTATTCTTAATCAAAAAGTTTCCCCCTTTCATAAATATTCATCACTTTATCAAGTTTGGTATAGCTAATGACAGCCAAGGAACGAATGTTATGATTAACTGAGCAGTAAAAACCGCTATGAGAAGTGGTATCATCGGTTTGGCTATCTCGGATACAGGAGCCTTGGAAATACTTGATGCCACGAATAAACTCTGCCCTACAGGAGGAGTGGCAAGTCCTATACAAAGATTGCAAACAAGAATTACCCCGAAATGGATTGGATCCACACCGAATTGCCTGACTATAGCCCAAAGAATAGGTGAAGTAATTATAACCGCACTGGAAGTCTCCATCAGGCACCCTACAATAAATAGAATAACATTTACAATTAACAACACAGCCACTTTGCTACTGGTTACCGACATCACCCAATTTGAAACAATATTTGGAAGATTAGCAATAACCATAACCCTGCCGAAAACGACGGCAAAGCCAAGGAGCGAAAGCGCAATGCCTGTGCTTTTTAGAGCCTTGATCAAAATTTTAGGCATATCTTTTACTTTGAATTCTTTATAAACAAAAAGGCCGAGTATAATGGAAAGGTCCGTGGCGATGATGGCTGCCTCTGTCGGAGAAAATACACCTCCATATATACCTCCGAGAATCACAATTGGAATGCTAAGCGACCATTTTGTTTTATTTAAAGTGGTCATTTTTTCCTTAAAAGTTGATTTAGGACCGGTTGGATATCCCTTTATTCTAGCAATAAAATAATTTACAACCATAAGGAATAAGCCAATGAGGATACCCGGCAGAATTCCTGCGGCAAAAAGCTGCGTAACAGATGTGTTAAGAATAATCGCAAAAAGAATAAAGGAAATACTGGGGGGGATAATCGGCCCCAAAGCGCTTGAAGTCGCAGTCAATGCGGCTGCATAACCCCGTTCATATCCTTGTTTGGTCATGGTAGGAATCATAAAACCGCCAATAGCAGCGCAGGTCGCGACCCCCGAGCCGGATAGTGCAGCAAAAAACATGCAGGACAAGACGGTTACCATACCCAGTCCGCCCTTCATATGCCCCACCTGTGAATTGGCAAAATCAACTATACGTTTTGATACCCCACCGGCAGTCATAAATTCACCCGCCAGAATAAAGAACGGAACGGCAATCAGTGCGAAGCTGTCACCTGAGTTGCAGAGACCGCTCACTATATTTATATAATCAAAAATTTGTCCGGTAGCAACACATGCAACAATCGCAAGGCCAATTGCCATAAAAATCGGCATGCCCAGCAACAGCATTCCGAAAAACACAACAATTAACAGTAAGTTTATCGACATTTCAAATCAGCACCCTTCTATATGACCTTTATTAGAAAAACAGAAAACCGGTTTTTTTAATCTGTGCCAGAACATGACAAAATGCATAACTGACTCCATCAAGCACTATAAAAGTCGTGCGGCGTGGAACCCCTCATGAACCGCTGTATAAACTTTGCGGGGGCTGACGCAGTCTCCTATAGTCTTCAATTCCCTGACCTTATCAATAAGCTGCGTTTCCAAGCTGTCATCAGATTTAAACCCACAGGCCAGAACAATATCATCGCAAAGCAATTCCTCCTCTGTTCCTTGGCAGTTGATGATGCATCCTCCTTTTTTCACCCGATAAAGCTGCGTTCCCAAGTATATTTTAATGCTACTTTCGCTCAACAATCGTTTAAGCATTTGCTCATTATTTCTGTTCAGTGCTTCTCCAGGAAAAAGTTTGCCCATCATCTCAATAATTGTAACATCCTTCCCTTTTGCATTTAGCATCAGCGCCGTCTCACAGCCGACAAGGCCACCTCCTATTACTGCTATTCTTTCACCCACAGATTCTATCCCAACCAACACATTATAAGCAATTTTTACATTGTCTCCCTTTATACTAGGTATCGGAGGGAAAAAAGGTTTTGCTCCCACAGCTAATACCACCATGTCGGCATCGTAAGCTATTATCTCTTCCGCTTCAGCCGGTTTTGAAAGCCTGACCCTGACATTACTCCTTTTAAGCTTTCCAATCATATAATCAAGATATTTGCCAACATCTTTCTTAAATCTGGGAGCAGCAGCAGCTGTAAGATTACCTCCAAGTAACGGCCTTTGCTCCCACAGTTCTACATCGTGCCCGCGTTCTGCTGCATCTATTGCGCATTCCATACCACCCGGACCACCGCCAATTACAAGCAAATTTTTGGGATTGTCCGTAGCCGTAAGAAAATAATCTTTTTCATGTCCGCAATAAGGGTTAACTGCACACATAAGATATTTCCCTTGATGCATTCCCAGATGGCACTCATTACAGTAAATACATCTGCGTATCTCACCATATCTCCCGCTTTTAACTTTTTTCGGCCATTCGGGATCTGCAATCGCCTGTTTCCCAAGAGCTACAAAATCTGTCTTTCCTTCTTGAAGAGCTTTCTCGGCAATTTCGGGATCCCCGAGCTTCCCGTCACAAAATACGGGAATGGCGACTTCTTTCTTAACCATTTCGCAAAGATGAATCTTAGAGGCATCGCGGTTATAAACCGTGGTTATTTGGTAATAGTACTGCTCGTGACTGCCGTGATCTACGTGTAGAGCATCAACTCCCGCCTTTTCAAGAATTTTTGCAACTTCCAACCCTTCCTGCATAGATCTGCCTTCCGGAATTTCATGAGTAACGGTGAACTTGAAAATAATTGGAAATCTATTTCCACAAGTATTCCTCACTTCTTTAATCATTTCCAGAGGAAACCTCATTCGGTTTTCAAGACTACCCCCATATTCATCGATTCTGTTGTTCCAAAGACTTGTCATAAACTGATCAATCAAATATCCGCCATATCCCTGAAACTCCACAGCATCAGCTCCGGCAGTCTTTGCTAAAGATGCAGTGTAACCGATTTTTTTTATGAGATCATGTATCTGCTCAATTGAAAAGGGCTTACAAATCAGATCAGGAAACCAGCATGAAGGCACTGCACTTGCAGCGTAAGGGGGCGTATTTGGATCGGAATAACCCATACGGCCGCATCCCGGGCTAATCTGGACACAAACCTTTGCTCCATGCTGATGACACTCGTCAATCAGCGCTTCCAGACGTCCGACCTTATGAAAGCTATCCAGCATATTGTTAGGGCGTGTCTCATACTTGTCCGTAGCAATATTGCACGCCAAAACAATAAGTCCAAAACCACCCTTAGCGCGTTCCACATAATAGTCCTTAGACTGAGTTGAAAATCCTCCGTCCACGTCGGAGCTGGTCCCCATAGGACTCATGATTATCCTGTTCTTCAGTTTTACATTGCCTATGGCTGCCCTTTCAAAAAGCTTCATCTTTATTTCCTCCTATAGATAAATTATTATAGTGCTAATAAAAAGTCACGATTCCTTTCATAAATCCCGCAGGCGGATTTATGAGCCATTCATAGCCGGCCGCTGCATCTTTGAAAGGCACAAAATGGGTCACCATCTCGTCGATCGGCAACCGCCCGT
>Ga0265293_10012242_pt1 | contig 11430 bp, 6 predicted proteins | sample Munlanlewell138R_FD_192505 | JGI IMG/M metagenome (GOLD analysis project Ga0265293, IMG submission 192505) | Leachate microbial communities from a municipal landfill in Southern Ontario, Canada - Leachate well 138R | ecosystem: Engineered > Solid waste > Landfill > Unclassified | place: Canada... | reverse complement strand
TGCCAAGGTGTGAAGGATTTCGACCATCTGCGTCTGGTGAGCATTACCGGCTACGCAAACAGCGAGAACTACAACGACTACGATATCTCCGCGTCCCACAATGCATTCCTGGTTGCCAATTACTCCCAGGACAGTGAGTCCTGGACTCAGGAATTTCAGGTGCTGTCACCGGAAGACGCTCTCGTGGATTGGATCGTGGGTGGCTATTACCTGCACGAAATCGCGGACTACCGGGCTATTTACTCCGGTGCCGCCTTTGGTGGTGTCAATCAACAGACGGGAGATGGCACTGGCACCACGGACTCTTACTCCGCCTTCGCGCAGGCCACTTTCGAAATGGTGCCTGACATGAACATGACCATTGGTCTGCGTTATACGCGCGATGAGCGTGAGCTCAGTGAGGCGGGAGGTACCTTTGGACCGCTCGGGGGTGCGCCTGTCGTGATGGCGGGGCCGTTCTCCAGTAACGAGAGCTTCACCAGCGTAACCGGTCGCTTCTCCATCGACTATCAGTTCACTGATGATTTCATGGGTTACATTGCCTATAACCGCGGCTTCAAAAGTGGCGTTTATTCTCTGGGAAGCTACAACAGCGGCAGTGCGGGCCCGCTGGATCCGGTCGAGCCCGAGGAGATCAACGCCTATTCCATCGGCTTCAAATCCACCTGGGCAGAAAATCGTATCAGGCTGAATGCCGAAGCGTTCCTTTACGATTACACCAATATTCAGGTGCAAAACAATCTGCCAACCGGTGGCGGTTCGCGCATCGTCAACGGCGGTGAGGCGACCATTCAGGGCGTCGAGGCCGAGCTCACTCTCAACCCGGTCGACAATCTGATCTTGACTGCGGGATTCGTTGCACTCGATAGCGAGTACGACAGCTTCGAAACCGGTCCCACGTATTTTCCTCTGCCGCCCAATGACCAGATCGCGATTCCCTCAGGCTGCGCCTTCAACACCTACCCGACGGGAGCAGGCCCCTCGGCGGAGCGCGGCTGTGACCTGGATGGCAACGAGTTACTGCAAGCGATTCCTTTCACCAGCACGCTGTCCGCAATCTACACCATCCCCACTGATGTAGGCTTTTTCGATCTGGCGCTGTCGTGGGCCTATACAGACGATTATTTCTTCGAACCTCACAACGAGAAGTGGGTGCAGCAGGACTCGTTCAGCCTGGTCAATGCCTCTGTGAAATGGACGGCGCCAAACGAGAAATTCGATGTGAGAATCTGGGGTAACAATCTCACGGATGAAGAGTACTACGCCTATATGGCCAACAGTGCCACATCCGGGCCGAAAGGAGCGCCGGCGGCACCACTGACCTACGGTATTACGCTCGGTCTTCGCTACTGAAGAAAGAGGCGCTTGGCGAGCTGTAAGCTTTAAGCAGGAGCACTGGAAGAACTGAATGCTGCCAGAGTTTGAGGTGGAGCTTACAGCTTGTAACTCAATTACAGCTCTTTGCCAAAGCAGGTCTTGGTAACTTCTGAAGAAAATGGCGAAGGGCTGTGCCGGTGATGTCAGATGAATAATGCCTGGGTTAGTCGACCAGCTGAATCGTACAACTATTTTTACTTTATCTGGGATTGCAGCTACTGTTAGGAGTGCTAATTTTAATTAAAAGAGGGCTTGCAAGATGTCTTACGCTAAAAAACAAGTCGTACTCGTGATTTCAGCACTGGCATGCAGTCTCGGGGCTTATGCTCAACAAAATTCGACACCAAGCCGAGCAAGCGCGACGGGCCTCGAGGAAATTATTGTAACCGCCCAACGGCGCGAGCAGAACCTGCAGGACGTACCGATTGCAATTTCTGCGATCACCAGTTCAATTGCAGAGAAGATCGGTATCGTCGATATAGCCTCTTTGAAGCAGATGGTGCCGGGGTTCACTTTCAATCGCCAGGCAGCTGGCGCACAGCCGTTTGTGCGAGGTGTTGGAAACCCCTCGACCTCTATTGGCAATGAGCCCTCTGTGGCGCTTTACATGGACGATCAGTACTTGCCTACCTCTTATGCGGCTATTTTTGACTTCAATAACATTGAGTCAGTGGAGGTGTTGAAGGGGCCTCAAGGAACCCTTTTTGGTCGCAATGCTACCGGTGGGGTCGTACATATTCACACCCGAAATCCCTCTCATGAGACGACGGCGAATATCGACTTTACCGTTGGCAACTACGACACCACTAAAGTGCAGTTTTATGGTTCTACAGGGTTGTCGGAGAACGTCGCTGCCAATCTGGCAGGTTTCTATAAAAACCAGGATGATGGCTGGGGTAAGAATGTTACTACAGGTGAAGATGTTAACTGGGATAAATCCTGGGGGCTGAGAGGAAAGCTGCTGATTGAGCCAGACGATTCCTTGTCGGTTCTGCTGTCAGCTTCTCACAGTGATATCGATTCTGATCTCGGCTTCCAGCATCGCCCGATAATGGGCTTTCACGGCCGTAACGGCACCAGTCCGGAAGACGTTGGTGCAGGGTTTTATGACGGTCTCTCACTCAATAGGGATCAGTATTACAACATTGAGTTCAGCTCGTTAAGTGCAAAGGTTTCCAAGGATTTTGACAGTGTACGCCTGGTGAGCATCAGCGGCTATGCAAATACCGAAAACTATAATGACTACGATATTTCAGCGTCCACAAATGCATTTCTCGTTGCTCACTACACCCAAGACAGCGAGTCCTGGACGCAGGAGATCCAGCTGCTGTCGCCAGACGATTCTCTCGTCGACTGGATTATTGGGGGTTACTATTTTCATGAGATTGCAGACTATCGCGCGACTTATAGTGGGGCAGCCTTTGGTGGCGTCAGTCAGCAGACTGGAGACGGAACGCAAACCACGGATTCCTATTCAGGCTTTGCCCAGGCGACCTTTGAAATGGTACCGAAGATGAACATGACCATCGGTCTGCGCTATACCCGCGATGAGCGTGAACTCAGCCATGCCGGTGGAACCTTTGGTCCGGTCGGTGGTGCGCCTGCGGCAGTCGCGGGCCCTTTCGGTGACCATGATACGTTCACCAGTGTGACCGGTCGTTTCTCCATTGATTACCAGTTTGCCGACAATTTCATGGGCTATGTGGCTTACAACCGCGGTTTCAAGAGCGGTGTTTATTCGGTGTCCAGCTACAATAGCTCGAGCACCGGTGCGCTCGACCCGGTGGAACCAGAGGAGTTGAACGCCTACTCCATAGGCTTCAAATCCTCCTGGGCGGACAACCGCGTCAGGCTGAACGCCGAGGCCTTCCTCTACGACTACACCAATATTCAGGTGCAGAACAATTTGCCCTCCGGTGGTGGTGTCAGGATCGTGAACGGCGGTGAGGCGACCATTCAGGGTATCGAAGTGGATCTTACGCTCAATCCTGTCGATAATCTGATTCTGACGGCGGGCTTCGTTGCCCTCGACAGTGAATACGACAGCTTCAAGGATGGGCCCACCTATTTCCCGCAGGCCCCGAACGATCCGATCGCGATCCCGCAGGGTTGCAGCTTCACCACCTACCCGGTGCAACCAGGAAATCCTTTAGCCGAGCGTGGTTGCGACCTGGATGGCAATGAGCTGCTGCAAGCTATTCCTTTCACCGGTACGCTTTCCGCGATTTACACCGTACCCACTGATGCAGGCATCTTTGATTTGGCATTGTCGTGGGCCTATACAGATGATTATTTCTTTGAGCCTCACAATGAAAAATGGGTACAGCAGGACTCTTTCAATGTGGTGAATGGGTCTGTGAAATGGACAGCGCCGAACGAAAAATTCGACGTGCGAATCTGGGGTAATAACCTCACGGATGAAGAGTACTATGCCCACATGGCCTACAGTGCGACAGCAGGTCCAAAAGGAGCGCCCGCCGCACCGCGAACCTATGGCATCACCGTAGGCTTGCGTTATTGACTTGTGCGGGCTGTCCAATATGTATCGTAAGTTTTAAGCGGGCTCCGGAGGGCGGGGCCGACCAGAGCTCCGCTTAAAACGTGCAGCGTATGCCGAATTACACCGTAGCCGGAACTTCAGGCTACAACAGCATGAGGTGGCGCGAGCTGTAAGCTATAAACAGAAGCACTGGAAGAGCTGGGTGCTGCCAGAATTCAACTTAGAGCTTACAGCTTATAGCTCAAATTCCCGATTCGTGGGACATAGATAAAAATCAAGCCAAAGTCTGACGGCATACACAAACAGCAAGGTTGCAGTAGAAAATGGAAGAATTTCTCGACGAGCGAAAACTCACGCCTGTTCAATTTCTGATTCTTGCGATCTGCTATTTCTGCATGATGCTGGACGGTTTCGATATCGTCATCATTTCCTTCACGGCTGCCGCGATCTCGCGAGACTTGACGGTTTCCGCCGAGCAGTTGGGCCTGGTGTTCAGCGCGGGTTTGGTGGGCATGACGCTGGGCGCCATGTTTCTGTCTTCCATCGCCGACATCCATGGCCGCCGCTTCTTGATTGGTGGCGCGCTGGTTACCGCAGGGCTGGCAACGCTTTCCGTCGCCTATGTCGATAGTGTTGGTGCATTGATTTTGCTGCGTTTCGTCGCCGGTCTCGGGCTCGGCGTGGTGATGGCGGTACTGCCTGCCGCAGCCGGCGAGTTCAGTCCCAGCGCTCACCGAAATTTTATTCTGTCGATAATGGTTTCGGGCGCCTCGGTAGGTGCAATCGTCGGCGGCATATTTTCCGCCGAAATGATGGCGAGCCTGAGCTGGCGTGGCATCTATCTTTATACGGGCTTCGTCAATGTTGCTGCCGGCGTGCTGTTCTCGTTGCTGGTGCCGGAAACCATTCACCATTTGGCCAAACGCCCGGCCGCCGACACACTGGAGAGGGTCAATCGGGTTCTCCGTTATCTGGGCCAGTCGCGGCTCGACGAGGCGCCTGTTGTGCCGCGGCATCCCAGGGAATCGGCCAGTGTCAGATCGCTACTCACGCCAGGGCGACGAAAAACGACACTGCTGGCATGGGGAGGGTTCTTTATGGGGTTTGCCGCCATATATTTCCTTACGAGCTGGTTGCCGAAATTGCTTGTGGATGTGGGTATTTCCGAGGAGCTAAGTATCCGCGCCGTAATAATCTTGAATGTGGGAGCCATTCTGGGGGCTGCTCTGATCGGCTGGATGTCTCGTAGGTGGAAAATCAATAATCTCATCGCGATTTTCTTTGCGGCTGCTACCGTCCTGATTTTGTTGTTGGCAGGTGCACTTATGTTGGCCGGCGGACCCATGGTAAGTCTTGTCTGGGGGCTGTCCTTCCTGATCGGCATCGCACTCAATGGCGCTTTTGCAAACCTTTACACCCTCGCTCTGCTGATTTATCCAATCAGTATACGCATCACCGGCGTGGGCTGGTGTTATGGGCTGGGACGAACCGGGGCTATCTTCAGTCCCGCGCTGGCAGGCTTACTTTTGGGGCTGAATATTTCCTCATACATCGTTCTTTGCCTATTCGCTGCTGCCGTCGTATTGGCGGCAGCCATGGTGTGGCGAATTGAGCTCCGCGAAATGGTTTGATTGCAACAGGCCCTGGATTACAGCCCCCTGATTTGCATGCCAGCGGCTCGGTAAACATCGTCGATAACCTTCATGTTTTTTATGCCGTCTTCAAGCGTGGTTCTTGAAGGGGAGCCTGAAAGTACCAGGTCGGCGAACGCCTTCAGTTGATAGGCATAGCTTGGTGTTGTCGGAAAGGTTTCCGAGCGGCGCTGGCCTTCCACTTCGATATCCAGGCGATTGCCCAGGTGAGGGAGAAAGGGGTTGGTTACGGTGATGCTGCCTGCGTCGCCAGAAATTTTCGCCACTTGAACGAAGGTCTCGATGTCATCCGACAGAGAACATTCGAAATGTGCTGTGCAACCGCCCGGAAAGACGAGCTCCGCCGCCATGGCGATGTCGATTTCCGCGCTTTGCAGGGTGGGAGTTGCCGACAGCACCTCAGGCTCAGCACCAGCGATCAGGCGCATTAGATTGATGCAGTAGCATCCCGGATCTATGGTGGCGCCGCCGCCGAGATCATAGTCGAGGCGGATGTTGTCGGGCCCGACGATGCCCGCCGGTGTGCGGAAATGAGTGTCGATATGGATGAGCTTGCCGATTTCTCCGCTGTCGAGCAATTCCCTGAGCCTGATCGCCAGCGGATGATATCGATAGTGAAATGCCTCGACGATGGGGATGCCGAGCGCTCGGGAGCGTTCCATCATCTGCAAGGCTTCGCTTTGATTGCGTGCGATCGGCTTCTCGCACAAAACCGTTTTGCCCGCTTCGATGGCGGCAATGCTGTAGTTGCAATGAAGGTTGTTGGGAAGCGGAATGTAGATCGCGTCGATATTCGGGTCGGCAATGAGGCTTTCATAATCGGAATAATACTGTTCGATATTGTATTTTTCTGCCGCTTCTCTGGCGCGCTGTCCGTCTCTCGATGCGATGCCGTGAATGATAATTTCTGGAACGTCTCCCAGGACATCAAAAATAGCAAAGCCGTTGACTTTCGCGCATCCCAGTATTCCTAGCCGCACCTTGGGTTCATTCATGATCGAGCCTCGCGTATTTTTTGATATGGCGTTCTGAAAATCATGCTAGCAGAGATCATTCGCCGGAGTAAACGGGTGTTTGAGAGGTTGGATGGGCATGCTATTCTGGGTGCGTGTAATCGTTATTCGATAAAAACAGGAGTTTGTCATGTCACAACCATTGCGATTTGATGGCCAGGTGGCGCTGGTCACCGGCGGCGCCGCGGGTATCGGTAGAGAGCACAGTCTGTTGCTGGCGCAGCGCGGCGCGCGGGTCGTTGTCAACGGCAACTACCGCGCCAATGGCGTGGGTCCGGAGCAGGATCTGGTGGAATTGATCCGCGAGCAGGGCGGTGAAGCGGTGGCCGTCAATGGCAGCGTTGCCGACGAGGCCGCGGCCCAGCGCATGGTGCAGACCGCGATCGATGCGTTCGGCAGGCTCGATATCGTCGTCAACAACGCCGGTACCGGACAAACCAACCTCACCGTTCCCGAGGCGCCCGACGACAGGTTCGACAGCGCGATGAACACGCATCTGCTGGGAACGCTGCGGGTGACGCGGGCGGCATGGGATCATCTCGTGGCTTCGGGTAACGGGCGGATTCTCAACACGGGTTCTGCCTGTGCCTTTGGCGTGTTGACGCCACTGGGATATGAAGTGGCATATTCCGTCGCAAAATCCGCGTTGTTCGCTGTTACCCGTCAGATGGCAGGGGAGGGCAAGGCGCACGGCATCCATGCCAACCTGGTGTTGCCCTGGGCGTATTCGCCGATGGCGTCCAAGGATCTGGAAACATCGCCGCTGGTCAAGTTCATGGAGGAAAACCTCGACCCTTCCAGGGTGGCGGCTGCCTGTCTGTATCTTCTGCACAGGGATTGCCCGGTCAGTGGTCAGTTTGTGTCGGCTGCGGGCGGCCGCGTGACGCGGGTAATGTTCGCAACCACCGAGGGTTATACCAACCCCGACCTGACGCCGGAGGATGTGCGCGATCACTGGGCCGAGATCGAGGGCTCGGCCTCGGAGGGCAAATTGGAAGGCGCGCGGGAACTGGCGGACCTGGCCGATGAATTTCGCCTGATCCGCAAGGCGCTGGCCTGAGCCGACAGGCCATAGGGGCTGCGGAGGGGCTATAAGCTGTAAGTGAGACTCTGCAAAAGCGACGTTTTCCCAGGGCTCTTGTTTAAAGCTTATGGCTTACAGCTGTTTTGCAGCAATCTCCAACCCCCGTTCAGGCAGAGGCAGGGCGGTTTTGTAGCGCACCTGCTTGAGAGCGAAGCTGGAACGGATATTGGCGACACCGGGAATGCGCGTGAGATGGTCGAGGATGAAGCGCTCCAGGGCGTGAATGTCTGGCACCACCAGGCGCAGCAGATAATCGGCGTCGCCGGTCATGAGGTAGCACTCCATCACTTCGGGGCGCGATTCGATGGCCGCCTCGAATTGCTGAAGAACGTCTTTGACCTGTTTTTCGAGGCTCACCTGGATGAAGACATTGAGCCTGAGGCCAAGCACCTCAGGGTCGAGGAGGGTGACGTAGCGGCGGATCACGCCCAGTTCCTGCAGTGCTCTGACCCGGTTGAAGCAGGGCGTGGCGGTGAGATTCACCGCCTGTGCCAGTTCCGCGTTGGTGACGCGCGCGTCCTCCTGGAGCTTGTTGAGGATGGCGATATCGGTGCGGTCGAGTTTCTTCATCAGCTTGTTTCCGGTGGTTTTGGTGGCGTCTGGTGCGTGGATGGGCTATCGCTTTTTACCCTCTCCCTTCAGGGAGAGGGCCGGGGAGAGGGTAAGTATGCTCCACATCTACCCCATAAAGATAATTATCCTGTATTTTCATCATTAAAAAGAAAAATTTCCTAATTTCGCTCTATCCGACACGAACTTCAGAAGAAAATTTCCCGTCCCCACCAGTAAGATGGACCTGTGTCCTGACGAGAAACGAACATGACAGCGCCTCCCAACATGATGCCGGTGGCTGCATCGACTGATCCCCGCCACGATAGCGATCCTGCGGAAACCGCGGAGTGGCTGGAGGCCATGGATGCGGTGGTGCGTCATTGCGGTGAAGAGCGCGCCCAGTACCTGTTCGATCGCCTCGCGGAATTTGCCGTCACCCGTGGCGTACAGTCGCGCCGCACCCTGCTTACGCCCTACCGCAACAGCATCCCCCTGGAGGAGCAGCCACCCTATCCCGGCGATCTGGATATCGAGGAGCGGCTCGCCGCTGCGCTGCGCTGGAATGCCTTGGCGATGGTGGTGCGCGCCAATCGCGCCCAGGGCGAACTGGGCGGACATATCGCCAGCTACGCGTCTGCCGCGGATCTGTTCGAGGTGGGTTTCAATCACTTCTTTCGCGCCGCCGATGCGCGTCAGGGCGGCGATCTGGTGTACTTCCAACCTCACTCCGCGCCTGGTGTGTATGCCCGTGCCTATCTGGAAGGGTTTCTGAGCGAGGATCAGCTCAAGCACTACCGCCAGGAGATCACCGGCACTGGCCTGTGCTCCTACCCCCATCCCTGGCTGATGGCGGATTTCTGGCAGTTTCCTACCGGCTCCATGGGCATTGGCCCCATCAACGCCATTTTCCAGGCCCGTTTCATGCGCTATCTGGAAAACCGCCAGCTGTTGAACACGGACGGTCGCACCGTGTGGGGCTTCTTTGGCGATGGCGAAATGGATGAGCCGGAGTCCATCGGCGCGCTGCCCCTGGCGGCACGGGAAAAGCTCGACAACCTGGTGTTCGTGATCAACTGCAACTTGCAACGCCTCGACGGTCCGGTGCGCAGCAATGGCAGAATCATCGATGAGCTGGAAGGGGTGTTTCGCGGCGCGGGCTGGAATGTGATCAAGGTGCTGTGGGGCTCCGATTGGGATGAGCTTTTTGCCAGGGACCGCAGCAATGCGTTGCTGAAAGCCTTTGCCGCCACCGTGGACGGCCAGTTCCAGACGTTCTCCGCCAATGACGGCAAGTACAACCGCGAAAACTTCTTCGCCAGCAGCCCCGAACTGGCGGCCCTGGCCGCGCACCTCAGCGACGACGATATCGACCGCCTCAAACGCGGCGGTCACGATGCCCGCAAACTCTACGCCGCCTACGCACGGGCGCGTTCCTGCAATGGGCAGCCCACGGTGATTCTCGCCAAGACCATGAAAGGCTACGGCATGGGCGCCGTGGCCCAGGGCCGCATGACCACACACCAACAGAAAAAACTGGATTTCGACGACCTCAAAGCCTTTCGCGATCGCTTCCAGCTGCCGCTGAGTGACGAAGATGTGGCAGAGGTCCGTTTCTACAAGCCAGCGGACGACAGCCCCGAAATGGAATATCTCCGGGCGCGCCGCAAGGAGCTCGGCGGCTACCTGCCGCGGCGCCGCGGCAAGACAGACGATCCGCTAATCATCCCGGCGCTGACGTCCTGGGGCGGCTTCGCCTTCGACAGTGACGGCAAGGAGATGTCCACTACCATGGCGCTGGTGCGCATGTTCGGCAATCTCCTCAAGGACAGCCAAGTGGGGCCGCGCATCGTCCCCATCGTCGCCGACGAGGCACGCACCTTCGGGATGGCCAACATGATTCGCCAGGTGGGTATCTACTCTCCCCAGGGGCAGATGTACGAACCGGAGGACATGGGCTCGCTGCTCTATTACCGGGAGGAGATCGACGGCCAGATTCTCGAAGAGGGCATCTCCGAAGCCAGTGCCCTGTCATCCTGGATCGCTGCGGCCACAGCCTACAGTGTGCACGATCTGGCGATGATGCCCTTCTATATTTTCTATTCCATGTTCGGCTTCCAGCGCGTCGGCGACATCATCTGGGCGGCGGCGGATCAGCGCGCGCGAGGGTTTCTGTTCGGCGCGACCTCAGGGCGAACCACCCTGAGTGGCGAGGGTTTGCAGCATCAGGACGGCACCAGCCAGTTGATCGCCTCGACCATTCCCAACTGCCGCGCCTACGATCCCGGCTTCGCCTACGAGGTGGCGGTGATCGTCGATGAAGGCATGCGCGCCATGGGCGAGCGTCAGGAGGACGTGTTTTATTACCTCACGGTGATGAATGAGAATGCGCCGCAGCCGTCGCCGCCACGGCAGGATGCGGATGCATTGCGCGACGGCATCCTGCGCGGTCTGTACCGCTTTGCCGGCGATGAGCGCGGCCAGGTGCAACTGCTTGGCTCGGGCGCAATCCTGTATGAGGTGCTTGCCGCCCGGACAATCCTCAAGGAAGACTGGGGCATCGACGCGGCGGTGTGGAGCGTCACCAGTTTCAGTGAGCTGCAACGCGACGGCATTGCCTGCGAACGTCAGGCGCGGCTCGGGTTCGATGGGGCGCTGCCGTACGTCGGTGAACAGCTGGCCGGGTGCGCAGGCCCGGTGGTTGCGGCCACGGATTATGTGCGCGCCGTCCCCGAGTTGATTCGCGCGTTCGTGCCGGGCCGCTACCTGACGCTGGGCACGGACGGCTTCGGGCGCAGCGATTCGCGCCGGGCGTTGCGGCGCTTTTTCGAAGTCGATCGCCATGCCGTGGTCATCGCCGCTCTCAAGGGACTGGCGGACGACGGCATCGTCGACGCCGAGCTGTGGCGCGCGGCTCTCGCCAAATATGGCAGCGGCGATGCCGCACACACGCCGCCCTGGGCCTGCTGAGTTGTCTGTAGGAACCTGCCTGCAGGCGACCCTGTTGCGTATCTCGGTGGTTGTGTCGCCTGCAGTCCGTAGGGTGGGCAAGGCGTAGCCTTGCCCACCGTCACGACAGCCATGGCGGCCAAGGCTGCGCCGTTGACCGCCCTACGTTCAGAAAACGCGTGCCTTCGACCTTCCTGCACAATTGCACGTTTCAGTTTGTGGGTCGAGGCGGCGTTGGAATGTCCGCAGGCAATGCCTGGACGATGGCCTCGTCGATGCCCAGTTCGTCGATCAGCACGCCTTTGC